>Ga0247727_10015908_pt1 | contig 12248 bp, 12 predicted proteins | sample WisWelCaveWW1625_FD_202498 | JGI IMG/M metagenome (GOLD analysis project Ga0247727, IMG submission 202498) | Biofilm microbial communities from Wishing Well Cave, Virginia, United States - WW16-25 | ecosystem: Environmental > Aquatic > Deep subsurface > Groundwater > Cave microbial mat | place... | reverse complement strand
CTAGCCCAATCTATTCGCCAGCCCTGAGGATGGAAATGGGGGCGTGACGGGTCGGCCGGGTTGACGGCTTCGGTTTCGGGGACGCTTTGGGACGCGTTTGGAGTTGGTGATTGGGGCTCGCGCGGCAGCTGCCGCCTGGTTCATGGGCCGCGCGTCGTGATTGCGCCAGTGATGGCCGCGAGCATGGCTTGGTGCGGATAGGTCGCCGGGAACGCCAGGTTGATCTTGCCCTTGAGCTCCTCGACGCGCACGGCGATCTTCACGAACGTGCGCCTTATGGTCTCGAGCGTGGCGCCGCGCCAGCGCGAGCGCTTGGGTGCGGCACTGCGCAGCGCGTGCAGCAGCCAGTAGGCGCCCATGTGGAGAAAGAGGCGGAACTGATTGGCCTCCCAGCGCGAGCACGCCGTCTTGTCCGAGCGCGTCGTCCGCTTCATGTCCTTGATCAGGTTCTCCGCGGCGCCGCGCTGACAGTAGACCTTCTCGTAGAGCGTCTTGCCGCGCCCTTCGAGGCTGGTGACGATGAAGCGCGCATCGGTGCCGAGCTCGGTGGCCTCGATGCGCGCGATCACCTTCTGCGGTCGGCTCCAACTTGCCGCTGCGTAGGAGAACTGGTGGAAGCGGCGCAGCTTGCGGTCAAGCAAGCGGCGCTCCTCGCACTGGGCGAGCCAGGGTGCGGCGATCTCCTTCAGCTTCTCGTTGATGGCGAGGCCGAGCACGTAGTCGCAATTCGCCTGATGCAGGAAGTCCAATGTTTCCGGGCTCAAGTAGTGGCTGTCGCCGCGCACGAGGATGCGCACCTTGGGCCAGTGGCGGCGGATACGGCCGATGACGTGGCGCAGGATGCGCGCCGTCTCCTTGCCCGAGGGGCGCTTGCCGGGGCGCAACAGCGACAGCATCGGTTTGCCCGAGCCCGTCTCGAAGATGTGGATCGGCTGGAAGCAGGTGCAGTCGAAGTGCGCGTTGAACAGCGCCAGCTCCTGCTGCCCGTGCACGGGATCATCGGTGTCGTCGATATCCAGCGTGATCGCCTCCGGCGGCCGTGCCCAGCTCCGGCACGCTAGATCGATCAAGTTGAGCCCGATGCGGGTGAGCGCGCGCCAGTCGGCGAGGTTCTCCAGTCGCGACAGGGTCGGCTGGCTCATCAGATCGGCATCGCTGTCGGGCGCCCGCCCGACCGCGATCTTGAAGGCGGAGTCGGTCCTCAAGCCATCGATGTCGTCGCAATCCTCGTAGCCGGCTGCGATCATCACCATGCGCGCCAGCGCCATCTCGGCGTAGCTGTGCTGCACACGTACCGGGTCACGAGAGTCAACGAGCGGTGCGGTGATCGCCTCCGCCAGCCCCAACCGCATAGCGATCTCGCGCAGCACGATGACGCCACCGTCCGACGACAGACGGCCCGCATCGAACTTGGCTGTGAGCGGCTTGCCCGCGACCGGTGACAGACCCGGCAGAAACGGCGTAGCGTTGCTCATGAGGGCGGCGATCTCGATGTTGCTGCGCGAGGCTTCGTCTCGACAGCGAAACCCTACGTGATTCCAACGCCTAGATCTCCGCTCCTCACCTCATCTCAAACAGCCGGTGAATAGTTCAGGCTAGGAAGCGGGGCGAAGCGCAGGGGTCAGGTTCCAGGGGGCAGGTTTCAGGGATCACGAGAAGTCGCGCGACACCTGGCCCCGACCCCTGGAACCTGCCCCCTGAAACCTATGCCTGATGAATCTTCACGTACTCGAAGTCGCCGGCCTTGTTGTCGATGCCGACCTTGGGGGGCGCGATCCACGACGCGAACTGGCCCCGCTCCCAGCAGGGCTGCATCAGGCTCTCGATGAAATCGCCGTCCGCCTTCGACGGCAGCCACCGATCCTTCTGCGCCGCCCACGCGGCATCGCCCAGGACCTCGCCGCCCGGCGACGCCTTCACGTTCTGGAACTCGCCGATGTGACGGTGGAAGGCGACATGCGGCAGGGCAAGCCTGTACTTCACGCCCGCTTTCTCGATCGCCTTGTTCCAGCGCTCCACGCCCTTTGCGCAATCGGCCACGTAGTCGTCGCGCAGGCGCATGTTGATGGCGGTCAGCGCCGGCTCGTCGACCATCTTGATCTGCCCGTGGACGAGCTTGCTCACGGGATACGTGGCGTTGGTGAGCAAGTGGTCGTCCTCGATGCGGGTCTCCTGGAAGCGGCCCTTTACGCCCGAATTGTAGTAGTTCGCCGCGTTGGTAGACACCTCCGAGCCGAACAGGTCGAGCGAGAGCGAGAAGTGCAGGTTGGCCTTCTTCTGCAGGGTCGGCAGATCGATGACGCCGAGCTTGCGCACCGCTGCGATGTCGTCGGCGTCCTCGATGCCGGCTTCCTTCATGGCCTGGCAGGTGCGCTCGATGACGCGGCCGACGCCGGTCTCGCCCACGAACATGTGGTGTGCTTCCTCCGTCAGCATGAACCGGCAGGTGCGCGACAGCGGGTCGAAGCCCGATTGCGCCAGGCTTTCGAGCTGCATCTTGCCGTCGCGATCGGTGAAGGTGGTGAACATGAAGAAGGAGAGCCAGTCGGGCGTCTGCTCGTTGAAGGCGCCCAGCATGCGCGGCTTGTCGGCGTCGCCGGAACGGCGGTTCAGCAGCTCGTCGGCCTCCTCGCGGCCGTCCTTGCCGAAGTACTTGTGCAGCAGATAGACCATCGCCCACAGGTGACGGCCTTCCTCGACGTTGACCTGGAACAGGTTGCGCATGTCGTAGAGGGAGGGCGCGGTCTTGCCGAGGAAGCGCTGCTGCTCGACGCTGGCGGGCTCGGTGTCGCCCTGGATGACGATCAGCCGGCGCAGCATGGCGCGGTATTCGCCAGGCACCTCTTGCCAGGCCTTCTCGCCCCTGTGGGCGCCGAAGTTGACCTGGCGCTCCTCGTGACGCGGCGCCAGCAGGATGCCCCACCGGTACTCGGGCATCTTCACGTAGTCGAACTTGGCCCAGCCCTTGGGATCGATGCTGATGGCGGTGCGCAGGTAGACGTCCGAGGTCTGAAACCCCTCCGGTCCCATGGTCATCCACCAGTCGATGTAGCCGGGATGCCACTGCTCCAGCGCCTTCAAGACGCGCTGGTCGTCCATCAGGCCGACGTTGTTGGGGATCTTGGTCGAGTAGTCGACGTGGGTGGTTTCGGGCATCTCGTGTTCCTCTCGGGCGGGGTCAGACCCCTCGCGCATTCGCTTGCATTCTAGCTTCTAGGTCGGTGGCGAGGGGTCTGACCCCTACACTCGCTCCGGGTTGAAATTCGCCTTCACGCCGGTGCCATAGCGTTTCAAAGCGCCCTCGGCGCCGGCGGCGTTCGGCCGCTGGAAGATCCAGTTCTGCCAGGCCGTCAGGCGGCCGAAGATCTTGGTCTCCATGGTCTCGGGGCCGGCGAAGCGCAGGTTCGCCTCCATGCCGGTGAGACCGTCGGCGGAGAAGCTCGCGCGCTCCTCCAAGAAGATGCGCACCTCGTCGTCCCAGTCGACGTGATCGAATGCCGCCGTGACCAGGCCGAGGCTCTCGCAACCCTCGGCTTCGAGCGCCTTGCCCGTTTCCGCCTTCGCCTTGTCCAGGCTTTCGGGCTCCCCGAGAAAGCGCGTGGCGAGCCGCGACAAATCGTTGCTCATCGGATAGGCGCCAAAGTTGAGCCTCGACAGCGTGAGGGTCGCGGGCGAGCGGTTGTCGCCCTGGAAGCTTCCCACCAGCATGAAGGAGCGGTCGCAGGCGAGCACGATCTCCGCCAGCGTGCCGGCAAAGCAGCTCCCCGGCTCGACCAGGGCCACCAGCGAGCGGGAGGTGACATCGATGCGCTTCAGGACGCGCTTCCAGTAGTGGAGGACCTCGCGGGCGAGCCAATGGCCTTTGTTGGCTTCGAGGAACGCATCGTAGGCAAGCACTTGCGCCGACTCGCCCTGGGACTTGAAGATCAGGACGCCGATCTCGCTCTCGTTGAGGCGCAGGTGCAGGATCGCATCGTCGAGCTCGCGGGCAAGTCGTAGCGGCCAGAACGCGGCGCCTTGCTGCTGCATGGCCTCGGCGGAAGCCGGCGGCGGCGCGCTCGGCCCCTGGATCGTCAGAACGGCGCGCCGGGTGCCGCGATCGATGTCGACTTTGACGCTCGAATAGATGACGGCGTCGGCTTCAATCTTACGCTCGAGCGGGGTGAGCGCGATGCCCTTGCCGTCGCCCGGCCGGTCCGACTGCGCCGCAAGCTTCCTTGCGGTGTCCTTGACCGCGGCATCGAACTTGGAGGTGGGAACGGCCTGGTCGACGAGGCGCCATTTGACGGCGCGGCTGCCCTTCACCCCCTCCTCGACCGTGCAGAAGGCATCCGCCAGGTCGCGGCGCACCTTGCGCTTGTCGGTGACGCGGGTGAGGCCGCCGGTGCCGGGCAGCACGGCCAGCAGCGGCAGCTCCGGCAGCGCCACCGACGAGTTCCCGTCGTCGGCCAGCAGGATGTGATCGGTCGCCAGCGCCAGCTCATAGCCGCCGCCGGCCGCAGTCCCTCGCACCGCACAGAGATATTTCTGGCCCGAGCTGGCGCTCGCGTCCTCCATGCCGTTGCGCGTCTCGTTGGTGAACTTGCAGAAGTTGACCTTGTGCGCGTGGGAGGAGCCGGCCAGCATGCGGATGTTGGCGCCAGCGCAGAACACGCGGTCCTTGCCCGACTTGAGGATGACAACCTTCACCTCCGGATGCTCGAAGCGCAGCCGCTGCACCGCGTCGGCAAGCTCGATGTCGACGCCGAGATCGTAGGAGTTGAGCTTCAGCTGATACCCGTCGAACAGGGCGGCGTTCTCGTCCACGTCCATGATCAGCTCGGCCACGTCGCGATTGAATTTCAGCTTCCAGTGGCGGTAGCGCGCGGGCTCGGTCTGAAAATCGATGCGCATCGCGGCGTCACTCCAGATCCGTTCCCGTTGGTCGGCCGTGGCGTAGCAGCCGCCTCCAGGACACGCCAACCTGGCTTGTCCCTCATGGTAGCCAGGTTGATGCATTATTATTCCTATCTCCTACCGCAATATGCAAGATACTGCAAACCCTATCTGGCTTCGAGGAGGCGTTGCGGTCCCAATTGATCCAATGGATCATTGCTGTAACGCGGGGCCGCGATTCTGTTGCGATTCTGCGTTTGCAGGTATGGGGAGGCCCGGAAGACGAGTCGCGAAAAATTGCCCTCCCCCGCGTGACAAACAGGGGCATTCGCGCGTGGCGCTGAAAGCAGCCGATAGCGGCTGATTGGTTAACCTCTCCGCTCGCCCACGAGAGTGGGCCCAGCCGGCGCGAGGCTCAGCGGTCTTTGAATCTGTCGCGAAGCCAGTGATCCCAAATGAACCAGCAGATGAAGCCTGCGGCATCCCGAGGGCTACAAGAGCTGGATAGAAAGCTCCATCGACCGACTCAAACCTGGATCTAAGTAGCGGCACGGCGATCCTCAAAAGGTTGATGCGAAGTCCAGCCCACGTGGCCCCGCGTCAGTTGGCCTTTACTCCGGCCGCTTTGACGATGCGGGACCACTTGGTCTCCTCGCGGTCGATGTCGGCCGCATACTCCTCCGGCGTGCTTGGCAGGGGCTCCGCCCCCGTGTTGATCAGCAACGCCTTCGTCTCCGGCGCGGCGAGCGCCTCGCGCAGCGCGGCGTTGAGTTTGTCGACGATCGGACGCGGCGTGCCGGCCGGAGCGGCGATGCCGTAGTGCAAAACGGCTTCGTAGCCCGGCAGGCCCGCCTCGGCGACCGTCGGAAGGTCGGGAAACACGTGCGAACGCTGCAGCCCCGTCACCGCAAGGGCACGCACCTTGCCTTCGCTTGCGATGCCGACCGCGGGCGGCAGCGAGCTGAAATAGATGTCGACGTGGCCGCCGAGCAGATCGTTGAGGGCCGGCGCGCTGCCCCGGTAGGGAATGTGCGTCAGCTTGATACCCGCCATGCTGGCGAACAGCTCGGTGGCCAGATGGATGCCGCTGCCGGGACCCGCGGAGGCATAGTTGAGCTTGGCCGGCTCCTTCCTGGCGAGCGCGATCAGCTCCTTCACCGAATTGGCCTCGACGCGCGGATGCACCAGGATGACGAGAGCGCTGGTGGCGATCAGGCCGATCGGCGCGAAGTCCTTGCGCGGATCGTAGCCGACATTAGCGTAGAGCGTGGGGTTGACGGCCAGCGTGCCGGTGCCGCCGATCACCAGCGTGTAGCCGTCCGGCGGGCTCTTGGCCACCGCGCGGGTGGCAATGGTGCCGCCGGCACCGCCGCGGTTCTCGATCACGATCTGTTGACCCAGCGTCTTGCTCATGTGCTCGGCGACGATGCGCGCCATGGCGTCGTTGCCGCCGCCGGCGGAGTAGGGAACCACCAGCGTGATGGTCCGGTTCGGATAGTCCTGGGCTTGGGCGAGGGGCACGGCAAGAACGAGTGCGACGATTCCCTGAACGAACTTTTGCCTGAGCGGCATGGCTGTCCTCCCCGATCGGCTCACCCTTTTTGACAACCGCAAAGGCACCCTCACGGCAGCCGCACCGTCGCGCTGGAACGCCTCGCCCCGTCAATGTAGAATGGTAACATGACCATGGTGTTCGCGCGGATCACGATCGACCCAGCCGTCTGTACCGGCAAGCCATGCATTCGCGGGCTCAGGTTTCCGGTGGCCCGCCTGCTGGGACTTCTGGCCGCCGGCGAGACTCGTGAGTCGATCCTGAAGGCTTATCCGTACCTGGAGCCCGGTGATATCGACGAGGCTCTGCGCTACGCGGCCTTCCTTGCAGAGGATGAGACTGTCGCGCTGGCGTCGGCAAAATGAAGTTTCTCATCGACATGCCGTTGTCGCCGGCGCTGGCGAGATGGCTGGTCGTTGAGGGACACGATGCCCTACATGCGTCCGAACTCGGGCTTGGCCGCGCGCCTGACGTTGAGATCATTGAGCGGGCCAAACATGAGGCGCGCACGATCGTCACGGCGGATCTCGATTATCCGCGCCTGCTCGCACTGGCCCAATCAACAGAGCCGAGCCTGATCCTGTTCCGTGACGGGGACTGGACCGAAGCCGATGTGATCGCTCGCATGGCCCAAGTGCTGACCGCTCTGACAGAAGCCGACATCGCTCAAAGCATCATCGTCATCGAAAAGGACCGCCTTCGCAGGCGACGACTTCCGCTCGGCTCTTGAGCGCAGCACGGGCAGGCAAGATGCTGTCGATATGGGTGGCGCGCGGGTCGAAATTCGAACATCAGGGCGTTCAGCAGCCGCTACCGCGACCCAAGACCAGCCTTCTCGATCTCGCGCATGGCTTCGTCGGTGAACTCGGCGCGCGGGGCGTCGCCGCCGATGACGAACATCAGAATGGACTCCTGATCCGGATCGCCCGGCGTCACGTTCTCGAAGCGCCTTGCCACGCCGGGCGGGAAGGAGACGACGTCAAGCGGGCCGAGGTCCACGAACTCGACCTTGCCTTCCTCGTTCTCCCAGCTGCACCGCCAGGTCCCGGTCATCGGGATGAAGGTCTCGTTGGTGTCGTGATTGTGCATCATCGGGCCGTTGCCGGGCTTGGCGCGGCAGTAGCCGAGGTTGAACCCCTCCGAGATCTTGATGGCGGCGAGCCGCGAGGCCTCCTCGCCGACCGGCGATGTCACCGCGCCCGCCGCACCGGCGGGCGGCTGGAAACCGATGACGTTGTAGAGCTTGCGGATCGAGCCCTTCATCTCGCTGTCGGGCAGGCCGCCGTCGAAGCCTCTAAGGTCGGCAAACCGCGCCACGCGGCGCATCATCTCGTCGCGCGGTATGCCTCGCCTTGGAAGCGTTTCCATTGGTTCCTCCGCTCGGTTTGTAATCTGCTCTCGAAAGCATAACCTATCATCGCGCCGGAAAAACTCGCAGCCTGGAAGGACTGAGGCACATGGCCCTGAAGACCGCGCCTTTCGATGCCGCCGAGGTGCTCGATACCGAAGAGGCGATCGAGGAGTTCATCGCCGCGGCGTTCGAGACGGAGGACCCGGCTTTCATCGCGCGGGCGCTCGGCACTGTTGCCCGCGCGCGCAACATGGCGAGGCTCGCCGAGGAGATCGGCATGAGCCGGCCGGCGCTCTACGGGCACTGAGCGGCAAGGGCAACCCGGAGTGGCACCCTAGGCGGGCTTGCCTGCATCAGCTACGAGTTTGTAGTTGAAGTCGCAGTGGCTTGCCCCCTGCATGAGAGTTTGGGTGCGGGTCAGCCTCAGGCGCTTGTCGTAGCCCTCACAGAACGTCGCGTCGCGCTGGCATGAAAGCAAGTGGCCGATCTCGCCGAGGCCCATGTCGCGGTACATCTCGGCGTAGCGGCAACGCGTGACATTGAAGACGTAGCTGGTCGCAGTCTGCTCCTTGACCTCCATCTCCATAGCGCCGCCAATCTTCCAGAGCGCCTGGCGATCGATGAAGGTCTGCATAGATGTCTTGCCTCCGACCTTTGCGGCAAACTCTTTGGCCTGCTCGATCGAGGAACTGCGCACGGCATCGGCGATAGTCTTCTGCGCGACTTCGATACCGTGGCTCGCCTTCAGGGTATCGTAGACGTGCTTCAGAATGGTGGCTTCGATGCGACGGCGCTCGAACATGGGGATGGCAGTCGGATCGGACATAGCGTGACCTCCAATCGGCGGCCGAGTGGACCGCGGACTATTTCTGCCCACTGGCAAACATGAATTCCACCTCGATCTCGATCGGACCGCCGGTGTCACCAACGTCGCGCCGAACATCTTCGCGCACAGCGCGCTTCGTCTCTTCGGGGAGTGACACGAATACCTGACCGGACGATCCCCAGCCTCGCTCGACGTGATCGAAGTACTCGTCGAAGGATGCCACGTCGAAGCGATGCCTTGCGGTAGCGATCTTCACATCGTGAAGACCTGCGTCGGCGAACAATGCTTTTAGCTTGTGCTCGTCGCCGAGCGAGAATAGGCGAGAGGCATCTGGCGCCAGCGATGGCACATAGCGGGCAATGATGGGCTGAATTCGCGTGTTGTAGGATCGCTGCGGGACAGTGTTGACAGAAGCGGCGGCGCGTCCTCCCGGACGAAGTACTCGTCGGAACTCAGCGAGCCCGCGCGCCGGATCGGGGAAGAACATCAGCCCCAGGCTGCATATCACGGCGTCGAAGCTCTCGTCGGGTAGGCTTAGCGCCTGACCGTCTTCAACCCGCACTGTGGTGTTCGGGGCGCCGTTCAAGCGTTCCCGAGCACGCTCTGCCATTTGCGGTGAGATGTCCGTTGCCGTGACGTGTCCGGTCGGTCCGACGATGGCGAGCGCCGCCTCGGAGGCTAGTCCGGTGCCGGTCGCCACGTCGAGCACGCGGTGGCCGCTCGAAACGTCGCCAGCACGAAGGAGGAAAGGAATGAAATGGGACGAGATGCGCGCGAACCCACGTTCGTAGCCGGCAGCGGCGGTGGCGTCGTAGATCAGCTGTGCCATGGACTGTCATCCCACAAGCTATTGTGAACCCAACATTTCTGCATTGGTCAGTCAGCGCTCGGAGAAGCCCCCTCTCAGGATCCATCCCGCAGCTTGAACCGCTGGATCTTCCCGGTCGCGGTCTTGGGCAGGCCGTCGACGAACTCGATCCAGCGCGGGTACTTCCACACGCCGGCCTTGGCCTTCACGTGCTCCTTGAGGACCTCCGGCAGGCCGTTGGCCGCGGTCTTGCCCGGCTTCAGGACAATGAAAGCCTTGGGCTTCAGCAAGCCATCCGAATCCTCCTTCGGCACCACGGCAGCTTCCAGCACCGCATCGTGGCCGATGAGCGCGCTCTCCACCTCGAACGGCGACACCCAGATGCCCGACACCTTGAACATGTCGTCGGTGCGGCCCTGGTAGATGTAGTAGCCTTCCGCATCGCGCGTGTACTTGTCGCCTGAGCGGGTCCAGCCGCCTTCGAAGGTGGCGCGGCTCTTGTCGCGCTGGTTCCAATAGCCTTCGGCGGCGCTCGGGCCCCGCACCAGCATCTCGCCGACCTCGCCGTCGGGCACGTCGCGGCCCTGCTCGTCGACCAGGCGAATCTCGTAGCCCTCCACCGGCTTGCCGGACGTGCCGTATTTGAGGGCCTTGGCGTTGTTGCAGGTGTACTGGTGCAGCATCTCGGTGGAGCCGACGCCGTCGTAGATGTCGACGCCGAACTTGGCGCTGAACGCCTTGCCGACCTCGGCCGGCAGCGCCTCGCCTGCCGAGACGCAGACGCGCAGGCGCTCGGAGCTGTTCTCGGGCGTGGCTTGCGGGTACGCCAGCATGGCCGCATAGAGCGTGGGCACGCCGAAGAAGAACGTCGGCTGGTGCGTCTTGAGGGTACGGAAGACGAGCTCTGGCGTCGGACGGTCCGGCATCAGCACGGTGGTGGCGCCCACCGACATCGGGAACGACATGGCGTTGCCGAGGCCGTAGGCGAAGAACAGCTTGGCCGCCGAGTAGACGAGGTCATCCTCGCGCATGCCGAGACAGCCCTGGCCGGTGAGCCGCGCCGTCTCCATCGGGCTCGAATGCACGTGGCGCACGCCCTTGGGCATGCCCGTCGATCCCGACGAGTAGAGCCAGAACGCGGTCTCGTCCCTGCACGTGTCGGCCGTTTGGGCGTCGGATTGCTGGAACCCCAGTTCGCCGCGGAACGACAGGGCGAAAGCCGGGGCCTCGCCGCCGGCCACGAACACGTGCTTCAGGGAGGGTAGCTGGCCGAGGATCGGCTGGACTACAGCAAGCAGCTGCGGCGACACGAGCAGGGCCTTGGCGCGGCTGTCGCCCAGGATGTAGGCGTACTGCTCGGTGGTCAGCAGCGTGTTGAGGCAGACTGGCAACACGCCGGCCTTGATGGCACCCCAGAAGGCAACGGGGAAATCGACGGTGTCGAGCAGCAGCAGCGCAATGCGCGACTCGCGCGGGATGCCGTAGGTGGCGAGGAGATTGGCCATGCGATTGGTGCGCGCCTGCAGCTCGCCATAGGTCAGCGTCTCGTTGGGGTCGATGAAAGCGGCCCTGGCCCCGCGACCCTGGGCGACGTTGCGGTCGACCATGTCGGTGGCGGCGTTGTAGATGCGCGGATAGTCCATGCTTCCTCCCCCACTCGGACGGCGGGTTTTGTCTTGGTTGGTCGGCGCCGCAGCTGGCTTGCTGCATCATACTGCAAGTCGATCGGGATAGAAGCTGGGTCTTTTGCAATTGCAGGCGCCAAAGATGTTATATGTTGCAGCCCCAGCCGGCGCCACAGGAACGCATGCCCAGCACAACCGATTCCACCTCCGAGACGAGGCGGGGCGAGGCGCCCGCGGCCGAGGCCTACCTGAAGCGCGTCGGCGAACGCGTGCGCCTCGGGCGTGCCCGCCGGGGCATGTCGCGCAAGGTCCTCTCAACGGCATCCGGCGTTTCGGAACGGTATCTGGCGGAGCTGGAGCGCGGCGCCGGCAATGCCTCGCTGCTCGTTCTGCGCCAGATCGCCGACGCGCTCGGCGTGGAGGCGGCCCAGCTCGTCAGCGACCGGGCCGAGCCGCCGATCGACCTCACTCTGGCCCTGCACCAGCTGGAGCGCCTGTCGCCGGCGGAGCTCGCCGAGGCACGACGCCTGCTGGCGCAGCGCTTTGGCAAGGCGGACACCTCGGCGCAGGGCCGCGTGGCTCTGATTGGCCTGCGAGGTGCCGGCAAGACGACGCTGGGCCAGCGCGCCGCCCAGGCCCTCTCCGTCCCCTTCGTGGAGCTCGACCGCGAGGTGGAGCGCGCAAGCGGCATGGAGCTTTCCGAGATTTTCGCCACCCACGGCCAGGCGATGTACCGGCGGCTCGAGCGCCAGTGCCTCGAAACGGTGATCAAGCGGTTCGACCGCGCCGTCATCGCCACCGGCGGAAGCCTGGTGACGGAGCCGGCCACCTACGACCTGCTGCTGTCTTCGTGCTTCGTCGTGTGGCTGAGCGCCAAGCCCGACGAGCACATGGGTCGCGTTCTCGCACAGGGAGATTTGCGGCCCATGGCCGAAGGGCCGCAGGCGATGGATGATCTCAAGGCCATCCTGGAGAGCCGGACTGCGCTCTACGCCAAGGCCGATACCGAAGTGAGCACCTCGGACAGGAGCGAGGCGCAGGCGCTCGCCGCCCTGCTTGCCGCCATCACTCGCGTCGATGCTGCCGCCGAAGCGGCGTCCTAGCCTTGTTGGCTGACGTTGCCGATGGCCATTGAGCGCCGATGCTGCTCCAGGGCCACGCCCGCAGCTAGGAGCAACACCAACTGGCCACAAACCGGGGCTTGGCATACA
>Ga0247727_10015907_pt1 | contig 12248 bp, 16 predicted proteins | sample WisWelCaveWW1625_FD_202498 | JGI IMG/M metagenome (GOLD analysis project Ga0247727, IMG submission 202498) | Biofilm microbial communities from Wishing Well Cave, Virginia, United States - WW16-25 | ecosystem: Environmental > Aquatic > Deep subsurface > Groundwater > Cave microbial mat | place... | reverse complement strand
CACCGCCGAACCCCGGGATGCGGTTGGCGGCGACGAGGACGATGGTGGTGAGGATCAGCATGGTGAGGCCGAGCACGGCGATGGCGGCCATGTCGCCGCTCTCCTTGAGGTCGAAGATCAGCACGGAGAGCACCTTGGTCTGCGAGGTGAAGAGGATGACGGCGGCGGACAGCTCGCGCACCACGGCGACGAAGATGAAGCACCAGGTCGCAACCAGGCTCGGGCCCAGCAGCGGCGCGGTGATGTCGCGCAAGGTCTCGAGCCGCGAGGCGCCGAGCACGCGGCTCGCCTCCTCCAGCTCCGGCGCCAGCGACTTGAACGCCGACTGCAGCTGCTGGTAGGCGGCGGGCAGCTCGATCGTCAGGTAGGCCAAGAGCAGGATCCACAGCGTGCCGTAGAGCACGACCGGCCCCCGCGTGTAGGCGAGGAACAGGCCGACGCCGAGCACGATGCCGGGAATCGCGATCGGCGCGGTGGCGAGAAAGCCGAGCACGCGGTGGCCCCTGACGGCGGCGCGGGCCGTCAGATAGGCGATGACCAGCGCCAGCAGGCTGCCGAGCGTGGCCGACATCAATCCGAGCACGAAGGTATTCTGCATGGCGAGCCTGGTGGCGCTGAGCTCGAAGAGGACGAAATTGAAATTGTGCAGCGTGAAGGTCTGGAAGGTCAGCGGCTGCGAGGGAATGCGCGAGAACGCGGCGTTTGCCAGCGCCAGGTAGGGGAGAAACACGGGCAAACACAGGAGGGCCAGGCACAGCGCCAGCGCCGGCCAGCGCAGGACGCCGAGCCGAACGGGGCGCGGCGGGCCGCTCTTTCCGCCCACCACCGTATAACCGCGCCGGCCGAGCACGGCCGCCTGCGCCCGCAGGAGCACGACGGTCAACAGCAGCAGCGGCAGCGCGGCGGCGGCGGCGAGCTCGGGCTTGGGCGGAAACTGGAACAGGCTCCAGATCTTGGTGGTCATGGTGTGGAAGCCGGCCGGCAGCGCCAGGATCGCCGGCGAGCCGAACAAGGTCATGGCCTGCAGGAAGGCGACCAGCGCGCCCGCGACCAGTGCCGGCAGCGCCAGCGGGATGGTGATACGCCGGGCCGTGCGCCAGGCGCCGGCCCCGAGCATGGAGGAGGCATCCTCGAGGTCGCCGGGGATGCGGTCGAGTGCATTGGCGACGAGAACGAACACGTATGGGAAGGTGTAGCAGGAGATGACGAAGATGAGGCCCGTGAGGGTGTAGATGTCGAACAGCACCGTATCGGGGCCGCTGCCGGTGACAGCACGGTAGAGCTGGTTCAGGAGGCCGCTGTTGGGCGCGGCCAGCACCTCCCAGGCGATGGCTCCCAGGAACGGCGGCGTCACGAACGACGCCATCACCAGGATGCGGATGCTGCGGCTGAACGGAATGTCGGTGCGCGCCACCAGCCACCCCAGCGGCGCGGCGACGAGGCAGCAGACGATGCTCACCGAGCTGGCGATGGTGAGCGTGGTCAGCAGCGGCTCGAGGAAGGCCGGGTCGGTGAACAGCGTGCGGAAGTTGCCGAGCGTGACGCTGCGCGCACGGTCGGTGAAGGCGAAGACGCCGAGCCAGGCGATGGGGAGGACGATCAGCAGGCACAGCGCAGCCGCGAACAGCACCATCACCGCGCCGGAGAGATCGATGCGGATGGGGACGGGCCGCGTCGCGGCTGCCGGCAAGGCGTCAACGGTCACGAGCGATCCTCCTGGTCCCTGCACGCGACCATAGAGGCCCGGCGCGGCGTTGAACACCGCTGCCATGCACGGCAAAGGCCGCGAACGGCTACCGGGAAGGCGACGGCGCGTGCTAGGCTTGCACATGTTCACGGGCATCATCACCGGCATCGGCGAGGTGACGGCAGCGGACGGCGGGCGGTTCACGGTCCGCTGCGGCTACGCGGCGGAGAGCATCGCCGTCGGCGCCTCGATTGCCTGCGACGGCGTCTGCCTTACCGCCGTCACGGTTGCCGCTGCAGGCGGGGGCAGCAGCTTTACCGTCGACGTCTCCAACGAAACGCTCGGCCGGACCACGCTCGGCGGCTGGCAGCCGGGGAGCCGCGTCAATCTCGAGCGCGCGCTGAAGGCCGGCGACGAGCTCGGCGGCCATATCGTGGCCGGCCATGTCGACGGCGTCGGCCGGATTGTGGATATCCAACCCGACGGCGAATCCCGCCGTTTCGCCCTGGAGGCTCCGGCCGCACTCGCCCGCTACATTGCGCCGAAGGGCTCAGCGACCCTCGACGGGGTTTCCCTCACGGTCAACGAGGTGAGGCAAAATCGCTTCGAAATCAACCTCATCCCGCACACCTTGACCCACACGACGTTCGGCGCCAGAAGAACCGGCGACCAGGTCAATCTCGAGGTCGACCTCATCGCCCGCCACGTGGCGCGGCTCATGGAGTTTGAGCGGTGAACAACAGCCTGCATCGGGTGGTTTACGCCGAAGGCAAGGGCTTCCTCTCGCCGATCGACGAGATCATCGAGGACTTGCGCAACGGCCGCATGATTATCCTGGTCGACGCCGAGCACCGCGAGAACGAGGGCGACCTCGTCATTCCGGCGCAGATGGCGACCCCCGACGCCATCAACTTCATGGCCAAGCACGGCCGCGGCCTCATCTGCCTTTCCTTGACGCGCCAGCGCGCCGACCAGCTGCAGCTGGAGTACATGTCGCGCCAGAGCGAGGCGAGGAAGCGCACCGCCTTCACGGTGTCGATCGAGGCCCGCGAGGGGGTGGCCACCGGCATCTCCGCCCACGACCGCGCCCGCACCATCGCCACCGCCATCGACCCGACCAAGGACTTCAAGGACATCGTCTCGCCCGGCCACGTTTTTCCGCTGATCGCGCGGGAGGGCGGCGTGCTGGTTAGAGCCGGCCACACCGAGGCGAGCGTCGATCTGGCCCGGCTCGCGGGCCTCTATCCGGCCGGCGTCATCTGCGAGATCATGAACGACGACGGCACCATGGCGCGCATGCCGGACCTCGTCGCCTTCGCCCAGCGCCACGGCCTCAAGATCGGCACCATCGAGGACCTGATCGGCTACCGCCTCAGCCACGACCGCATCGTGCGGCGAGTGGCCAAGTCGACCCTCGACAGCGCCTTCGGCGGGCCCTTCGACCTGCACGTCTACGAGACCACGGTCGAGCCGGTGGAGCATCTGGCCCTCGTCAAGGGCGATCTGGAGGCCCCCGGCCCCGCGCTGGTGCGCGTGCACGCGGTGAGCGCGCTGGCGGATCTGCTCGGCATCGGCGCCAAGGGCTCGCTGATCGAGAAGTCGATGCGCGCCATCGCCGAGGAGGGGCGCGGCGTGATCGTGCTGATCCGCGATCTGCGGCCGAAGTCCGTGTCCGAATGGATCGCGCAGAGCGTCGAGCGCAGGCGGCCCACGAAGGCCGATGCCGAGCGGCGCCAGGTCGAGATCGGCATCGGCTCGCAGATCCTGCGCGAACTCGGTGTCGGCGACATGGTGCTGCTGTCGAACGCGCCGCCCTCGCGTTATGTGGGCCTGGAGGCGTTCGGCCTGCGCATCGTCGGCCAGCGCAAGATCGGGTGAGGCGATGGCCGGCCGGGGACAGCAGCCGAGCGAGGCCCCCCCCCGCCGCGGGGACGCGCGCGTGCTCCTGATCGAGGCCCCCTACTACGAGGCCATCGCCGCCGAGCTGGCTGCCGGCGCCATCGCCGAGCTGGAAGCGGCGGGCGCCACCTTCGAGCGGGTCGTCGTGCCGGGCGCCCTGGAAATTCCGCTGGCGCTGGCGCAGGCCGTCGAGGCGGGGCTCATTCCCGGCGGCGCCGATCGTGCCCGCTTCGACGGCTGCGTGGCGCTCGGCTGCGTCATCCGCGGCGAGACCACGCACTACGAAACGGTCTGCAGCAACGCCAACCACTGGCTGATGGAGATCGCCACCCGTCACGCCGTCCCTCTCGGCAATGCCATCCTGACCGTGGAGACCGAGGCGCAGGCACTCGAGCGGGCGCGGGGCGGCCGCCGCGGCAAGGGCGCCGACGCGGTGCGCGCGTGTCTGGCCCTCATCGCGCAGGCTCGCACCTTCGCCAAGCAGCGCACCGCGGAGCGCGCATGAGCCGACCTCGCCACGGGGCGCCGAGAAACGAGGTCCTCGCCCGCAGCCGCGCGCGGCTGGCGGCGGTGCAGGCGCTCTATCAGATGGACCTGGCCGAGACCGACCTCGCCGAGGTGATCGACGACTTCAAGTCGCATCGGCTGGCCGCCGGCGCCGAGGACGAAGCCGTGGCCGGCGGCGACGCCAACCATTTCGCCCGCGTGCTCAACGGAGTGGTGCAGCGGCAGCGCGAGATCGATCCGGTGATCGACCAGCAGCTCGCCACCGGTTGGAGACTGGTCCGCGTCGATGCCATTCTGAGAGCCATCCTGCGCGCCGCCGGCTTCGAGCTGCTGGAGCTCGCCGACGTGCCGGCCCGCGTCGTGATCAGCGAGTACATCGACGTGGCGCACGCCTTCTTCGACGGCGACGAGCCGAAGGTGATCAACGGCGTGCTCGATCAGCTCGCGCGCAAGCTCCGGCCCGGCGAGCTGCCGGAGCGGTGATTCCCTCTCCCCACCCTCGCAGAGGGCGACTAGTTGAACGAGGCGGGCCAACGGAGGATAATTTCATGCCCAAGATGTCAGACTCGAGCCGCAAGCGCATTCAAGCCAAACAGCGCAAGGCGACAAATGCCTTGCGGCGAACGGCTAAAGCGGCGAAACGCAGCCGCAATAAAGCTAAGCTGGGCACAACGACCGGTTAGGCCCGAAGGGTGTGAAAGCAGGCGTCGTCGAACGTCCGCAGCCGAGGCTTGAGCAGTTGCGCAGAGTAGGATCTAGCATTGCGAGCTCAACGCATGTTGCCCAATGAGATTAGCGAGATCGGTTTTCAGCGGAGGTTCCAAGTCTTGTGGACAACTGCCTACTACTGCCTATTGCCCACTGTTAAGCCTGATCCGGTTTGAGCCCGGCCCGGCTTATCACCAGCGTGACGCTGGTGTGCTACCATTCGGCCATGATCCCACCAGCGCTCCCCAGCACAGGGGCGCCGCCTGATAAGCCACCACCCAACCGCCATCCCGGAAGCCGAGGCGCTCGCGCCGAGGCTACGCGGGACCCGCTCGGTGGGTCGCGCTCGGGCGCCGCCTTCCGTCACTCACCACAGAATGATTTTGCCGCTCCGCCCGCTGTCGCGCTTTACCCCGGTCGTGTTGGCCTTGAGGCCCTTGCCGGCTTTGGAGCTTGCCGCACTGCCCTTGTCGCCGGTGCTCTTCTCAACGTTACCCTCCTGAGCTTTGCCCCTCTCCCCCGCCCTCGCGCTTGGAGTGCCTTGCGGCAGCAGGGCAACGGCCAGGGTCGCGCCAAGTACGAGCCCTAATATCCGCATTGTGGTTCTGCCTCCGCTTGCCCGGATGCCGACATTGGTCGCATGCAAGCGCCAAGAGGTTCAAGCTGCGCTACCCGTCTCGGGCTGCCTCAGCCTCGACAGTTGCCGGAGGATCAACTGCCGTGCCCTGGCGCGTGCCGGAACGCGAAGTTTTGACCCAACTCTGACCTTGGCCGCACGGCCTTGACGCCCGGTCGTCGCGGCGATTAACTACAGTCCATCCAGCAAGAGGAGCGTCCGTGGTGACTCGATAGGTCAATGGTCGCAGGCCCCGACCCGCGATGAGATCATTGTCCCGCAGATAGTCAGCAAGGGCCGCGTAATGCGTGGCCGCACGGATGCCAAATGAACCACACTCCATTTTCCGCCCCGTCAGGGGTGAAGAGGTTCACGGTCAACCCGCCTCCGACGCCTTATGCGGCGCTTAATGCCGTTCTTGACGATTTCGTCGGCCGCGCGCGGGAACTGTTCGGCGGAAGCTTCATTGGCGCGTATCTTCAAGGATCGTTTGCGATCGGCGGCTTCGACACATACAGTGATGTTGACTTTCTGGTCGTGCTCGATGGTGACGTGGCCGACGAAAAGTTGCCGGCGCTACAAGCGCTGCACGAGGACGTCTACGGGCAGCCGTCACCGTGGGCGCAGCATCTTGAAGGTTCGTACATTCCCAGACAGTCTCTGCGGAGATTTCCGCCGCCACAACGCTTCTTCTGGTATTTGGACAACGGGGCCAAACATCTCACTCGCTCGGACCATGACGACACGTTGGTTGTCTACTGGACGCTGAGAGAGAAGGGCATCACCCTCATTGGACCAAGACCCACAGAGTTGGTGCCGCCGGTACCGGTCAATAGATTACGTGATGAGATTTTTGGGACGATGTTGACATGGCGCGACCACTTTGCCGCGAACCCGGACAACATGAACAATCGCTTCTATCAGCCGTTCGTAGTTCTCAGCTATTGCCGCATGCTGCACAGTCTCACGACCGGATCGGTTGGCTCGAAGCCTGCTGCGGCTGCGTGGGCCACAAACCATCTGGATGCCCACTGGGAGGACCTCATTCGCCACGCCTGTGACGCGCGTCCTGGCGATGCCGCGTTCAAAGTGCGCGAGCCGGCCGATCCAAACGACTTGGATCGGACATGGCACTTCGTCGAATATGCCATCGGCCTGGGACGCACATGGAAATCCACGGGCTCGTTTTGACGTGGGAAAAGGCAGCTCCTGGCACCTTTCGACTGTTCTCCGTGGGGCAGGCGACGGAGGCTATCAAGGGGATGAGCTGACGGCCAGCGAGCGTGCCCAGCAGACAACTGCGCTGCGTTTCATTAGTATGGACAGCGATCGGACGCGAGGAGCGAGCGCGCGAGTGGCAATGCGGTTTCGCCATCGGCTTTTCGCGGCGCTCGCGTTCATTGCCCCCTTTGCGGTCCTCTTCGTGCTTTGGGCCGTGCTCATCCCCTACTTCGACGTCAACCCGCGCCTCTTCCCGCACCTCACCGCCGTCATCCAGGCCGCCGTCGAGGGCATCCAGGACGGCTCGCTGATCGGCCACATCGGGGCGAGCCTGGTGCGGGTTCTCGTGGGCACCGCGCTGGCGCTGCTGGCCGCCATTCCGCTCGGCATCGCCATGGGCGTGAGCCCCGTGGTCTCGAGCTTCCTGACGCCGTTGTTCCGCTTCTTCTCGGTGCTCGCCGGCATCGCCTGGATCCCGATCGCCACGCTCTGGTTCGGCTACGGCTTCGGCGCCATCACCTTCGTCATCTTCAACGCTGTGTTCTTCATCGTCACCTACAACACCCTGCTCGGCGTCTCGACCATCCCGCTGCAGGTGCGCAACGCCGCCGCCTCCCTCGGCGCAGGGCGCTGGTCCATGCTGACCGAGGTGCTGCTGCCGGGCGCGCTCCCCAACATCGTCACCGGCATCCGCACCGGCCTCGGCTTTGCCTGGCGCGGGCTGATCGCGGCCGAGATGATCGCCACCAACGCCGGCCTCGGCTACATGCTGTTCGTCGCCCGCGATTTCTACCGCACGGAAGTCATCGTGCTGGGCATGATCGTGATCGGCGTGCTGTGGCTGCTGCTCGACCGGCTGGTGCTGGCCCCACTGGAGCGCGCCACCATCGTGCGCTGGGGCATGGTGCAGCCCGCATGACCCCGCTGCAGAGAGCCTGGGGCGCCTACGTTCGGCTGACCGCGCGCTGGCCGGCGATCGCCTCCATCATACCGTTCGTGCCGCTCATCGTGCTGTGGTGGGCCGTCGTCGAGCTCGGCGTGTTTCCACGCGTGTTCCTGCCCGGGCCGGCGGACGTGGCGCGCTCGTTCGCCGACCTCGTCTACAAGGGCATCCTGCCCGAATACCTGCAGGACAGCGTGGTGCGGCTCGGCGTGGGCGCGTTCTGGGGCATCGCGCTCGGCATTCCGCTCGGCATCCTGATCGGGATCAGCCAGCGCGCGCACACGGTGCTGTGGCCGCTGCTGTTGTTCTTCCAGGCCATCGGGGACATCGCCTGGCTCCCCATTCTGGTGATCTGGTTCGGCTACGGCCTCGTCACCATGACATTCGTGATCGTCTACACGGTGATCTTCCCCGTCGTGCTCAACACCGTGCTGGGCGTGCGCTCGATCCCGATCGCCATGCATCGCGCGGCGCTCAGCCTCGGCGCCTCGCGCGCCCGCATCTTGTGGGAGGTGGTGCTGCCGGGCGCGCTGCCCAACATCGTCACCGGGCTGCGCAATGGGCTCGGCTACGGCTGGCGCGCGCTGATCGCCGCCGAGATCATCGTCGGCACCAGCGGCATCGGCTTTCTCATGTTCGACGCGCGCCGCGCCGGCTCGGTCGTCGAGATCCTCCTCGGCATGATCATTCTGGGCATTCTCTGGTACATCGTTGATAGCTGGATACTGGCGCCGATCGAGCGCGCAACGGGGCAGCGCTGGGGGCTGGTGACGCGGTGAAGAGCCTAACCATCCGCAACCTGTCGAAGACCTACTTCGACCCCTACGCCGGCAAGCACGTCACGGCGGTGCACGATGTGTCGCTGCAGGTCGACGAAGGCGAGTTCGTCTCCATCGTTGGGCCCTCGGGCTGCGGCAAGACCACCATCCTCAACATGATCGCCGGCTTCATTCCGGTAACCGGCGGCGAGATCCTGGTCGGCGGCCGGCCGGTGAAAGGTCCCGGGCCCGACCGCGGCGTGGTGTTCCAGTCGTTCGCGCTGTTTCCCTGGCGCACCGTTCTCGACAACGTCGCCTTCGGCCCCAAGATGCGCGGCATCGCCAGGGCCGAGCGCGAGAGGATCGCGTACGAGTACCTGGCGCTCGCCAAGCTGACCGAGGCGGCCGGGCGCTATCCCAACGAGCTGTCGGGGAGCATGCAGCAGCGCGTCGGCGTGGTGCGCGCGCTCGCCAACGAGCCCGACGTGCTGCTGATGGACGAGCCGTTCGCCAGCGTCGACGCGCAGACGCGCATGACCCTGCAGGAGGAACTCACCCGCATCTGGCAGGAGAAGCGTCCCACCGTCATCTTCATTACCCACGATGTCGGAGAAGCAGTCTTTCTCGCCAACCGCGTAGTGGTGCTCTCCAAGGGCCGCCTGCTCGAGGAAATCGGCGTCGACCTGCCACGCCCGCGCTCCTGGGACGTCCTCAACGAGAACGACGCCTTCAAGGCGCACACTGGGCGCGTGCTACAACTCGTGCGCTCGGCGTGACCCATGCTGCGCGAGGCGATCCAATCGCGGAAGACCCATGTGCTGCTCGCAGTGGCGGCGCTCTATCTTGTGTGGCAGATTTGGCTGACGCTGGCGCTGCCGGGCAAGATCGCAGACTTTCCATCCGGCGCTGAACGGGTGAACATACTGGTCACGCTGCCGTTCCCGCCGGAGCGGTTTCATGTCCAGCACTTCCAGACTTTCGGAAGGGTCTCGGGCACACAAGAAAACGCCGTTGAAGTTCGGGGAGTGAAACGAGCGGATCTTGCCGCCATTGCCCGGTCGTATTGGGTCAGGCGGGTCGAGCCGCTGCCATCAGGAGGACAAAGCCAATGAGACGCGTTTTGTTGCTGTTGTGCGGTGTGCTGCTGCCGCTCGCAGCCGCGCAAGCGCAGACGCCGGTGAAGCTCAAGGCCGGCATGGTGACCGGCATCGACCAGGTCGGTCTGCCGATTGCTCTCGAGCGTGGCTTCTTCGAGAAGCAAAGTCTCGACGTGACGATCGCGCGCCCCTATGCGACCGGCGTCGATGCGCTCAACGCGCTGCAGGCCGGCGAGAGCGAGATCGTGCAGGTCGGCGTGCCCATGATCGGCGCCGTGCTGCGTGGCATGGACTTGGTCGCGCTCGGCAACTACAGCGGCAGCGCCACCAAGCTCGGCTCCGACGCCACGATGGCCATCATCGCCGGCAAGGATTCGGGGATCGTCAAGGGTGACCTCAAGAGCCTGAAGGGCAAGAAGATCGCGGCCTCCTTCGGCACCATCAACCATCTCTATATCCTGGCCGTGTTGGAGAAGGCCGGTCTTGCGCCGGCCGATGTGACCCTCGTCAACACGCCGCCACCGGAGATGACGGTGGCGCTGCTCGCCAAGGGCATCGACGCCTTCTCGTGCTAGGACCCCTGGCCGATCGTGGCGCTGAAGGACGTGCCCGGCGCCGTTCAGGTGATCCGCGGCGGCGATACCATCGCCTATCTCGGCTACAACGTCGGCCTGCGTCCCTGGGTGGAAAAGAACGGCGAGACCATCGAGAAGTTCCTCGCCGCCGTCTCGGAAGCCGATAAGTGGATGCGCGCCAACCCAAAGCAGGCGGCGCAGATCGCTACGCGGTGGATTCCGGGCCTCAAGGCCGACATCGCCGAAACGGCGATGGAGTTCAACATCCAGCAGAACGACCGGCGCCTCTCCGGCAACAACTTCCGGGCCTTGTGGAGCGCGCAAGACCGTCTGCATAGGCTCGGCGTCATCAAGTCGACTTTCGACGTCAACAAGCACATCGAGCCCAAGCACATCCTCAACGTCATGGCCAAGAACCCGGAGCTGTTCTCCGACCTGCCGGCGATACCCGCCGATGTCGCGATCAAGCCGGGTTACGTCTTCAGGCCTTGAACCCAGGTGCTGTGCTGGTTCAATCCCGCACAGCACCTTGAAATCGATAATTCCCATCGAGTTGGTGCCCTCGAGTGACGGCAGGCAATCGGCACTCCCTTGCCGTGGACAGCGGCTGCCAGCCTCGTCAGCTTGCTGAGGTACAACGACCGCGGCGAATCCGTCGGCAGCACAGGTAAATCTGACCCCAATGTTTGTCTCCCGGAGCCGACCACAGCCCTTGCTAGGCATGATCCTGCCTGATCGTTATCAACGTGGTCTCCCCGAGTGAGCCGCACTTCGCGATCCTGACGGCACGGCAATAGACGAGGCAGCCTATGCAATGGGAGACGATGCTCTACACGGCCTCCACCTGGGTGCTGCCGGTCCTGATCGCCATCACGCTGCACGAAGCCGCGCACGGCTTCGTTGCCCACCGCCTGGGCGACGACACCGCCTATCGGCTGGGCCGCGTTACTTTCAATCCGCTCAAGCACATCGACCTTTTCGGCACGATCCTGATGCCGGCGGTCCTCTTGTTCGTGCGGTCGCCTGTGCTGTTCGGCTACGCCAAACCCGTGCCGGTGAATTTTTATGCCCTGCGCCATCCGCGCCGCGACATGGTCCTGGTGGCGCTTGCCGGGCCGGGCATCAACATGGCACTCGCCATAGCCGCGGCGCTTCTCTTCCATCTCGTTACCTATTTACCCTCGGAGGCTGCCCAGTGGGTCGGGCAGAACCTCCGCAACGCCCTCCTCATCAATGTAATCCTCGCGGTTTTCAACATGCTGCCGCTCCCGCCCCTCGATGGCGGCCGGGTTGCTGTTGGCTTGCTTCCCAACTTCTTAGCGCTGCCGCTGGCCCGGCTCGAGCCCTACGGCATGACCATCCTCATCGCCGCGCTGCTGGTCTTGCCGGTGCTCGGCGCGCAAATGGGCGTTGATCTCAACATCCTGCCGCAGCTGATCACCGGCCCGGTCGAAGCCATCATCCGCGCCATCGTCCGGCTGACCGGCAACGGCTGACCTGGACAAGCTCCGCTATGCGATTGCCTACTCCAACCGCGTGAACGCTGCCTCAACCAACGCCGTTCTGCATGCGCTCACGGCAGAAATTGGCACTCAACGGCAACTTGTTGGGCGCGCAGAGACTTTCTGTGCCTGGAGGTGCTTCTACCGTGGCAGCTAGCCACCCTGAACGGGGCAAGGTAACGCCAAGATGGGTTTCTCGACCACGCGATCGCTTCAGCCGAAGACATCGTCACGGGGCGACGCGCTCGAGCCCCTTTGCCTTGATCGCCGCAATGCCTTCCGGGGACGTCAGCAACTTCAAGAAGGACTTCGCGGCCTCCGGTTCCTTGGCGCTGGTGCTGACGCCCGCCGACAAGTCGACGTAATACGCCAACTCCGATGGAAACGGTCCGGCGAGTTCGACGCCGGGCGTGCTGAGGATTGCAGGGACGAGGGCAATGGCTATGTCCGCCTCGCCCTTTGCCACGAAGCCGGGGCTAGCGCCTCCCGCCGCCACCGGACTGAGCTTCACTTTCATGTCGCCGGCGATTCCGAGGCGCTCGAGCACTGATGCGAAATGCTTGCCAACCCCGCCGTCCGGTGAATAGGAAGCAGTTTTTGCGGCGAGCAGCGTGCGCTTGAGCGCGTCGGCCGAACTCACATCGGGCTTAGCCCAGCTTGGCCTATTCGCGGGGTGCGAAGGGCCTAAGTGATTGATTTCCCACGATCGGGCTCCTGAAGGTCTTCACTACATGG
>Ga0247727_10015906_pt1 | contig 12248 bp, 9 predicted proteins | sample WisWelCaveWW1625_FD_202498 | JGI IMG/M metagenome (GOLD analysis project Ga0247727, IMG submission 202498) | Biofilm microbial communities from Wishing Well Cave, Virginia, United States - WW16-25 | ecosystem: Environmental > Aquatic > Deep subsurface > Groundwater > Cave microbial mat | place... | reverse complement strand
GATACAGCGCGCCATCAAGCGCAAGGAATTTCTTCGCCGCGTCTTGGAGTCCTCCCGGACCGAGCGCGATCTCTTTGACATCATGATGCGTCTTTATGCCGAGCGCATGGGCCGGACCATTCTCGGCGAGAAAACTCCCGCCCATGTTCGCTATGTCCCCACGCTTCTCGAGTGGTTCCCGCAGGCCAAAATCCTCCACTTGATTCGCGACCCGCGGGGGATCTTCGTCTCCGAGCTACGTCGCCGCCAGACCCGAGCGGTCACCACTCCCTATCGCCAGTTGCACCATTTCCCCTTTTTGCTCAAGGTTTATATCCTCGTGCAAACCACCCTTTTCTGGCTGGAAAGCGCCCGGCTAAGCCGCAAGTACCAGCGGCTCTATCCCGACAACTACTTTGTGCTTCGCTTCGAAGACTTGGTTCAGAGCCCCGAAACCCACATCCGCCGGCTGTGTGAGTTTAGCGGTATCGAATACCAGCTGAGCATGCTCAGCCAGCGCGTTGTCAGCCGGGGCTTCCGCAAGGGTGCTTCGGGCTTCGACGCTGACGCTGCCAACCGCTGGAAGGAGCAAATTGATCCCTGGGTCAGCTCTTGGTTCGCCCGGCTGTTCGATCGTCATTTGAAGAGCTTTTCTTACTCTCAATGAGCCGCGATGGCGCTTCGCGCCCCTCCTGTGCGAAGGTCGCCAGGTGCCGCGCGCTTCCTTGACGGGTCTGCATCCAATGATCATCTCTCATCAACACCGCTACCTGTTTGTTGAACTCCCCCGCACCGGGTCCACGGCCATCGCCCGGGAGCTGATGAAAAACTATGGCGGCAGGAAGATCCTGTACAAACACAGCACCTTCCAAGACTTTCTCCGCAAAGCCACCCCGGAAGAAAAGAAGTATTTCGTCTTCTCCTGCATCCGCAATCCCCTGGATGAAGCGGTCAGCCGCTTCTTCAAGCTCAAGACCGATCATCGCGGCCAGTTCACCAACCCGGAAGTCATTCAGAGGCGCTGGAGCATCGTCTCCCGCCTGGACCGAAGCATCTCCCGCTTTCTCCGGCGCACCGATGCTGACTTCCCGACTTTTTTCAAAAAGTGCTACCGCGTCACCTACAATAGCTGGGCCCATCTCTCTCATAAAGAATTCGATTGTCTCCTTCGGTTTGAAAACCTCATCGCGGATTTCGACCAGGCCCTCCGTCGGATTGGCATCGAACCCATCCGTCCTCTGCCTGTCTTGAATCAGACCAACGGTCGAGCCAGGGATTTTGCCTCCTACTACACTCCCGAGATCATTCCCCGCGCCAAAAAGGTTTTTGGCCCGTTCCTGAAAGAATGGGGCTATCAGTTCCCGCCCCATTGGGGCGACGCGCCCCTTTCATGGTGGAATCTTTTTGAATTTCAATTCCTCAACCTGTTTCGGGTTCTCTACTGGCGGCACCTCCGCTTCCGAATCTAGAGTTCACTCTTGCTTCTGACCTTCGAGAGGGAACAAGTTCGTGCCCACTGCGGTTGAATCGAAAAAGAGCCCAAGTTATCTGGCCGGCATCCTGCGATCTCTGGTCCATTCCGACGATCTGCCGGAATACAGAAAAAAAGGGAGTCTCAAGCGCCGCCTGATCAAATGGCTCAGCCTTTCACGTCACTACAGCCTTTCCTATCGCCTCTCGCGTCAGTCCGCCGGAATCTTTCAAGAGCTGGAGACCTACTGCGTGCTGGTCGGCAGCCCGCGCAGTGGCGGCAGCACCCTCAGTGCCTTGCTCGACGCTCACCCCAACGTCATCTTCACCGACGAGGTGGACATCCTCAAATATATTTCTGCCGGTTTTACTCGCGATCAAATCTTCCATCTCCTGCTGACCATCTCTCAAAAGCAGGCCATTCTCGGACGCAAGGACGCCGGGAAGTTTGCCTACCGGATTCCCGGCCAGTGGCAGGGCCGTTTCTCCAGGCTCCGCGTCCTGGGCGATAGCAAGGCCGGCAAGTCCGCTCGCAGATTCGCTCAAGATCCCGACCTTCTCTGCCGGCTGCGCGAGTTCTTGCAGGTTCAGCTCAGGATCTTCCACGTACTTCGGAACCCCTTTGACACCATCACAGCCATGCACCTTCGCAGCGGGCGGCCCTTGGCCGAGGGCATCGATTATTTTTTTGAAAACTGCTCGACCGTCCTCCATCTCCGCAAGCAAACGCATCCGTTTCACTTCATGACAGTCCGGCAAGAAGACTTGTTCCACGATCCCAGTTCTCGGATTATCGCTGTCTGCCGTTTTCTGGGCCTCGAAGCCAGTCAAGACTATTTGCAGGCCTGCTCGTCCATGCTCTACCGACCCCCGACAAAAATACGCTCCCTGGTGCAGTGGACGCCTGATCTGATCAATCTTGTCATGCGCAAGATCGAACCTTTCGATTTCCTGCAAGGCTATTCGTTCCAGGATTAGCACTGCTTCCCATGGCCAAACCTTCGGCACTCGCTGCGTCTCCGCAATTGGCACCGACTGAAACGCCTGGCCCCATCTTCATTGGCGGGTCCGACCGTTGCGGCAAGACTTCCTTGCGTCATTTTCTCGTTTCCCATCCCAACATCTCGATTCCCGCCGTTGGGTCCAACATGTGGACCTATTTCTATGGCCAGTTCGGCGATCTAGGTCGTCGCGACAATTTCGAACGCTGCCTGGCGGCCATGCTCAACTATAAGCATGTGCGCTTTCTGAAGCCGGATGCCGACCGCATCCGTCGTGAGTTCTGGAAGGGCGATCCCTCCTATGCTCGCCTCTTTGCGCTCTTTCAAATCCATCACGCTGAGCGCGAGAGTAAGCCGCGATGGGGTGACCAGACCGGCCTCATCGAGCGCTACGCCGACGAAGTTTTCACTGCCTATCCCGGCTCCAAAATGCTGCACATGGTTCGCGATCCGCGCGATCGCTACGAAGCTTCGCTCGCCCTCTGGCCCAACGGTATGGGCCGGGTCGGTGGCGCTGCCGCCCGCTGGCTCTATTCCATACGCTTGGCGCATCGCAATCTTGCTCGCTACCCCGATCGCTACAAAATTGTTCGGTACGAGTCCCTCGTTTGCTGGCCCGAACAGACCCTGCGCGATATCTGCGCATTCCTCGGCGAGAATTTCTCGCCCGCCATGCTCACCATGGACGGTGCTCCGTCGCACCGTGACAAGCTGCGCAGTTCCGCCAACGGCCATCAGGGCGCGAGCCCGCTTTCGCCCGAGTTCATCGGACGTTTCCGTCAGTCCATTCCCCGCCGCGAGATTGCTTTTATGCAATTTCATGCGGGTCGTCTGATGCGCACCCACGGCTATTCGATGGAGCCATTGCGCTTCTCCCTGCGCGACTGGTTCTTGTTTTCCTTAGTAGACTGGCCTCTCAACCTGATTCGCATGTACACCTGGCTAGGAAAGGAAGCTCTTCACCAGAACTTCCCATCGCTCGCCGGCCGCACCGCAGCCCCCAAGATGATCCTCAAAGAGGCATCCTGATGCCTGGGGGACCAATTTTCATCGGTGGCCTGGACCACTCCGGTAAGACGCCTCTGCGCTTGATGCTCTCTTCGCATCCCAACCTGGTGCTTTCCCGGCGTATGGATCTCTGGCCGGGCTTCTATAACCGCTTTGGCGATCTGGCGCATCCCGAAAACTTCGAGGGCTGCCTGGCAGCCCTGCTGCGCCACAAGCATCTGCGCCCTCTTCGGCCCGACCCGGACCGCCTGCGCCGCGAGTTCTGGCTGGGAAAACGCACTTATGGCCGCCTCTTCGCCCTGCTTCATGAGCATTTCGCTCAGTCGCTTGGAAAACCGCGCTGGGGTGACCAGACCGCCTTCATCGAGCGCTTTGCTGACCCTATCTTTGCCGCCTATCCCGACGCTCGCATGATTCACATGATTCGCGACCCGCGCGAGCGCTTCCGCCTCGCGCTCCGATTCACTGCGCATCGTCTCGGCAAGGTCGGCCCATCCACGGCCATGTGGCTGCATTCCGTCGCCTGGGCCAAGCGCAATCAGCTCTGCTATCCCGATCGCTATCACGTCGTCCGCTACGAATCTCTCATGGAGCATCCTCGCGAAACCCTCGCCGCGATTTGTTCCTTTCTAGAGGAAGATTTCCTCCCCTCGATGCTCACCATGGAAGGCGCTGTCCGTTTCGGCGAAGAAGTCCCCGAATCCACAGGCGCCTCGATTCCCGCCAGCAAGGGCTCGGTCCCGAAGCAGGCTCCCGCTTCTCAGTCTCCCTCCGGGCGCGAGATTGCCTTTCTGGAAGCTTGTGCCGGCCGGGCCATGATCTCTCATAATTATCAGCTCAGACGCATCCGTTGCTCGCTTTGGGATCGCCTCATGTTGTACCTCTTGGAGATTCCGGCGGGCTGCATTCGCACCTTGGCTTGGCGTCTCTCGCTCTTCCTTCGGTCTGACGCGGCCACCCGTCTCCGGGCATCTTGCGGATACGACAACAAGGCACTGGCCGCCAATTAGGACGGATTCGTGGAGGAAAACTTGGTTCAAGATCCCATGCCCGGCTCAGGCGCAGTCGCCCAGATGGAGAGCAATCAAGTTTCGCCGGGCCCCGTGTTCATCTCCGGCCTTGAGCGGAGCGGTACCAGCCTCCTCTTCGCCTTGCTGGCTTCCCATCCTAACTTGGCCATGACCCGCCGCACGAATCTCTGGACCTATTTCTTCAATCAATTTGGTGATCTCAGCCACACCGAGAATCTCGACCGCTGCTTGGCCAAGATGATGCGCTACAAGCGATTGGTCGTCCTCAAGCCGGATGCCGCCCGCATTCGGCGCGAGTTCTTACAGGGCGAGCGCTCCTACGGCCGGCTCTTTGAAATCCTTCAGCGCCTTCATGCCGAGCGTCTGGGCAAGCCCCGCTGGGGCGACAAGTCACTCAACTCGGACCGCTTCGCCGACCACATCTTGGCCGCTTATCCCCAGGCCCGGATTCTCCACATCATTCGCGACCCGCGCGATCGTTACGCCTCTTCTCGCACCCGCTGGCAATCCATGAAGGGTCTGGCGGGCGCTGCCACCGCCATGTGGCTCTCTTCCGTCAACCGCGCCCAGCGCAATCAGCGGAAACACCCGGATCGCTATCTGATTGTCCGCTACGAATCCTTGACCTCACAACCGGAAGCGACTCTTCGCCGCATCTGTTCCTTCATCGGCGAAGAATACTCCCCGCAAATGCTGGAGATGCGCGGCAGTGGAAAGTTTCGGGAAAGCGGCGGCAACAGCTCCTATGGCACCCGTCGAACCGCCGTCACGCGGGATTCCATTGGCCGCTTTCGCCAGGTCCTCTCCAAAAGCGAAATCGCTTTCATGCAGGCTTGTGCCGGCGCGCGCATGCTCACCTTCGATTACCCCTTAGACCCAATTCGCTTCTCCTGGAAGGACGCACTGCTCTTCTACTGTTTCGACGGCGCGGTCAACCTGTCTCGCCTGCTCTTTTGGCGGTTCCGCGAATCCTTCCAGAACCGCGTCGGCCGCAAGCTCCCTGCGTATCGGATTGTCCCGGATTCGGCCCCAAAGCAAGACGCTGCAGAAGTGGAGTCGAAGCAGGCGACCTGACGTGCTTTCCCGTGTCCCTTCCGGCTGTGCCCGACTTCGAATGCGGCCCTTTCCCAGTACATCCAAAGGCACCTCCGCATCGGATACGGAGGAACTCATGCCCTCTCCTCGCCATCACCGCGCTTTCTACTCGTTGAGCATCCTGCTCATCGCCCTCTCCCTTTTGCTCCAACCGAATGGACTGCTGGCCCCGGCCACGGGTGTTGCTGCAGGCCTCCCGTCTCCACAAGCGCCGCCCGCGGTCGAATATGCCTCGCTAGTTCAAGTGATCCACACCTCGCTGTGGACTCCTCCCAGTCCGGACCCTTCAGGTCTCGCCTATCGCGCCTCCACAAACACTCTTTTCGTCGTAGACGGAGAGGTGGACGAAATCCCGGCCCTCTTCACCGGGAAGAATGGTTATGAAACCACCCTGACCGGAGCCTTGGTTTCCACATTCTCCACCACAAAGTACTCCAAGGAACCCGTCGGGGTTGCTCTCAACTCCGCCAATGGCCACGTCTTCATTTCAGACGATAACAAGGATCGCATCTTCGAAATCGATCCCGGCCCCGACGCAACTCTCTTCACCGCCGACGACGTTCGTACCTCCTTCAGTACCCTTGGCTTCTCTTCGGACCCCGAAGGCCTCGCCTTTGGCGGGGGGAACCTCATTGTCACGGATGGGCTGAACACGGAGATCTACGTCCTCAGTCCGGGTCCCAATGGCATCTTCAACGGAATTCCTCCCGAGGGAGACGATCAAATCGTCGCCAGCTTTGACACCTTGGCTCTGGGCATCCGCGACCCGGAAACCGTCGAATATGTCGAAGCCACTGGCACGCTTTTCATCATCGGTCGGACCGACGTGCTCATGGTTGAAACAACTCTGACCGGGCAATTGATTCGCAAAATTGACATTGCTTGCGCCGACGCCCTCGATACCGCCGGTTCGGCGTTTGCTCCCGGCAGTCAAAATCCCGGTATTTGGAATCTCTACCTGGCTGCCCGCGGCGAGGATAACAACCAAAATCCCAATGAGAATGATGGCAAGATCTATGAAATTGCCCTCAACGCTCCTCCCCCGCCCGCGGACAATCTCCTGCGCAACGCCAGTTTCGAGACCGACGCCAACGCCGACACCGTCTGCGACTGCTGGTCGCGGGACGTAGCTAGTCCCTACGCCACCCGCAGCAACGGCGACGGCATTGTCACTCCCATTGACGGCAACTTCGTCATGCGTCACCAGGCTCCCGAGAAGAGCTACATCATCGGCGAGATTGTCCACAATCTCACTCCCGGAGCTTCCTACAATCTCTCTGGCTGGGTGAACGTCCCGCCCACCGCCGATGTCTTCAGCTTCAAACTGCAAGTTCGCTGGCTCACGGAAACGGGCACCGTCATCTCCACCAGCACCGTCAAAAGCTTTACCACCTCAACTAGCGGCTGGACACTGGCTTCGAAAACCCTGGTGGCGCCCGCAGGAACCAGGGCCGCACAAATCCGCATCAACGTCAACGGCCTGAACGCATCCGTCTATCTCGACGCTTTCGTCTTCAAGCAGCCATAACCCTTCTCACGCGACGACTTTCTTCGATTGGATCGCCATCGGCCCATGCCCGCTCACGGCACTACCACCCACGCTGCTTCCCCCACCTCTTCCACTGGCGAGAGCAGCCTGCACCGCGGCGCTTACGAGCGTGCCTTGGGCAGCGCCTCCGTCGCTCCGGTGACTGATCTTTGTCGCGCAGAGTCTCTGCCTGCGCTCCCCGCGCTCACGGCCCTCTTTCGCGAGCTGAATCGCCGCGGCATTCGCTACTGCCACTGGAAAAGCAACATTCGGCTGGAAAAATCTCTCCAAGGCCGCACCGACCTCGACCTTCTCGTGGACCGCAAAGACATTCCTGCATTTCGCCAGCTCCTTCACGCCCACGGCGTCAAGCTCGCGCTTGCCGCTCCCGGCCGCGACTACCCGGCTGTCGAAAATCACCTCGGCTTCGATCCGTCCACAGGCAGGCTCTTCCATCTCCATGTTCATTACCAGCTCGTCTTGGGCGAACAGTTCGTCAAAAACTACCGACTGCCCCTGGAATCGCACTTCCTGAATTCCGTCCACTTGTCGCAGGAGGTTAAAATTCCCTCGCCCGAGCTTGAGATCGCTGTTCTCTCTTTGCGCGCTTTGCTCAAGTATCGCGCTCGCGATTTCGTCCGTGACGTTTTTTCCATCCGCTCATCCGGCCTCCCCGCCGACATTCTTCACGAAATTAAGTCACTGCTTTGTGAAACATCCGCGGAACGGATTGCGCAGGTCTTGCCGAGGCTCGCCGAAGTCATTCCCGCCGATGTGGTACTCGAATTCCTCCAAACCGTTGTCCGCCGGCCGCGCGCCGGATTCACCTTCTATCGCTTGCGCCGACGCCTGCGCCGGGCCTTGCGTCCGCACCAGCGCCACTCCCGCGTCGCTGCCTCGGCCCGCTACCTCTGCGAGCTTTGGCGCCGCCGCACGCGTTTCCGTTTTGCTCCGCAGAAGAAAATGTCCATGCCTGCCGGCGGAGTCACGTTGGCCCTGATTGGCGCCGACGGGGCAGGGAAGTCCACCGTCTGCCAACTCCTCGTCCAATGGTTGTCGTGGAAACTCGACGTTCGCCGCTACTACCTGGGCAGCAAGCAGCCTTCCCGACTCAGCACCTCTCTTTATGTGGCATACCGCGCGCTTCGCCGTTCCCACCGAGCGGTGGCCGAAATGCTCGGCGACGCCAGCCTGCTCTCCCGAGGGGCCGGCTTGGTGCGCGACACCTTCTTGGGCCTCCACCACCTCTCCATCGGATACGACCGCTATTTCCGCTATCGTGCCGGTGCAAGAAGGGCACTCGGCGGCTCGATTGTCATCTTCGACCGCTGCCCGCTCGATTCCATCCCTCTCGGCCCGGGTCTTCGTCTCATGGACGGCCCGCAGATTTCTTCCTTATTGGAAGGCAGGACCAGCACCGTTCTCCGCGCTCTCGCAAAAGCCGAGCAGCGCCTCTATCGCAAGATTCGCCCGCCCGAGTTTCTCTTTGTACTTGAGGTCAGTCCGGAAGTCTCTTTCCAGCGCAAGCCCGATCACCAGCCGGCTGTGCTCCAGGCTAAGAGCAGCGCCATCTCCGCCTTGGCCTCTCGCGCCTCCGAAGGCGCCGCTCGCCTGAACCTATCCACTATTGACGCCAATCGTCCACTCGACGGAGTGATGAGTCAGCTTAAATCGAAAGTCTGGGAGTTGCTGTGAGTCATCCTCCCGCAGCTTCCCGCACTCGTCCGATGATCATCGAGTTCATCGGAACTCCGGGTGCCGGCAAGACCACACTCATGCGCGAGGCCGTCAGGTTCCTCGAGGGTCGTGGCTTCCGCCCCTTGACCGTTGTCGAAGCCGCCCGTCCCTGCGCCGGCCGCACGGCTCTCGGGAAGACGGTGTTGCGTCTGACACCTCCATCGTTGCATCGCGCCCTCCTGTGGCAGGTCTTCTACTTTTTCAGTCTTCTTCACCGCATTGGATTCTGTTTCCGCCATCTCGCTCTGGTGCGGCGCGTCTTGGCCTCGCAACTTCGTCGTCCCTCTACGGCCGACGTTCGTGGCCGTCGCGTCCTTCACTGGTTCTTTCACTTGGCCGGCGCTTATAGCTTTCTCAAATCCCACGCCCGCCCGAACGAGGTGCTGCTCCTTGACGAAGGTTTTCTCCACCGCGTCGTACAGACCCATGCTTCCGATTCCGAGGTGCCGCAACCCTCGCAAGTCTTCGCTTATGTAGACCGTCTCCCCCGTCCAGACTTGGCCATTTCGGTCAGCACGCCCCACTCTGTCTGCGAGCAGCGCGTCTACCGCCGCGGGTTGTGGAAACATTTCCAGCACAAGAGCAGGGGACAGGTCTCACAATTCTTGGTCAATGCCTCAGCCGTGGTTTCCTTGGCTGTGACTCGCGCACGGCACAACGGCTGGTCGGTGACGGAAGTCAAGAACGGTGAGAGTAGCCTTCCGGCTTCTGTCGCATCGCTGCGGACAAACCTTGCTGCGTTTTTAGGGGCCGCTGAACCGCTCCGGAAAGCTCACCCGCCTCAACCCTTGGTCCCCTCACCCGCGCCCTCGGACTCCTGGATCTTGTGCCTTCCTCGGCCCTCTCGCCTTTGCGCCTTTTTCCACTCTCGCTGGCGTCCCCTGGATATCCCCGGGGTTACGATCCGCGAGATCCTCCGGCGCTATGCCATCGAGCAGACGGGCCCGGCTCGCAATCTCCCCATGAGTCGCCGGACGCGGAATGTGGTTGTGCCCACCTCCGCCGGCGAAAAAGTCCTGAAGCTTTATCGTCCCAAATGGCATGCGCAGACCGTTCTCTACGCCCACTCCATACTCGAGCATCTGGCTGCACGCAACTTTGCCGCCCTCCACTTCCTGCGTACTTCGGAGGGCCAGTCCTTTGCTTCCCTCGGTGGCCGCAATTACGCATTATTTGATTTCGTTTCGGGCGCCGTATACTCAACGAGCTTTCTCCCGCGGTCCCATCGCCTTCGGCTCGAAGGGATTGCCGGCCGCACCCTGGCGCGCTTCCACCGTGCGCTCGATGGCTTCCTCCCCGCCGGAAGTCATCATCTCGGGTTTGCATCTTTCACCGCCGACCGTCATTGCGACCTGGGCTGGCACATTCGCACCGTCAATGATCTTGAAAAGCGTTCTAGTTCTGTGAACCGCCCCGAGGATCGTGTTCACCTCGATTGGCTCCTAGACTTGAGTGGCACGGTTCTGGACGAGCTTCGCACCTTGGATCGTCTCCTGCGTCGTGCCTCGCTTCCTCGCGTCGTGATTCACGGCGACTTCGGCCTTCACAACCTGGTCTTCAGTTCCCAGGGAGAAGCTACCTTGCTGGACTTTGAGTCCGCCCGCCTTGAATGGCGTCTCAGCGACCTGGTTGGCACGCTCTCCCGCTACCGCGATCGCCGCGGCATCTATGACCTGGATCACATGCGCTGTTTCTTGGAAGGCTATCAGGCCGTTTCTCCGCTCTCCACTCAGGAGTGCGACCTTCTGCCCTCCGTCTGGCGATTTCGCAAGCTCCAAAGCGTTCTCCAGTACTGGGGCGCTTATTTCGAAGCCGGCCGCGACCTCGGAAAGCTCGTTGCCTCTCGCTCCGCGATGGACCAAGCTGACTGGGGGCTGAACAATTCAGAAAAGCTTTTGGCCTTGACCTACTCTTCCTCCGCTCCCGATTCCCTCGATTTTGGGAACTGGGATAAGTCCCGGGTTGGCAGCCTGGCCTAGCGCACTGTCGTTTTACTGGCTCTCAAAGACCGTCGCCTAACGCAACAAATGGAACGCTCCAACAACACCGACCCTCTGCCGTCCAGGCCTGTTCGCGTCCTGATGGTCGTCCGCCTCTTCTACCCTTGGATTGGCGGCGCCGAACGTCAGGCTCACAAGCTCGCCCGCGAACTGCGCCAGCGAGGCATTCCCGTGGAAATCGTCACCGGCTGGTGGTTTCGCGGCACGCCCCAGCGAGAAATCTTCGATGGCATCCCCGTGTTTCGCAATCACACTCTATGGGATCTGTTCGGTATTCGCGGTCTACGCCGGTTCGGAGGCTACCTCTATCTATTCACTCTGCTCTGGCATCTCTGGCGACGCCGCGCGCATTACGACGTCATCCATGTCCACGGCCTGAACTACCACACCGCTCCTGCCGTCCTTGCGGCCCACTGGTTCCGCCGCAAAATCATCACAAAGCTCGCTAACAGCGGTTCGGCGAGCGACATTCACAAGTTCCGCACCAGCCAGCAGCTTCCCGGAGCCCGGTTCCTCTTCCCCACGGCTTTGCGGTGCGATCGCTTCATTGCCACGAATCCCACCATTCGTCAGGAGCTGATTGCCGCAGGCGTTTCTTCCGAAAAAATCGTCGAGCTGACCAATGGTGTCGAGACAGATTCCATTCAGCCCCGCTCTGACTATTCTTTGCATCATCCCATTCGCCTTCTCTTTGTTGGCCGGCTTCACAGGCAGAAGGGTCTCGACGTTCTCCTCGCCGCCTTCGCCAGCCTGGTCCAACAACATCCGCGCCTCAATCTTCGCCTACAGGTCCTCGGCGAAGGCCCTCTCCGCGAGAGTCTGATGCGCTTGGCCTTTGAGTTGGAAATTGCCTCCCGCGTGGACTGGATCGGACAGACCGACCGCGTCATGGATTACTTCCAGCAAGCCGACCTCTTCGTGCTGCCTTCCCGCGCCGAAGGCATCTCGAACGCGCTGCTGGAAGCCATGGCCTGTGGCCTTCCCGTCGTCGCCTCCAAGATTCCGGGCAATGTGGACGTCGTCGAGCATGGCCGCAATGGCCTGCTCTTTTCCGTGGACGACCAGGCCTCGCTGGCCAGCGCCCTCACCTTGCTTCTGGCCCGCGCTGATCTCCGCGAACGTCTCGGCCGCGCCGCTCGTCAGGCGGTTGAATCCCGTTTTAGTCTCGGTTTTATTGCCGACCGCCTCATCGCTCTCTATCGCGAGTTGACGTTTGCTTCCGGGCGCGGTTCTCAGCTTTCGCCGACTTCGGCCATTCCTCAGCCCGTTTCCCGCCTGATTAGATGACGGCGTCGGCTCCTCTCGAGCGAGTAGACTTGGTTGCTGTTCAACGACCAAGGCTCGGAGGAAAGGAGCCGAGCAATGCTGATTATAGGCTGCGATTTTCACACACGCTATC
>Ga0247727_10015905_pt1 | contig 12248 bp, 18 predicted proteins | sample WisWelCaveWW1625_FD_202498 | JGI IMG/M metagenome (GOLD analysis project Ga0247727, IMG submission 202498) | Biofilm microbial communities from Wishing Well Cave, Virginia, United States - WW16-25 | ecosystem: Environmental > Aquatic > Deep subsurface > Groundwater > Cave microbial mat | place... | reverse complement strand
TAAACTACATCCACATTCATTCCCTCCACCAGCTCTCCTTTTAAAGCTGCGGATTGAACCGTCTTCGGTATCGCATCAAAGGCCTGCGAACGTTCTTGCGCACGCGACTTCGGCGTAGTGCATCCCATCAACAACAAAACTCCCAAGATTGAAGATAGAAAGAAAAGGCATCGGGACGTTTTCATACACCTGATATCACTTACGATTGATTTGCGGTTCATTCACCCCCTCTTACTCTCCCCCTTGCCAAGGGGGAGATGGTGGGGGTCTTTTCTACTTCAAAACATTCGTACCGCAGCTATAAACACTTCCGGCTTCTGAAGGAAGATTTTTACTTGTCAATGACCACTGTGATCGGCAGGGTGTACCTATTGGCCCGATGAGAAATCGGGATTGAACGATCCCCATGGGATCACCACAGTAATCAACCCCCCAACGGTAAATAACCGTGCCCGGAGCAAGGCGTTCCCAAGCGATAGCGAACGCCTGCCAAAGGGTGTGCAACCAAAAATATGGCAGAACTTTCTGTTAGTGACTTGATGGAAGCGGGTATCCACTTCGGTCATCAGACCCATCGCTGGAACCCCAAAATGCGGTCCTATATTTTCGAAGCGCGCAATGGCGTTCATGTCATTGATGTGTCCCAGACACAGCAAAAAATTCAGGCGGCGCTCGAATTTCTGCGCCCTATTTTGCTTAATGGCGGAGAAATCCTTTTTGTCGGCACCAAGAAACAGGCAAAAGAGGTCGTCCGCGAGGTCGCCGAAAAATGTCATATGCACTTTGTCATCGAAAGATGGCTGGGTGGCACTCTCACCAACCTGCAAACCATCCGACGAAGCGTGGGCCGTCTTCGTGAAATCGAACGAATGGAGAAGGAAGGTGTGTTCGACAAGCTTGGGAAGAAGGAGGTTGCCAGCCTTCGCAGAGAGGCGGCTCGCCTGCATAAAAATCTGGATGGAATTCTCAACATGTCAAGGGCACCGGATGCCATTTTTGTGGTGGACATCACGCAGGAAAAAATCGCCGTTGCTGAAGCCATTCGCCTTAAAGTTCCAATTGTCGCGCTGGTCGACACCAATGCGAATCCTGACCTGGTAACTCATGTGATTCCAAGCAATGATGATGGCATTCGCGCCATACGCACATTACTTCTTCATTTTGGAGAGGAACTTTCCCAGGCTCGCCTGCACTTCGAACGGTTGCATCCTCAAAAGGTTCAGTCCGAGGAAGCCTCGCCCAAAGCCGACGCAGCATCTTCGTTCATCACCACCGAAGAATCCGACCTGGCAGCGGTTTCGGATTGATGATGATCACCGCAAAAATGGTCCAGCAGCTGCGTGATAAAACCAACGCGGGCATGATGGATTGCAAAAGGGCGCTGGAGGAAACTCAAGGCGATTTCGCAGCTGCCGAAGTTGTGCTCCGCAAGCGTGGTGTTGTCACTGCCGCCAAAAAGGCCGGTCGCACCGCAAAAGAAGGGGTTATCGCTTCCTATATCCATCTGGGAAGCCGGATGGGCGTACTCGTTGAGGTAAATTGTGAAACGGATTTCGTGGCCAAAACTGATGCTTTTCGTGAATTTGTCAAGGATGTCGCCCTGCACGTTGCCGCAGCCAAACCCATCTGTGTTTCACGCGAACAATTACCGCCGGACGTGATTGCCCGCGAGCGGGATATCGCCCGCGCCCAGGTAAAGGACAAACCGCCACCAATCGTCGAAAAAATTGTGGATGGAAAGATGGAAAAATTTTATTCCACAGCATGCCTGTTGGAACAGGCGTTCATCAAAAACACCGACGTGCCAATCAAAGACCATTTGACATCCAAAATCACCGAGCTTGGAGAGAACATCGTTATCAAACGCTTCACGATTTATGAGCTCGGCCAGAGCGAAAATGGCTCGTCGCCAGCCTAACCCGTATCTCTTCCTTCACTTCGTGGCTTTGGCTTCAATCGGTTTGTCCAATGATTTGACCTCTACCTTCTTATCCTTCCCATCTGACGGTTGGCTCGTCACGGGCGCCTGATCGACCCACTCAAGAAAAGCAATCGACGCAGCATCCCCGATTCGACGGCCCAAACGTATGATCCGCGTATAACCGCCGTTTCGCTGAGCACTGCGCGGAGCGACTTCCGCGAAAAGTTTTCGAACAATTTTTTCCTGGTGGAGAACAGAGACTGCCAGACGTCGATGATGCAAACTTCCTTTCTTGGCAAGAGTCAGCATCCGGTCCGCAATCGAACGGGCTGCCTTTGCCTTCTCAACGGTTGTTCGAACACGTCCACGTTCAATGAGACTGCAAACCAGATTGGCCAGCATCAGATGACGATGTTGTGTCTTGCGACCGAGCTTCAGGGTCTTATTGCGATGGCGCATTGTTCAATCTCCTGTATGTTTAAACTGACGTTTCACACAGATCTCTACTGCGCGGATTTCTCCAAAACCAAGGGTGCACTTGCCTCTTCTTTGTACGCGTCAAGGAGGCCCGTCTCGAACTTCATTCCCAGCGAAAGCCCCAGTGATTGCAGCTTATCCTTGATTTCATTCAGGGATTTCTTGCCGAAGTTGCGGTACTTGAGCATTTCCTGTTCCGTCTTCTGGGCCAATTGTCCCACCGTGATAATATTGGCATTATTCAGGCAATTGGCGGCTCTTACCGAGAGTTCGATCTCGTTCACACTCATGTTCAAAAGCTTGCGCAAACGAGCCTGTTCTTCGTTGACCTCCTGTTTGGCCTCCTCAAACTCAACCTTGTCCTTGTCATAATTAACAAATACATCCAGATGATGACGCTGGATGGCGGAGGCATGCAGCAACGCTTCATCCGGAGTCACCCTCCCATCGGTCCATATTTCCAGGATTAATTTATCGTAATCGGTGCGTTGTCCCACCCGGGTGTTTTCGACCGCATAGCGCACCTTCTTCACCGGAGAAAAAATGGAGTCGATGGGAATGATGCCGATGGGTTGATCCTTCTTCTTGTTTTCCTCAGCGGGATAAAATCCACGTCCAACACGGATTTCCAATTCTGCTTCGAATTTCATCTTTTTGTCCAGGGTGGCAATGACAAAGTCCGGGTTCGTGATTTCAAGGTTCTGATCGGCCTTGATATCACCTGCCGTGACCTTGCCTTCCTTGTGCACATTCAAAGAGACGCTGCGAGGCCCGCGGTCATGCATCTTCAGAAGCACTTTTTTAAGGTTGAGAATGATATCCGTTACATCCTCCACCACCCCGGGAATCGCCATAAATTCATGGGCGGCGCCCTCAATTTTGACCGCGGTGACAGCCGCACCCTCAATCGAGGACAATAATACGCGGCGCAATGAATTGCCAATCGTATGTCCGTAGCCCTGTTCAAACGGTTCGGCCACGAACTTGGCGTATGTTTCTGTTGCCGTGGAATCTTCACGAACCAGTCGTGAAGGCATTTCGAATCGACCCAGTTGAATTGCCATATGCTTTTTCCTTTTAACGATTTTAATCTGGCAATTCGATCAGGACGCTCGTGCATCCAAATTCGAACTGCTCATGTATTCGTTTTGCGCCCATATTTTTTGTGGACAGGCCATTCCGGGCGCGGAACAGCTGCCAAAGATATTTTTAACGGGAATAGAATTCCACCACCAGGCGTTCGTTCACAATGGGGGCAATCTCCTCCCGCGTGGGAATGCGCTTAACCTCCCCTTTCAGATTCTCCCTGTTCAAAACCAGCCAATCCGGCACGGCAAGCATCTGATTGGTCTCCAGATTTTTCTGCACGACGCTCCGGGCTTTCGTGGAATCACGCACCTCGATCACATCGCCCGGCTTCACATTAAGTGAAGGAGAGGAAACCTTTCTTCCATTAACACGCAAATGGCCGTGAACGACCATCTGCCGCGCAAACGGACGTGTGGTTGCAAACCCGAGGCGAAGAGCAACATTATCGATGCGCGTTTCCAGCAACTGCAACAACGTCTCGCCCGTTACACCGCGCTTGCGCAACGCCTTCCTGAAAACATGCCGAAACTGTCTTTCATAGAGGCCATACATGTAGCGAAGCTTCTGTTTTTCTGAAAGGGCCCGACCATAATCCGAAAGTTTACGACGCGACTTGGGTCCATGCATGCCGGGTGGATACGCCTTCCGCTCGAAATATTTCGACGGGCCAAATAACTGCGCGTTATGTCGGCGGCTTACTCTTTGTCGCGGTCCTGTGTAGCGTCCCATGGTTTAAACCCTCCGAGCCTTTCTTGGACGGCACCCATTGTGAGGCATCGGGGTGACATCGCGAATTGCAGAAATTTCAAGTCCAATGGCCTGGAGCGACCGAACGGCTGACTCGCGTCCCAAACCAGGACCGCTTACGTGAATCTCCACCTCCTTCATGCCGTGCGACATCGCCTGACGCCCACAATCCTGCGCAGCCATTTGTGCCGCATAAGCCGTGCTTTTACGTGATCCCTTGAAACCTGCCTTGCCCGCGCTTGACCATGCAATCACATTTCCACGCTGGTCAGTGATGGAAACAATCGTATTATTGAAAGTAGCCAGAACATGGGCAATCCCGGTTCCGATATTTTTTGAGCCCTTGGCCTTGACAACCTTTGCCTTCGGCTCTTCAGCAAAAGGATCACCCGTCACAGCAGCAGCAGGAACTGGTGGCGCATCACCTGGCTTCGCAGCCCTGGCCACGCTTTCAGCGTGGTGAACCTTGGTTTGCGGTTCCTTTGCCTTCTCTGGTTCCTTCTTTGCCTTCGCTTCTGTCTGTTCTTGAGCCATAATTTCGAGTCAGAGATTGAAACCTGGAGGGTTTGTCCGGTGGTTTGAAAACCTAAACTTTTCCTGTCTTCGCATCCTTGTTTCGGATGACTCCCACGGTCTTTCGCGGCCCCTTGCGGGTGCGGGCGTTGGTGCTTGTGCGCTGGCCACGCACCGGCAGCCCTCTTTTGTGACGCAGACCACGGTATGATCCAATGGCCATCAAGCGGCGAATGTTCTGCTGAATCTCCCGTCGCAAATCACCCTCAACCACAAATTTGCTTTCCGTAATGACATGACTGATCCGGTTGATCTGCTCAGGACTGAGCTTGTTCGCCCGCAGGTTGGGATCCACTTCCGCCTTGGCAAGAATTTCCCGGGCGCGAGTGCGACCAATGCCATAAATATAGGGCAACGACGCTTCGATACGCTTGTTTTCGGGGACGTCCACCCCCAGTAATCGTGGCATAAATCAACCTTGTCGCTGTTTATGACGTGGATCCGTGCAGATGACACGTATCACACCCTTTCGACGAACGATTTTGCAGCGCACGCACATACGTTTGACAGATGCTCTGACTTTCATATCGGATCACTTTTGTCTGAAGACAATACGTCCCTTGGAGAGATCATAGGGCGACATTTCCAGCATGACCTTGTCACCGGGCAGGATACGAATAAAATGCAGTCTCATCTTTCCAGAAATGTGAGCCAAAACGCGATGTCCATTGGGAATTTGCACCCGAAACATTGTGTTGGGCAATAGTTCCATCACAGTGCCTTCAACTCGAATAGGTTCTTCATTCGCCATGCTTTTGTATCATCGTTTGTTTTCCGTAATATTTGATTTCTTCCACCTTTTGAGCAATCTCCCCTGATTTTCCTTCCGGAATTGTCAGGATCTCAGGAGCCCCATGGGTAATGAGCACCGTGTGCTCAAAATGCGCAGACGGCTTTCCGTCCGCTGTTACCACAGTCCAGCCATCGGCAAGGAGTTCAACTCTGGCTACCCCCAGGTTGACCATTGGCTCAATGGCTAATGTCATTCCCGGCTTGAGCTTGGGGCCTTTCCCCGGTGGCCCGAAGTTGGGTATTTGCGGCTCCTCGTGCAGGGTTCTCCCAATCCCGTGCCCGACGAACTCACGCACCACCGAAAAACCATTTGTCTTTACAAAGGATTCAACGGCATGCGAAACATCGGACAATCGGTTACCAACCCTCGCTTTGTCAATAGCCAAATAAAGGGACCTCTCGGTTACATCCATGAGGCGTCTGGCTTCTCCATCCACAACCCCGACTGCCACAGTGGTTGCCGTATCCCCCACCCACCCCTCATGGATAACCCCAAGATCCAGGCTGACAATATCGCCATACTGGATCTTTCGATCGCGCGGAATTCCGTGAACAACCTCCTCATTCACCGAAATGCACGTATGTCCCGGAAAACCTTTATATCCGAGAAAGGGACTCCGTGCCCCATGCGCCTTGATCAAGCCACCCGCATACTCGTCGATTTCCCGAATGGATTTTCCCGGCTCGATGAATCCGGCCACCTGATGCAGCAGTGTCGCGGCCAGAACACAGCTCTTCCGAATCCCGATGATATCACGCTCTGTTTTGATGGAAATCATTTCATTACCATCTTCCAAACCTGCTGACACATCTCCTCTACATCTCCGTCGGCACCCACCTCGTGCAATATCCCTAAATCACGGTAAAACTCCAGCAAACCGACACTCTGTTTCTCAAAAACCGACCATCGTTTTTGCGCGATCTCCTGCGTATCATCTTCCCGACGGGTCAATTTGCCACCACAACCATCACAATGGCCTTCCTGCCGTGGAGGATGCCTGTGAATGTGAAAATTTCGATCACAATCTTCACAGACCAGGCGTCCCAACACCCGTTCAAGAACTTCAGCCCAGGAGGCCCTCAGATAAACCACACCATCCAGCCGTGTGGAATGACGTCCCAGGAGATCCTGGAATAACTGCGCCTGTGGAAGGGTGCGAGGGAAGCCATCAAATACAAAGCCCCGGGTTCCGCTTTGTTGCAACCAGTTTTCCACGATATGGATTACCACTTCATCCGCCACCAACTGACCCCGTGAAATAAACCGATTCACCAATCGTCCCATCTCGCTCCGGCTGGCGATTTCCTGACGAAAAATATTCCCGGTGGACACATGTGGCACCTTCATTTTTTTTGCAACCCAGGATGCCACAGTTCCCTTGCCCGAACCCGGTGGGCCGAGAAACACCAGTCGATGCGATGCTTGATTCAAAGCAATTAGAAATTCAAAATTAGAAGCTAGAAATTAGGGGTGAGCGCAAAAAATTCAAAAATGGTTGCAAGTTGCTCAATTTCTAATTTCTAATTTTTAACTTCTAATTGTCAAATCTAGATACGTCCCCTCATCCGACCTTTTTTCAGGAATCCCTCGTAATTACGGGTAAGAAGATGGGTCTCAATCTGTCGCAAGGTATCGAGTAATACACCCACCACGATCAACAAACTCGTGCCGCCAAAAAAGCTGGCCGTGATGTAAGGGATGCTTAAATAATTATTGAGCACATCCGGACTCACAGCTACACCGGTTAGAAAAATCGCGCCGGCAAAGGTGATTCGGGTCATGGTGTAATCCAGAAAATCCGCCGTTGGCTTGCCGGGACGCACACCAGGAACATAACCGCCATGTTTTTTCAAATCATCGGCAATCTGGATGGGGTTAAAGACAGTCGCCACCCAGAAATAGCTGAAAAAAAAGATCAGGACCCCGTAAAACGCCAGGTAAACCGGCCCCCCCGAAGACAGCAAATCCAGTAATTTGTTCAACCAATTCACATCAAACCATCCGAGAAACATGTGGGGCATCATTAGAATCGACTGCGCAAAAATGATCGGCATTACCCCGGAATAGTTCACGCGCAAAGGCATGTAGGTCTGTCCTCCTCCATAAATCTTTCTCCCCACCATGCGTTGCGCGTACTGGACGGCGATTTTCCGCTGCATCTGCGTCACCACAATCACTGCCGCAATCACTCCGAAAAACATGCCGATAAACAAAAATTCAATAATCAGGTTGTACTTTGCCTTACCTTCAGGAGGATAAAACATTTGGCCGGCGACAACAACGGCACTCGGAAACTTGGCAAGGATATTGGTGGCGATCAGCATTGAAATCCCATTGCCGATGCCGCGTTCCGTAATCTGTTCCCCCAGCCACATCATGAATACTGTACCGGACGTTAACGTGATGACCGTGCTTAATTCAAAAAGAAGTCCCGGATGCACCACAAGCGCCACATTTTCAAGCTGTAGTCCAGTAACCTGGGAGAGCTTTTCGGGATGCTCAAACCCACGCGCTGTCACGAAACTCTGGAATAACGCGATCAATACCGTGGCGTAGCGGGTATACTGGGTGATCTTCTGGCGCCCTCCCTCCTCACGCGAAATCTTGGTAAGTTGCGGAATCACCGCCGTTAAAAGCTGGAAGATGATGGACGCGCTGATATAAGGCATGATGGTCAATGAAAAAATTGCCATGTGCTCGAGTGCGCCACCACTGAAAATATTGAGCATGGCCATAAAGCTGCCGCCCTGCTTTTGCTCCAGGTTCTTGAAGACTTCTGCCAGCGCGTTGGCATCCACACCGGGAACAGGTATGGACGCACCGATACGCGTGATGATCACGATTCCCAGAGTGAACAGAATTCGATTTTTAAGCTCTGGGATCTTGAACGCGTTGGTAAAAGCCGTTGTGAAAGCGGAAATCATGTGAGGTGATAAGCTACAAGCTGCAAGCTGCAAGCTACAAGAGGTTTTTTGATCTCGTGGATACCACAATCAGTCAGGTGCACTGCCCAGACTGTAGCCGCGACCGTTGGCCGCGGCCCAAGCTCAACGAACCTGGCTACAATGTCTTCCGTGGTGCAAGGAGTGGCTCTGCCTTCCCTCCAACCGCTTCAATCTTGGTTTTGGCGGACGCGCTGAAAAGATGCGCATGGATTTTCAACTTTTTCTTGAGTTCACCGCCACCCAGTATTTTTACGACATCAAAACGACCGTTGATCAGGCCATTTTTGCGAAGCGCATCCAGCCCAACTTCTTCGCCATCCGCAAAATTGTTCAAGTCAAATAGATTCACCACTGCCACCCGGACTTTAAACTGGCGGTTATTGAAACCCCGCTTTGGCAGGCGGCGGTACAAAGGTGTCTGCCCACCCTCGAAACCATGACGGATCGAACTTCCGGACCTGGCCGTTTGCCCCTTGCCCCCCCGGCAACTTGTCTTGCCATGACCGGAACTTTCGCCACATCCAAGTCGCTTGGTCCGATGCCTGGCGCCAATAACGGGTTTGATGTTGTGAAGTCGCATAGATCCTAGCGCGGCAAAGCCGCAACCAAAAGGTGATTAAGGGTAATGAAGGGCGATGAGGCGGAAGATCGGTTCAGGAGTTTCAAGTTCAACCTGGAAAAAGCAGTTGGAAATTGGGCTTCAACCGTTTGCATCGAAATTTCTAATTTCTAATTTTTAACTTCTAATTGCTCGCTGCTGGAACCTGCCCGTTGGGCGCTTCGATCAATCCCCGTCTTTGCATGATTTGTGCGCGCAGGCGCAATTGACGAAGCCCGTTCAAAGTTGCTTTAACCACATTGGCCATATTGCTCGAACCCAGCGATTTTGAAAGAATGTCATGAATTCCGGCCGCTTCAACCACGGCGCGAACACCCCCACCGGCAATCAGGCCGGTGCCCGGGCTGGCAGGTCTCAAAATCACACGCCCACCCCCAAAAATGCCTTCAACCTCATGCGGAATGGTATGTTCGTTCAGGCAAACCCGGATCATGTTTTTCCTGGCCATTTCCGTTCCCTTCTTGATGGCATCAGCCACTTCATTGGCTTTTCCAAAACCATAACCAACCTGTCCCTTCTGGTCCCCCACAACGATCAAAGCGCTGAAACTGAAACGGCGCCCCCCCTTGACAACTTTGGCACAACGGTTCACAAAGACCACCTTCTCCATCAAATCACTCTTGGACTCAGTGGACCGGTCATGGCGATGGAAACGACTTTCCCGTCGTTTCGGCGCCGCCACCTCCGCCGGAATCGCGCTCAATTCCGGCGTACTAACGGGTTGTTGTTCATCACCTGCCACAAATACTCCTTGTTAAAATACCAGCCCTCCTTGACGGGCCGCATCGGCAAGCGCCTTGACCTTGCCGTGATAACGTGAACCACCGCGGTCGAAAACCACGGTTTTGATTTGTCTGGAAATCGCGCGCTCGGCAGCCAGTTTGCCAATTTGAACCGCAAAGGGAACATTCGCCCGATTTTTTTTACCATCCTTCCGAAAAGCCTCCTCCAAAGTGGATGCCGCCACCAATGTCACACCCTTCAGATCATCCACAAACTGAACATGGATGTTGCGCCCTGAAAAACACACACTCATCCTGGGCCGATTGCCGGTGCCCTGCACCTTGGTTCTTACCCGCCAGTGTCGGCGTTGACGCAACTGCTGTTTCGTTTGGGCCATATCTCTATTGAACCGTCTTTCCTTCCTTATGGCGAACCTTTTCACCCACATACCGCACACCCTTGCCCTTGTATGGTTCTGGCGGATAAAACCGCCGAATGGAGGCAGCCACCTCACCAACCTTCTGTTTGTCGGCGCCTTCAACCTGGATCAACGTGCCCTCCGTAACCTGAACCTTGATATCGAGCGGAATCGGAAAAAGGATCGGGTGCGAAAAGCCAAGACTCAAATTAAGATTTTTCCCCTGAAGCACCGCCTTGAACCCGACACCCTGGATTTCCAATTTCTTCTGAAATCCCTCTGTAACGCCACGCACCATGTTGTTGATCAAACTTCTGGCCAGACCATGCCTGGCCCTGGCATCCCTGTTTTCACCATTGGAACGAACGGAAAGCGCATTACCGGTAACCGCCGCTTCGATCAATAAAGGAAGTTCCATGTCCAGCTTGCCCCTGGGGCCTTCGACATGAACCCGGCGACCTTCCACGGCCACCTTGACCTTGGGAGGTATTTCAACCACTTTTTTTCCAATACGAGACATGGGAGAAATTAAGAACCTATGAATTATGAATTATGAATTCAGAAACAAAATCAGAAGGCAAAAGATGGTGGAAGAACATGGCGAACAGGACAAATTCTTAATTCCCAATTCATCATTCTCAATTTTTACCAGATGTGGCAAAGCACCTCTCCACCAAGATTCTTCTTTCTGGCCTCCTGTCCGGTCATCACACCACTGGAGGTTGAAAGGATGCAGATTCCCATCCCTCCCAGCACACGGGGGATATCCCGGACTCCAACATATTTGCGACTGCCTGGCGTGCTGATTCGCTGCAGGCCTGAAACAGCGCGCCCCTCTCCCCTCCCCTTGAGCACAATCTGGATGTTGGTCTTTTTGCCATCTTTTTGAAGTTTAAAATTCTCAATATAACCCTCCCGCTTTAAAACACGCGCGATGTCACTCTTCAATCGGGAGTGCGGCATCTGCAATTCGGCCCGGCCGCTCATGTTCGCATTTCTCATGCGCGTCAGCATATCTGCAATGGGATCAGTAGCGCTCATATTACCAACTCGCCTTGATCACACCCGGGATTTTTCCGTTGAGAGAGAGCTCACGAAAACAAAGGCGACACATGTCAAAACGACGGATAAAGGCGCGCGCCCGACCGCATACCTTGCACCGATTATAACGGCGTGCCTTGAATTTCGCCGACAGCCTTTGCTTGTTCATTAAACAGAGTTTTGCCATGTCTTTTTTCCTCGTTAATTTTTTCGCTCCGCGGCAAAGGGCATTCCCAACAGCCGCAACAGTTCCTTTGTCTGTTCCGTATCACACGCGGTTGTGACAAAGGTGATGTCCATCCCAAGCCGCCGTTTTACCTTGTCCAGTTCGATCTCCGGAAACATCGTCTGGTCATCCACTCCGTAAGTGTATGCTCCGCGCCCGTCAAACGCGCGATTGGGCGCTCCACGAAAGTCTCTCACCCGTGGAAGTGTGGTGTTGAAAAATCGCTCCATGAACTCAAACATCCTTCTTCCACGCAACGTGACCTTGCAGCCAATTTCCTGGTCCTTCCGCAGCTTGAAGTTGGAAATACTCTTCTTGGCCCGGGTGATGACCGGCTTCTGACCAGAAATGATCGTCATCTCCCGCACTGCGTCCTCAACCGCCTGCTTGTCACCCAGCGAACCAACACATGTGTTGAGCACGATCTTCACCATGCGCGGCACTTTCATGCGGTTCTTATAACGCCCGCCGGCAAGCAACTGCGGAACCAGCTTGTTGGAGTAATGTTGCAGCAATTCACTCATGACAAAAATATCCTGTTTGAACCTAGATCAAATCAACTCTTCTTTTTTGTTTCGCTGTGTCGCTTGTCATATGATTCCGCCAGCATGACGTTGGAAATGTGGATGGAAGCTTCCCGTTCCTGAAATCCGCCCTGTGGTTTATCCTGACTTTT
>Ga0247727_10015904_pt1 | contig 12248 bp, 9 predicted proteins | sample WisWelCaveWW1625_FD_202498 | JGI IMG/M metagenome (GOLD analysis project Ga0247727, IMG submission 202498) | Biofilm microbial communities from Wishing Well Cave, Virginia, United States - WW16-25 | ecosystem: Environmental > Aquatic > Deep subsurface > Groundwater > Cave microbial mat | place... | reverse complement strand
CCGGTTTCGCCGAACAGCAAGACGGTCGAATCAGTTGCCGCGACCATTTCGACGTTTCTGAACACTTTCTGCATCGCCTCGGAAGCGCCGATCATCTCGCCGAAACGCAGCTCGCTGCGCAATTCTTCCTGGAAACACGTCGTGGAAAGTTTGGTGTTTGAGATTTTCTGCGGAAAGAAAAAGCAGGTTTGCTTCAGAGGTCAAAATTTCCAGATACCGCCCGAATTCTTCGATGACGAAAACGATATCCGGCAAAGCGTTGCCAATCGCGCGCAACCGCTCCTCGCTTTCACGAATGTCCTGCTCCAGCATGACCGTCTTTTCGGCTTGCGCCTCGACCGGCAGCTCTGCCACGCGCGGGACATAGACCGTTTCGCCGCGCAGAGCTTTGGGAAAAATCCACGGGAAATCCGCCACGGCCAGGTCTTGCAGGTTTTGCCTCTGCGGCGCGACCTCCGGAGCGCACCACTCGTGCGTATTTCTGGCTTTCTTCCCATCATCAAAAAACAAAAACAGATAACTGCGATCGACGCCCGCCAGCTTACCGATTCTTGCCAGGACATAATTGATGCCTTCGTCGACTTGCTGCCACGAGAGATTGATGAATGAGAACGGCTTTGTTTGCCATGAAATCGAACACGGCCACGCTCGCGCGCAAGCAAGGCACGAGCTCGTGAATGTGGCGCATCGCTGCCTGCGCGATTTGCGCCGGCGAGCGCGCCGCCAATATGGCGCGGTCGATTTCTTGCAGAGTTTTCAGGCGCCGGTTGTTTTGGCGCAGCGCTTCCTCGGCGCGTTTGCGCTCGGTCACCTCGCGCTGAATGCCGAAGTGTCCGGTGATCCTGCCGGCGGAATCGTAGAAACAAATGTAGTCCCCTTCAATCGACATCGGCGTCCCGTCGAGCTTGCGCTCATCGGTTTCAACATGCAGTCTTCCCGCATCGAAAAAGCGCCGCCACACTTCGCGGCCATGCGCGAGGTCGTGCTGATAAAAATCATGAAAAAGAAGCCGTCGAGCGATTGCGAAAAAAACAATTACAAGTGAAATAAAGTTTCTTATGCATTACGTTTTACACTTATGGTTTCAGCGCGCGCCGTCAACGAGTTTCCCCTCACGCACCAATATCCGGCCATCCACCTCAACTGTCGCGTCCGGGAAGAAGAACCAGCGCACGAAATCACCAGCCACTGTCCCGCCAAGCTCTCGATTGTCACCCAGGCTCAACCGGACCACGCCGGCGCCGTAACCGTAGTAAGGAAGCAGCGCAGTGTAAGAAGTCGTATGGAGCCTGGGATTGAAGCCGATGCCGAGCTCCCGGAAACGACGCGCCGCCTCGCCTCCGGCGTTGAGCGCCGCCTCAACGACGCTGAGATTTTCATCCGCGGCGAGACGCACCACATGGCCACGGTTGATTTCGAGTTTGAGCTGGCGCACCACTTTGTCGCCAAAGCGAGCCGTGGGGATGACGATGCGGCCGTTGACGGTTTCTTCCAGCGGCGCAACGCGAAGCACGCCGGCCGGCAGCTCGATCTCGCGATCGAGACGCACGACCGCAGCCTGTGCGCGTTCCGGCGAAGCCTCTCCGTTCTGCTTATTGGAAGCCTCTCCGTTCTGCTTATTGAATGGACGATTGCCGGTGCGAAAGCTCAGGTCGGTTCCCAATGGCGTCCGCACGCGCACCGTGCCGGAACGAAGCAAAGCGATGGCGCGATCCTGCACCGTTGAAAGCGCCGCGTAATTGATGTCGAGCGCCTCTTGATAGACCGAATCCAGCGCCGCCACATGCTCGCCGGCCAATCCGTCTGCCAACACACTGCCGGCGGACCAATGAAAATGAATTTGACGGCGCGCGCCACCTTTGTCCAGCCAACGTTGCAGCGCGTGCGACTCGGCCGCAGGAAGCTCGCGCCAACCTGCGCGCAAAGGTAGCCACAAGTAAACCTCCACCGCTTCCAACAACTGCGCGAAGGCTCGTGACTGTGCTTCAAATAACGCCGCTCGTTTGGCTTCGCCGGAAGACGTCGTATCACGGATTGCCGAGCTCTCAACGTACTCGAGCGCACCCAGGTCAATCGCTCCTCGCGCGCGAATCTGGCGGCGTAACGGTCCAATCAATTCATTAAAATATTCGGGATCGTAACGAATCAACACACGCTCGCCTTCGCGTAATTTGAGCGCACCGATGATCCTCGCGGCCATCGCCGCGTAATTCAAGGTTCCGGTCGAAGCGGAAGCGGCGCTTGTCTGTAGCGGTGAGATCGACGCCAGCGCCACCAGCGGCCATAAAGCGAAGCCGATCATTTTTGCCTCCTCGAAGTTCATGACGTAGAATCGATTAATTTTGCTGTCTGCAATTTATCCGCAAGGTAGATATAATTCTTGTAAAAGCTTGTTATGAGTTTATTTGCATTAACGAAATGGTTTGGCCGCTTTAGAAAAAAATTTTATCGCCGGCAACAGGATGATAAGCTCGCAACGCTTTCTGTTCGCGTGCATGGAGCGCGAGAAACGGCGCCGAGCGTTCCTCAGTTTTCAATAGAAAATTCCCAACCCGCTGACTCTGCATGGCCCGCGCCTCAACCGGTGTCGACGCTGCCTCCGGCCTCGGTCACCGTGCCATCAAATCATAAAGCGCCGATTTCATTGCCGGAATTGGAATTCACCCCGGTGCCGGAAATTTTGCGCCATTTCTCTCATCGTATCCACGCCAATCTCGTTCTCTTTGCCGATCGCAATGGCGTGCCCAAAACTTCCTGCAAAAATTCCGTCGCTGAATTGCCGCAGCTTGATCTTGAAATGATCGCCAAATTAGCCGCCGGTCAAATGGCGGCGAGCCGAGAAATCGGCCGCTGTATGAGCAACGCTCAAAATTTCACCTCGCTTTTTCAGGAAGGCGAGCGGCGAAATCTCTTCATTTATGAAATCAACCCGGATTTCATTTTGATCGCTGTCGTCGAGAAAACGGTTGTGCTCGGCATGGTTCGCATTCACGCGCATGAGGCGGTGATGAGTTTGCGGAAGACGCTGGAATTAATTTAATGCGCCAGGCCATTTTTCTCCCCGGCAGGAATGCGAATCGGCAGCTTGTTTTGTTCCGGCGGCAAAGGACACGTCGCATACGGCGTAAAAGCGCACGGCGGATTATAGGCTTTGTTAAAATCGATTTTCGCTTTGCCGTTCGCGCCGGGAGTCGGAACATAAAGAAAACGGCCGGCGCCGTACGTTTCTTTGCCGTTGGTTTGATCACCGAAAATAACAAAGAGTTCTGCTTCCGTCATCTCACCGGTAGCATAGAGCCGATACGTTTTGCCATCGATGTTGAAAACAAAAGCGCCCGGCGAAGGTTCTTCGTTGATCGTATTTAAAACCGTCGGCACTTCGATGATTTTTGGCGGATCATTCGGCTCGAATTTCGCTTCGAGATGCCAGGTTGAATCAACCGGAAAAGTCTCGATGCCGTCAAATTGCTTGAGTGCAGAATGCTCGTGATCGCGCAGACGAACGCCGAATCTCTTGTCGCGCTCGATGATCGTCCAGCTCAATGCGCCGAGCACGAGTTTGGTCGGATAATCTTGCAGATCGTTGCGCATAATAAAGGAAGTGATCATGCTATCGTTATGCATGACACGAATACCCGGCCGCGCTTGAAACGTCACCACGCTGTCTTGCAAAATGAAGGAGCCGATGAAATCCGGCGAGCTGTCTTTAGGAAAAATGATGGCATTTGTCGAATCGGCGCCGGCGGTATTTTCGCCTTCTTTCAGCCAATAAAGTCCGGCAAGATTCAGCCAGCCGGTCGGGCTTTTGAGGCTTTCAATACGCTTTTGCTGCCAGGCTTGAATCTCGTTGAGATATTGGGGATTGGCTTTCTGGCGGGGTTGTGATGAGTTGCACCCATAGCATAATAAAGTGCAACCCAGGATAAGAAGTACAAAATTTTTTCGTATCATAGTTTTCTTGGAGAAATTTTTATTTCGCCGACGTTGAAGCAGCCGCTTTCGGCATGAGATACTTACCATACCACGCCAGATAACGCTCCAGGCGATCGCGTTGATAACTGGGTTTGGTGAGGCCGTGATACTGGCCGGGGTAAATCACAAGCTGCGTATCGCGGCCGAGGCTGCGCAGCGCCTGGTACATTTGCTCGGAATTGAGCAACGGCACGTTGAAATCTTCCTGGCCGCATAAAAAGAGCATCGGCGTGACGATGCGATCCGCATGTAAGAACGGAAATGACACACGCAGCCAGGTTTCAAGATTGCGCCACGGCGTGCCGATTTCAAACTCGTATTCGCGAATATATTGATCGGTGCCGTAGCCCGCAAAAATATTTGAAATGCTCGAGCCGCTCACCGCGGCTTTGAAGCGCGTGTCCTGCGCGATAACGTAGTTGGTCAACATGCCACCGTAACTCCAGCCGCCGGCGCCGAGTTTGTTACGATCGGCGATACCTTGCGCCACGACATAATCCACCGCGGCCAAAACATCCTGCGCATCTTTATTGCCCCAATCGGCAAAAATCGCGGTAGAAAATTTCTCGCCGCGACCGGAGCTGCCGCGCGGATTGCAGGCCACAACGATGTAACCATGCGCCGCGAAGAGCTGCCAATCAAACATGAACTCGTTGCTATATTGCGACACTGGCCCGCCGTGAATACGCAAAATCGCGGGATATTTTTTGCCGGCTTCGTAATTCGGCGGCTTCACGACAAAGCCGTTGATCGTCGCGCCGTCTTTGCTTTTGAAACTGATTTCTTCCACCGCGCCGAGCTTGAGTTTCGCCAACAAGCCGTCATTTTTGCGCGCCAGTGGACGCAGCTCGTTTCTATCCAATGCAAACGCTTCAACCGGCTCGTGCGGCCGGCTGGAAAGCAGAGCGATTTTATCATTCACGCCAAGATCATAATCACTGATCGTGCGCCGATCTTGCAAAATGCGTTCGACGCTGCCGCCGGCTGCCGGTACTTTTGCGAGCAAAGTCGTGCGATCATCTTCCAGTAAAAAATAAATTGACGATCCATCCGCCGACCATTGCGGCCTGTACATGTTGCGATCAATCGGCGCCGGCAATTTCGCTGCGCCGCCGGTTGCGGGAATAACAGCCACTTGATAGACCGCATAGTAAATCAGCTTCTGCGGCCCGCCCTGCAGATAAGCAATAAATTTTCCATCCGGACTCCACGCCGGGCGGCTCTCCCAATCCGGATGGCAATCCGGCCCTTCGAATGTGGTCAATGGTCGCGGCGTGGCGCCGGCTTTCGCTTCAATAATATAAAGATCGTAATTGTCGTCGCGATCCGGATCTGGCCCGCGCTTGCTCACAAAAACGACGGATGAATTATCCGGCGACCACGCCGGCAAATACTCATCATAATCGCCGGGCGTTAGTAAATCGGCTTTGCGCCCGGCGAGATCGAACAGATAAAGATGCTGGCGCAAATGGCGCAAATAACCGGCTTCATCTTTTTTGAATTGATAACGGTCGATGACAATCGGCTTCGGCGTTTTCTTTTCGGATTTATCTTTTGCTGCGATAGCTTCGGAATCGGGATCTGAAACGATCAGCACGAGTCGTTTGCTATCCGGCGACCAAACATAATCATTAACGCCGCCCTTGAAGTCGGTAATCTTTTCCGCTTCGCCGCCGTCGCGATTCATTAACCACAGTTGATCCACTTCGTTTTCGTCATTTCGACTTGCAAGAAACGCCAGATAATTTCCGTCCGGACTCCAGGCCGGCGTGTGCTCGCTTTCTTTATTGAACGTGAGTTGAATTGTTTTTGCACCATCCCAGCCTGTCATCCACAGGTCGCTGTTCTTTTTATCCTCTTTCATGTCGATGGTGCTGACGGCATAAACTACCCACGCGCCGTCCGGAGAAATCTGCGGATCGCCGACATCGCGGAACGCGGCGCGGTCGTCGAGCGTGAGGAGACGTTTTTGAGGAGTTTGAGCAATCGAGGCGAGCGTGATGGCGAAGAATAAGCCGCAATTGATAAACTTCATCAAACTTTTCATGTCGTTCCTTTAAAATTAGCGCTTGATTTTTCGATTGAGAAGAATTAATTTAATTACATCGAGATCGACCCTTTGCGAAATGCAGTTTTGCCGATGTGCGCATTCACCAATACCGGTTGTCCTGCCAATACGGCTTTTCTCGCTTGTTGAAGAATTGCGCAAATTTGATTGGAGTCTTTGAGCAAAAATCCTTTTCCACCAAATCCTTCAGCAACGACATGATAATCTGTGTGGCGCAAAACCGTGCCGACATCGTCTTTCAACATTTCGATTTGCTCGCGGGCGATTTGTGTCCAGCAGGCGTCGTTGCCCACGATTGCCAGCACAGGAATTTGATGGCGCACGAACGTGTCAAATTCTGATAAGCTGTAACCAACCGAACCATCGCCGAACAAAATCCACACTTCGGATTCGGGGCGACAAAGTTTTGCGCCGAGCGCGAATCCCGCGCCGACACCGAGCGTTCCGAAGACACCGGGATCAAGCCAGGTTAATGGCCCGGGCGGACTCACGGTGTACGAAGCCGTTGCGACGAAGTCACCGCCATCGGCAACGATGAGGCTGTTTGGCGGAATCGCTTTTTCAATTTCCAAACAAAGATGAATTGGATTCAAAAATTCGGCGGGTTCAGCAGCCTGTTGGAGAATTTCTTTTTCACGTTCATTGTCGCGTTGCCGCAATTGTTCGCGCCAATTATGCCAACGATTATTTTGCGACAACGTTTCTGCGAGTTGGCGCAAGAACAAACCGGGGTCGCTGAGAACGGCTAAATTCGGACGTCGATTTTTTTTCAAATCAACGCGGCTGCGGTTGGCGGAAATGAGATATGTGCTGCGCCGAATGTGGCGGCCATAATCCAAACGAAAGTCGCACGGCACGCCGGCGAGAATGACACAATCAGCTTCTTTAAGCGCTTCGCGGCGTTTGTGCCGCATCAAAGCAGAATGTTGCCTGCCAAGAAGTCCGCGTGCCATGCCGGAAAGATAAACCGGAATTCCCAAATGTTCAATCGCGGCAGCGACTCGTTGCGCTTCCTGCGCTTCGAGCAATGTTTGACTGCCAACGAGCAGCACCGGCCGTTCGACGCGCTGCAATTTTTCCGCAGCCTGGCGAATGTTTGCTGTATTGGGAAACGGCGGCGCGATATTGAAGCGAGATGAAATTTGTGCCGTATCCGCGCCGGCGAAAAGCTGATTCACGTGGCGATTGAGATACAACTTCAACGCCCGCTCCGACAGCGTGCGACCACTTTGTGATTTGACGCCGTACCATTCGCGCACGACAGATTCATCGTAAAGCAAGTCGACCGGACATTCGACAAACACCGGTCCGGGCACATCGCATTTTGCAATTTTAAAAGCTTGTTCAAGAACAGGAACGAGGCCGCGAACTCTTCGCACCGACTTTGCCCATTTCACCTGCGGCTTGAACAGCGCCATTTGGTCGATGTCCTGCAAAGCGCCGCGGCCTTTCAAAGCCGTTGCAGTGGCACCGCCCAGTAGCACGACCGGTGATTGCGCCAATTGCGCGTTCTTCACCGCCGTCATCGTGTTGGTGACGCCCGGCCCCGCGGTCACCGCTGCAACGCCGGGAATGCCGGTGAGACGCGCCACCGCATCCGCCGCAAACACCGCAGTAACTTCATGCCGCACATCGATGACACGAATGCCGCGCTGCTTGCACGCGACGAGAATGGGCGAAATATGCCCGCCGCATAATGTGAAGAGAAATTGAACGCCCTGCGCTTTGAGAACTTCCGCGATGAGATCGCCACCGTGCATGAGATTGCTCGCAACGAAAAGAGAACTGCAACGAAAAGAATTGAAAATATTAATTATGAAATATCAGAACGCTTTCATAAACCGGCTTGTTTTGCCAGTTTTAACATTTCATCAAAAAGTTCTTTGAGTCGAGGACATTTTTTGTAGGCGAGGTTTGGATCAAGTTTGTCGAAGAGTTCGTTTCCATCCGTAGTTTTCTTAAAAGTTCGTTTGGTTTTATCTTGATAAAGACGACGCAGCAGTTTAGCAGGCGGCTCGTCAAAATTAACCTCTTCGGGATTCTTGATTTTGCCGGGCAAAGCTTTTTTAATTTCATCAGGAAACAAATCAGGGGCACTTAAAAGCCAGGCTTCAGTTTCATGAACCGCGAAGAATTGACGAAATTTGGGATGGTTGACTTTGTTCTCAAGATGGACTTTGGCCCAAGTATAACGGTCTTTCGAGGTTTGTTTATCAGCGGGATAGAATATCGGGCCGTATAAATCGAGCAATGCAATAACAGCAACAATATCGTGTTGTTGAGGGCCGTTAATATACAACAACGCTTTTTTAGGCGTATCTTTTACCAATTCTTGCCAACCATTAAATTTGACGGCATCGATACCTACTCGCGTCGAGAGTCTTGAATTGAGCCATTGCTGCAAGAATATTGGCAAAGTTTTTTTCTCGGTCTCTCCTTCGACAAAGAGAATGAATTTCATCCCATCGCCTCCAATTCACCGGACTCGAACAGCGCGCCAAGAGAATACTCTTTCAACCAATAGTCAAGTTTTTCGCCTTCGAGGACATTAAGTATTGTTTCTCCATTTTCCCATTTGGCAACGGTTGTAGTCGGTTTCGTATCGGTGAAAGCGTCCAAAAACTGCGGTGAATGTGTGGTAAAAATGATTTGAGTTCGGTTAGCTGCATCGACGGCGTATTCAGCAATGATCGGCAGCATGGATGGATGCAAACCGGTTTCCGGTTCGTCTATCGCAATAAGCGGCGGAGGTGACGGGCTAGCCAGAACTGTCAAAAGAAATAAAAAACGCAGTGTGCCATCCGAGAGATCGGCGGCGGATTGCTCGCGTTTCAACGATTTCCAACGAATACGCAACTGGATTCTTTGATCCGCGGCAGGCGGAAAAACCAGCTCGTCAAAATCATCTCCAAAAGCGACGCGCATGGCGGCGTTAATATCTTTTTTAAAATCTCGGTCGCCAGTGTAAAGTGTGTGTAAAACCGGAACGAGATTTTGGCCGTCCGGATCAATTCGCTTATCTAATCGGGCAACGGCTGCTTGACGAATGATCGCATCCTTGTGAACATGCACATCATGGTAAATGGCCCAGGCAGCTAAACGCTGTTTAACGATTGTTATAAAACGATTCGTGACAAAAGGGCCGGTTGCATAATAAAGGAGCGTTTCTTCGTATTCCGAGATTAGTTCGTCTGGCGCGATTAAAATATTGTGCTTTTCATCCTTATCGAAAATCCATGCATCCGAACCATGTCTCGAAAGGAATATATTTGGTTCTTTGGTTTCACGTTTTTTAACTTGAGAAAAGTCGGCCAAAAGCTCATGCTGAATTCGATAAGCACTTCCCTTTCCTAGCCGTGCGAGTTCTAGAATATAATTTATCCAATCGCTTTCATCACTTTGAATTCTGATATTGAATATAATATTAGTTGTCTGCCCATCCCAAACAATGGGATCCATCCCACCTAACGATTGAATGTATTTTCCAAGGCGTCCTTCCGCAGAGACCGACATCAACTCGAGGAAACGCAGCAAATTGGATTTTCCCGTGCCGTTGGGGCCGATAAGCACATTCAAATTGCCGGGCTTCCAACTCACCTTTTTCAGCGAACGAAAGCCTTCGATATCTAATTGGAGAATCTTCATCGATCTCTTTTTCTTTTATTTGGGATCAGAATGTTGGTGTCAACGAACAACCTCTTAGCGTCCTTCATCTCCATAGAGATCCTCCCGACGAAAAGTTGATTCAGCGGGCCAGGCTTTCCATTTGAGTGGCAGTTATTTGCATCGCTTTCATATTTCCTCAGTCTATTTCATAAAACAAATTGTTTCAAAGTTTAATCGTCACACAACTTTAATATAACATTTTGCCACATCGGTTTCAATATTTAAATTTCCATGTCATGTTTTTCGAGATCATTTTCCTCCGCTCGATATTCGCTGCTGCACCAAATCAATCGCGGCCTGGGTTTCCGACATCGCGGCCTCAACCGCTTTCAACAACTTTGATTCTTCAATCGGCAGGCGATCCAAATCATTTCTATCAATACAATCACGCAAACCCGGCAAGGTTTGCGCCGCGTAGCCGGTGTATTCGCCGGGGGCAACATACAAATTTTTGTACCACGTTCGTCCGCGCAAGCCTTCCGGCGAGATGAACGCGCGGTCGATGTTCATCAGATGATCATTCACTTTTTTCAAGCTTAAAACGTCCAAATTATCGGCCCTCGGCGCGGCTTTGCGCCAATTCTCCGCCACTTTCGACCATTCATTCACTTTTCGCAAAAGATCATCGAGCTGGGTAATCGGTTTGGTTTCAAGTTCTTTCAAGCTCGCCTGCATGCTTTTCACTTCTCGGCGCAGTTGTCTAACATAGGCGAATGCATCGATCGGAACCACCGGCCGGTCGGCGAGATGCATCGCCATCAACCCGGCGATCTTCGTCATTGTCGCGTGATAGGCAAACGTCGGATCGCCAAATTTTTCCATCCAATAAAAATTATCATACAACGCATGATAAACGCCGTACGGTCCGCCAAAGCTCATTGAAATGCACGGCGCGCCGGCGAAATCCAGAAACGCCGTGAAGTCGGAGCCGGCGCCGAGATCGTCGATATTCACCGCCAGCGTATCGATGGCGTTCCAATTCGGCTCGCTTTTCTTTTTCTTATTTTCATTTTGCTGCTGCCACCAGCGGCTCAACACGCTGCCCCCGCTTTTCGGGTCCTCGACCATGCCGGCGATTTGCTGCACGAAAGTTCGCAGCGTTGGCGAGGCGCCAACGTCGAAGCGATCGCCGCTCACCGCCGCATCGATATTCACATAGGCCACGACGTGGCGCGAGGTCAGGGTGCGATGATGCTCCACCCATTCGGTTGAGCCGAGCAAGCCGTACTCTTCGCCGTCCCAGCTCGCAAATTGAATCGTGCGGCGCGGCCGATAACCTTGTTTGACGAGCTCGTGCAGCGTTCGCGCCAATTCCAACAGCACGGCGGTGCCGGAGCTCGGATCGACCGCGCCAAACGTCCACGCATCGCGATGATTGCCGATGATCACAATATTTTCCGGCTCATCTTTGCCGCGCAGCGTGCCCATCACATTCCAAATGGGACGAATTTTATAATCCATCTCGATGTTGAGCTGCAGCGCCGCCGGACCGGGACCGACATGATACGCAAAAGGCAAACCGCCTTGCCACCCCGCTTTAGCGGGGACATTCGGGCCGGAAAGATTTCGCAAAATTTTTTCAGCGTCGCCATACGAAATCGGCAGCGAGGGAATGCGCGGCAGGTTTTTGGCGCGTTCCGGCGCATTGCGTTCGGCCGCGCCAGTGGCGGCCCATCCCGGCGTGAGCGGATCGCCGGGATAAAAAAACATGTATTGCACGGAACCGCGTTGAATGCCGGTTTCGGGACGCATCGGACCGTTCGGATAAATATCACCCTGCATATAACCGTCGTCAGCCGGATCGGAATAAATCAACACGCCGGCGGCGCCGCGCTCTTCCGCCACATGCACTTTCACACCGCGAAAGCTGCGGCCATAGCGCACCAGCATGATGCGATCACGCACCGCGATGCCAAGCTGAGTGAGTTTTTCGTAATCTTCCGGCAAGCCATAATTCGCATAGACCACTTGACCTTCAGCAGCGCCACTCGGCGAATAGGCATGAAACGGCATGATGACATCCGGGCCAAACGAATCTTTATCGCCGACAAAACCGGCTTCCGGCGTCGGACCGGTAAACTGAATCGGCTGCGTGATTTTGAATTCGACCTTTTGGGGATACGGCAGGTAAACGTCGTACACCGGCATTTCCGCGATCAAGCCGTAGGACTTGAATTTTTTCATCATGTATTCGGCGGTGGCGTAATCCTGCTCGGTGCCGGCAACGTGCGGCTCTTCGGTCAGGCGCAGCAAAAAAGTTCGGCAACTGTCAGGACGGGGAAGCTCGAGAAAACGCTGGGGCCAGGTTGGAGTTTGAGACAGGGCGGGAAATGCAAGCAGCAGAATATTCCAACAGCAATGCCGTGCATACAAACGAGCGTGGCGCGAGCACGGCAGACGACGCTCCATTTTTTCCATATTCCTCTCTCCGGTTCATTATAACTATTCCGATTTAACGTCTCCTAAGTTACGGCAAGATTTTAATTCGCGCAACCTCTTTTTATCGCGGCGATAAAGTTAGAAAATTTAGCGGCAAAAAAAA
>Ga0247727_10015903_pt1 | contig 12248 bp, 9 predicted proteins | sample WisWelCaveWW1625_FD_202498 | JGI IMG/M metagenome (GOLD analysis project Ga0247727, IMG submission 202498) | Biofilm microbial communities from Wishing Well Cave, Virginia, United States - WW16-25 | ecosystem: Environmental > Aquatic > Deep subsurface > Groundwater > Cave microbial mat | place... | reverse complement strand
ACGCCGCAGCGGCGCGCCCTGCATCGTTGTACCATCCCGACGCGCGCCGCGCCGCCTCACCGGCCCGTGCCGCGCCCCGGACCGTGACGCAGTTCACAGGAGCACCGCCGATGAGCACCCGGATCCTGATCGCCCTGGCCCTGCTCCTGCTGCCGACGCTCGCGCTCGCCGCGGTCGAGGTCGGCGCGCCAGCCCCGAGCTTCGCGCTCTCCGACCAGAACGGCGAGCGGCGGGCGCTCGAGGACTACCGCGGGAAGTGGGTGGTGCTCTACTTCTACCCGAAGGACGACACGCCGGGCTGCACCACGCAGGCCTGCACCTTCCGCGACGACATCTTCCGCTTCCACGCCATCGACGCGCAGGTGATCGGCATCAGCATCGACGACGTCGGCTCGCACCGCAGCTTCGCCGAGAAGTACTCGCTGCCGTTCCCGCTGCTCGCCGACACCGACAAGAAGGTGGCGGCGGCCTACGACGTGCTCGGCCTCGGCGGCCTGTACGCCAAGCGCGAGACATTCCTGATCGATCCGCAGGGCAAGCTCGTCAAGCACTACCCGGGCGTCAAGCCGGCCGAGAACAGCGCCCAGGTGCTGGCCGACATCCGCGCCCTCAAGCGCGCGCCGCACTGACGGCGTCCGCGCTCAGTCGAGGCGGCCGACCTTGACCTGACGGGCGCCGTCGGCGCCGACGTCGGTCCAGGCCAGGAACACCTCGCCCGCGGCGAGCGCCGCCCGCGGGAAGCCGCTGGCCCGCGCCGCGGCGGTGCTCCCCAGCAGGTGGTTGGCCCCGAGCCGGCCGCCGAGCCAGGCGCGGCGCAGGCGCAGTTCGGCGCTGCTGCCGGTGCCCTGCTCCAACCAGATGACCAGCGCTTCGTGCTCGGTGAGCACCAGCTCGACGCGTCCGACCGGGCGCCCGCCGTCGATGCGGGCCGGTGCGCCGAAGCTCGCGCCGCCGTCCTCCGACCAGGCGAGCGCGACCTGCGGCGCGTTGCCGGCGGCGGTGAACCAGGCGACCGCGGCGCGCGCGCCGACGGCTTCCACCGCCGGCCCGTTCACCGGGCAGCCCGGCATCCGCCAGCCGTCAGCGTGGACCACCTGCGGCGCGGTCCAGGCACCGTCCACCAGCCGCGTGGCGTAGACGTCGCGCAGCTCCTCAGCGGTGCGGTCGCGGTACACCAGCAGCGGCCCGGCCGCACCGACCGCGAGGTCGGTCGGGCAGCAATCGCAGGTCGATTCGTCGACCAGATCTTCGCCTTGCTGCGCGCCGGCGGCGTCGTACCAGGCGTGGCGGATCTGCATCATGCCGCCGTGGCCATCGTGCGCGGCGTGGTCGCCGCCACCGGCGGCGCGCCCGTCGAGCCAGACCAGCCCGAAGCCCCCGCCATGTTCCGGACCGCGCGGGTACCAGGACGCGAAACCGTGCTCCGCGGCGAGCCCATCGCCGTGGGCAGGGCGCGGCGCGCCCCACGACGCGCCGCCGTCTGCCGAGACGCTGACCAGCAGATCGTAGGCGTAGGGGCTGGCGCCGGACTTGCGCAGCCAGTGCGCGACCAGCAGCCCGCCGTGCGCGAACACGCCTGGCGTGTCGGCCCAGTTCACGAACCAGTCGTCGCCGCGCGCCGCGACCGCGGCCGCGCTCCAGCGGCCGTCGGCGAAGCGCGCGTAGCGCAGCGCGTGGCCCGCGCCGTCGGGTTCCAACCACGAGGCGAGCAGCGCGCCGTCGGGCGCGGCGCTCAGGCGCGGCGCCAGCGAGCCGGCGGCGGCCGGCAGGGCGAGGTCGGTGAGCGCCGGTGCCGAATCGGGCGGCGCGCAAGCCGCGAGCAACGCCGCGGCGAGCAGCAGCGCGAGCGTAGCGCGAGGGCGGCGGACCTCGATCATGGCGGGGCTCCGGTGGTCGGTTCGAGCGCGAGGGTCCAGCGCGTCGCGCCGGGCAGGAACGGCGTGGCGCGGCCCGCGACCCAATCGGCGTGGCCGGCGCCATAGTACGGCGCTAAGGGGTGGCCGCTCTGCCCCGCCGGCATGTGGAAGTAGCCGTCGGCCTCGTGCCCCGGCGCCACCACCATCCGCTGCGAGGCGCCGAAGCCGCGCGACTGGACGCGCGGCATGTGCGAATCGCCGGGCAGCGGCGTCGCCGGCATGTCGAACAGCGCGCCCAAGCCCGGCACCGCGCCCGACAGCGGGTGGCGGACCCGCGCCCGGTTGGCCGCGCCCCAGGTGGCACGCGCCAGCGGCGCGCCGCCGGCGGCGCGCTCGATGTCGCCCAAGGCCTCGGCCAAGGCGGCGCGCAGCAGCGCGTCCCAGCCCGCCTGGCCCGCGGGCAGCAGGTGCGGCGGACGCTGCGTCACCATCGCCCACAGGGCGCCCTCGAAGCCGCCGTCGAACGCCAGGAACTCGGGGTCGGCAGCGCGCAACGGCGCCTCGAGCGCGACCAGCAGGCGCTCGCGCACCGTCAGCCGCCAGGCGCGCACGATGCGGTAACCGGCGTCGTCGACCGCGGCGTGGCCGCTCCAGCCGGCGACCAGCAGTTGAGCGTCGGCGAACCGCGGATCGGTGGCGCGCGCCGCGGGGGTCAGGGTCGCGAGCAGCAGCTCACGCCAGGGCGCGAGGAACAGCGCGCGGTCGTCGAGCTGGACCGCGAGCGCATCGCGCTCGGTGAAGCGCGCGCGCGCCCGCAGCCCGTCGCGGAGCTGCCGGGCCCGCGCCCCGAGGTCGTAGCCGCCATCGCCGATCGCGGTCAACGCCGCACCGCTCGCGACCCGCGCGTTGGCGCTCCAGACGCGCGCGTCGGGTGGATCGACCACCGCGATCCCCTCGGCGCTCTCGAGGTAGCCGGCCGGCACCGCCGGCTCGGTGCCGTCGCGGGCGCGCCAGCCGTCGGCCGCCTCGCGCCAGCCGGCGCGCTGCGGGATGCGGCCGGCGATCGCCCAGGCGACGTGGCCGTCGCGGTCGGCCATCGCCATGCTCTGGGGCGGGATGCCGATGCGCGGCGCCAAAGCCACCAGCTCGGCGACGCTGCACGCCTGCTCGGCATGGAGCAGCTCGAGGTTGGTGGCGTCGGGACGATGCGCCAGCCAGCCGATCGCGTAGCTGCCGCCGGCGTCCTCGATCACCGGGCCCCAGCGCGTCGCGCGCACCACCAGCTCGACCGGCGCGCCGTGGGCGACCGCGATCGCCTCGCGGTGCAGGGTGAAGGGCTCCCAGCCCTCGGGCGTGGCGTAGCTGGTCGCGGTGGTGTCGAGGCGCAGCGCCACAAGGTCGGTCCAATCGCCGTAGCTGTTGGTGAACGCCCAGGCCACCCGGCCGTTGCTGCCGGCGACCAGCAGCGGCGTGCCGGGCAGCGTGACGCCGGTCGCGTCCAGCCCCGGCGCCCGCAGCCGGACCCGGAACCAGATGTTGGGCACCGACAGGTTGAGGTGCATGTCGCCGGCCAGGATCGCGCGGCCGTCGGCGGTCAGCGCACCACCGACCGCGAAGTTGTTGGAGCCGAGCAGGCGCTCGCGTTCGGCGTCCGGCTCGCGCGCCGCGGCGCGCGCCACGGCGCGTGGCGCGGCGCGGCGCAGGTCGACGATCTCCGGGCCGGGTAGCGCCGGCGCTGGCGGCTGCGCCTGGTCGGGACGCAGCGGCGCGTCCCAGTGCGAGGCCCGTGGCATCAGCAGCTCGACCACCTCCGGCGGCAGCGCGGCGCGCAGCCGCGCCAGCTCGCGCTCGCGTTCGCCGGACTCGTCGGTGAGATCGAACCACATCGCGTGGGTCGCGAGCACGGAGTCGACCGCGGTCCAGGGCTGCGGCGCCTGGCGTAGCACCAGGTACTCGAGCGGCCAGCCGCGCAGCGCGCCGAGGCCGCTGTTGACGCCCGCGGCGTAGGCCTCGACCTGCGCGACGTCGTCGGCATGGGCGAGCGCGAGGGTGCGCTCGGCGACCGCGCGCATCCGGTGCAGGCGACGGCTGCGGTCGAAGTCGAGCGCCGCCGCGCCGACCAAGGCCGCGACCTCGCCGGCCGCGGCGCGACGCAACAGGTCCATCTGGAAGTAGCGCTCCTGGGCGTGGACGAAGCCGGTGGCCCGCGCCAAGTCGAGCCGATCGCCGGCGACGATGGTCGGGACGCCGTCGGCGTCGCGCAGCACCTGCACCGGCGCGCGCGCGCCGGCCAGCGCGGCGCGGCCGGCCAGCTGCGGCCGGCTCGCGACCAGGGCCAGGCGCACGCCGATCGCGGCCAGCAGCGCCAGCGCCACCAGCACCATCCCCGTCCTCCGAAGCCAAGCACCCATCACCGACCCCCTGCGCCGCGACGGGCGCCAGCATAGCCGCTGGCCGCGCCGCTCGCGTAGCATCGCAGCGCCCACCCAGGGGAGCGATCGGCGGTGCAACGCGGTTCGGGACGGATCACGGTGCGGGGCCTGCGGCGCTGGCTGCGGCGCGCCCTGGTCCTGCTGCTAGTGCTGGCCGCGCTGCCGCTGCTGCCGGTGCTGTGGCACCGCCAGGTGGACCCGGACGGCAGCGCCTTCATGTGGCGCACGGCGCGCGAGCTGCGCGCGGCCGGTGGACCGAGCCGCGTCGCCCACGCCTGGGTCGACCTGGAGCGGATCAACCCGGCGCTACGCCTGGCGGTGATCGCGGCCGAGGACCAGAAGTTCAGCGCCCACGCCGGCTTCGACCTCGCAGCGATCGAGAAGGCCTACGCGCGCAACCAGCGCGGCAAGAAGGTGCGTGGCGCGAGCACCATCACCCAGCAAGTGGCGAAGAACCTGTACCTGTGGCCGTCGCGCTCGTGGTTGCGCAAGGGGCTGGAGGCCTACCTGACGCTGCTGATCGAGGCCTGCTGGCCGAAGCGGCGCGTCCTCGAGGTGTACCTGAACGTCGCGCAGTTCGACGCCGACCTGTTCGGCGCCGAGGCGGCGGCGCAGCGCTTCTTCGGCAAGCCGGCCGCGCGGCTGACGCCGGCCGAGGCCGCGCTGCTCGCCGCGGTGCTGCCGAACCCGGTGCGCTACCGAGTGGAGGCGCCGAGCCGCTTCCTGGCCCGGCGCCAGCGCCACATCCTCGACCAGATGCGCGCGCTCGGCACCGCGCACCTCGGCGAGCTGGCGCGCTAGGCGAGCTTCTCGCCGTGGACCGTGCTGGCGATCTCGATCCGGTCGCGGCCCATCCGCTTGGCGTCATCGAGCGCGCGCTCGGCGGCGCGCACCACGTCGGGGGCCGAGGAGCGCCGGTCGCGCATCGTGGTGGCGACGCCGACCGACAGGGTCACGTCAAGCGCGCCCTTCAGCACCAGCACCGGCACCTCCGAGGCCGCCTTGCGCACCCGCTCGGCGACCTCGATGGCGTTGGCGCGCCCGCAGTTCGGCAGCACCACCAGGAACTCGTCGCCGCCGAAGCGCCCGACCAGGTCGTAGGAGCGGAGCGCGACCTTGATTCGCTGGGCGAGCTCGGACAGCACCTCGTCGCCGACCCGATGGCCGTGCTGGTCGTTGATGCGGGCGAAGCCGTCGGCGTCGATCAGCAGCACCGAGACCGCCTGTTGGGCGCGCTCGGCGCGCGCCAGCTCGCGGGCCAGCACCTCGACCACCATCGCGTGCGACCAGAGGGTGGTCAGCGGGTCGCGCGCGACCTGCCCGGCGACCGCGCGGTGCAGGTCGAGCACGCGGCGCAGGCCGCGCAGCCGGACCTCGAGCTCGCGCTGCGCGAATGGCAGGCGCAGCACCTCGTCGGCGCCGGCGGCGACCGCGCGCTCGAGGTCGGTCGGGTCGCGGGCCACGACCAGGACCTGCAGCTCGCGGTCGGGGAAGGTGGCGCGCAGGCGCCGGCAGGCCTCGGCCGGCTCGCGGCTGCCGGCCAGGCCGCCCAGCACCACGACCCGTGCCGGGTCCTGGCCCTTGAGCTTGGCGAGCGCTTCCTCGTAGTCGGCGGCACCCTCGATCAGGCAGCCGGCCGCGCCCATGGCCTCGCCCAGCGAATGCCCGGCATCGTCGTCGCCGCAGACCAGCAGCACGCGCAGGCCGCGCGGCACGCTAGCCCCCGACCTGCACGATCTTGAGGCCGTTGGTGCCGCCGGTCGCGCCCGACACGTCGCCCTTGGTGAACACCACCAGGTCGCCGCGCGCCACCGCGCCGCGCCGCAGCAGCTCGTCGCCGGCCGCGCGCAGCACGCGCTCGGGGTCGGCCTGGGTCGCCTCGAACGGCACCGGGTAGACGCCGCGGTAGAGCGTGACCCGGCGCCGGGTCGCGTCGTGGCGGGTCAACGCGTAGACCGGGATGCTGGAGCGGATCCGCGACATCCAGAGCGCGGTCGAACCGGATTCGGTGAGCGCGCCGATCGCCTTCACGTCGAGGTGGTTGGCGACGTACATGGTCGCCATCGCGATCGCCTCGTCGATGCGCTCGAAATGGCTGTCGAGGCGGTGCTTGGAGCGCATCGTCATCCGCTCCTTCTCGGCGCCCATGCAGACCCGCGCCATCGCCTCGACCACCTTGACCGGGTGCTTGCCCGAAGCGGTCTCGGCCGAGAGCATGACCGCGTCGGTCCCGTCCATCACTGCGTTGGCGACGTCGAGCACCTCAGCGCGGGTCGGCACCGGGTTCTGGATCATCGACTCCATCATCTGGGTGGCGGTGATGACCACCCGGTTGAGGTCGCGGGCGACGTGGATGATCTGCTTCTGCACGCCGGGCAGCTCGGCGTCGCCGATCTCCACCGCCAGGTCGCCGCGCGCGATCATCACCGCGTCGCTGGCCCGGACGATCTCCTCGAGGTTGGTGACCGCCTCGGCGCGCTCGATCTTGGCGATGATCCCGGCCTGGCTGCCGGCGGCGCGCACCAGCCGGCGTGCTTCGGCGACGTCGGCGGCGTCGCGCGGGAACGAGATCGCGACGTAGTCGACGCCGATCTGGGCGGCGACCTCGATGTCGGCCAGGTCCTTGTCGGTCAGCGCCTTGGCGGTCAGGCCGCCGCCCTGGCGGTTGATGCCCTTCGAGTTGCTAAGCTCGCCGCCCGCCTCGACCCGGCACTCGATGCGGCTGCCGTGCACGCGCTCGACCAGCAGCACGATCAGGCCGTCGTTGAGCAGCAAGCGGTCGCCGGCGCGGACGTCGGCCGGCAGCTCCTTGTAGGTGATGCCGACCACCTCGTGGCTGCCGGCATCGACCGCGAGCCGCGCGTCGAGCGCGAACGCGGCGCCGTCCTCGAGCACCACCGCGCCGTCGCGGAAGCGCTCGATGCGGATCTTGGGGCCCTGCAGGTCGGCGAGGATGCCGACGTCCTTGCCGACGGCGCGTGCCGCGGCCCGCACCGCCTCCACCCGCCGCCGGTGGTCGTCGGCGCCGCCGTGGGAGAAGTTGACGCGCACCACGTCGACGCCGGCGCGGATGACCTGCTCCAGGACCCCGGGCTTGTCGGTGGCCGGACCGAGCGTGGCGACGATCTTGGTGCGACGGAGCATCGGTGCCCTTCGTGCGGTGCCGGACCGCTACCTTACGCCAGCCACGCCTCAGCCGTGGGCGCGGCTCTCGAGCATCGCCACCGCCGGCAGGGTCCGGCCCTCGAGGAACTCGAGGAACGCGCCGCCACCGGTCGAGACGTAGGAGATCCGGTCGCCGACGCCGTACTTGTCGACCGCCGCGAGCGTGTCGCCGCCGCCGGCGATCGAGAACGCCGGGCTCGCGGCGATCGCCTCGGCCAGCACCCGGGTGCCCTGGCTGAACTGGTCGAACTCGAACACCCCGACCGGGCCGTTCCAGACGATGGTCCCGGCCTCCTTGAGGATCCGGGCCAGACGTTCGGCGGTGTCGGGGCCGATGTCGAGGATCATCTCGCCGTCGCCGACCTCCCCGACCTGGCGCACGTCGGCCTCGGCGTCAGCGGCCAGCGCGTCGGCGACCACCACGTCGGTCGGCACCGGGATCTCGCCGCCGCGGGCGCGGGCCGCGTCCATCAGCCGCTTGGCCTCGGGGATCAGGTCCGCTTCCATCAGCGACCTGCCGACCCGGTGGCCGGCGGCGGCGATGAAGGTGTTGGCGATGCCGCCGCCGACGATCAGCTTGTCGACCTTCTTGGTCAGCGCGTCGAGCACCATCAGCTTGGTCGAGACTTTGCTGCCGGCGACGATCGCGACCAGCGGCCGCTTGGGATGCTCGAGCGCCTTGCCCAGCGCCTCGAGCTCGGAGGCCAGCAGCGGGCCGGCGCAGGCGATGGACGCGAAGCGGGCCACGCCGTGGGTCGAGGCCTCGGCGCGGTGGGCGGTGCCGAACGCGTCCATCACGAATACGTCGCAGAGCGCCGCCATCCGCCGGCTCAAGGCTTCGTCATCCTGCCTCTCGCCCCGGTTGAAGCGCACGTTCTCGAACAGCACGACCTCGCCCGCCGCGACCTCGACCCCGTCCAGCCAGTCGCGCACCAGGCGGACCCGGGTGCCGAGCAGCTCGGTGAGGCGCTCGGCGATGGGCTGGAGCGAGTGCTCGGGATCGAAGCGACCCTCGCTGGGGCGACCGAGGTGCGACATCACCATCACGCGGGCGCCCGCCTTGGCGGCGTGCTGCAGCGTCGGCAGCGCGGCGCGGATCCGCGCGTCGCTCGTCACCTTGCCGGCGGCGATCGGGACGTTGAGGTCCTCGCGGATCAGGACCCGCTGGCCCGCGAGGTCCAGCTCCGTCATGCGCTTGACGCGCGAGGCGCCGTTCGCCACCGCGGCTGCCGTCACTTGGCCTGCCAGAAGGCGACCGTGGTGTCGAGCATGCGGTTGGAGAAGCCCCACTCGTTGTCGTACCAGGAGCAGACCTTGACCAGGTTGCCGATCACCTTGGTCAGGGTCGCGTCGTAGGTGCTCGACGCCGGGTCGTGGTTGAAGTCGACCGAGACCAGCGGGCCAGTGCTGTAGTTGAGGATGCCGCGCAGGTCGGTCTCGCTCGCCGACTTGAGGATCGCGTGGACCTCCTCGACGCTGGTGGCGCGCGCCGCGGTGAAGGTCAGGTCGACCAGCGAGACGTTGAGGGTCGGGACGCGCATCGCGAAGCCGTCGAGCTTGCCGTTGAGCTCGGGCAGCACCAGCCCGACCGCGGCGGCGGCGCCGGTCTTGGTCGGGATCATCGACATGGTCGCGCTGCGGGCGCGGCGCAGGTCCTTGTGGAACACGTCCGTCAGGACCTGGTCGTTGGTGTAGGCGTGGATGGTGGTCATCAGGCCCTGGACCACGCCCAGCTTCTCGTGCAACGGCTTGACCAGCGGCGCCAGGCAGTTGGTGGTGCAGGAGGCGTTGGAGATGACGGTGTCGGAGGCCTTGAGCGTCTGGTGGTTGACGCCGTAGACGATGGTCGCGTCGACGTCGGCCTCGCCGGGCGCCGAGATCACGACCTTCTTGGCGCCGCCCGCGAGGTGCAGCCCGGCCTTGGCCTTGGAGGTGAACAGGCCGGTGCACTCCAGCACCACGTCGACGCCGGCCGCGCCCCAGGCGATCTTGGCCGGGTCGCGCTCGGCGAACACCCTGATGCGGTCGCCCGCGACCACCATGTGGTCGCCGTCGACGCCGACCGCGTACGGGAAGCGACCGTGGGCGGTGTCGTACTGGGTGAGGTGGGCGTTGGTCGGCGCGTCGCCGAGGTCGTTGACCGCCACCACCTTGAGGTCGCTGCGCCTGGACTCGTAGAGCGCGCGCAGAACGTTGCGACCGATGCGCCCGTAGCCGTTGATGCCGACCTTGATCGTCATGCTTCGCTCCTCAGCTGCCGAGCGCGGCGAGCGCGGCCCGGTGCACGTTGTCGACGGTGAACCCGAAGTGCTTGAAGAGGTCGCCGGCCGGCGCCGACTCCCCGAAGGTATCGATGCCGACCACGCCGCCGCGCGCGCCGACCAGCTTCCACCAGCCGGCGGTGACGCCGGCCTCGACCGCGACCCGCGCCGCGCACGACGCCGGCAGCACCGACTCGCGCCAGGCCGCGTCCTGCGACTCGAAGCGCCCGAGGTTGGGCAGCGACACGACCCGCGCCCGCGTGCCCTCGACCGCGAGCCGCTTCGCCGCCTCGACGCAGAGCGCGACCTCGGAGCCGGTGCCGATCAGGATCAGGTCGGGTTCGCCCACGCAGTCCACCAGCACGTAGCCGCCGCGGCGGATCGCCGCGACCTGCTCTGGCGTCCGCGGCTGCTGAGGCAGGGCCTGGCGGGTCAGCGCCAAGGCGGTCGGACCGTCCGCATGCTCGAGCGCGCAGGCCCAGGCCACCGCGGTCTCGGTCGAGTCGCAGGGGCGCCAGAGCTGGAGGTTGGGGATCAAGCGCAGCGACGCGAGGTGCTCGACCGCCTGGTGGGTCGGGCCGTCCTCGCCCAGGCCGATCGAGTCGTGGGTGAAGACCAGGACCACGCGCTGCTTCATTAGCGCCGCCATCCGGATCGCGTTGCGCATGTAGTCGCTGAAGGTCAGGAAGGTGCCGCCGTAGGGGATGAAGCCGCCGTGCAGCGCCAGGCCGTTCATCACCGCCGCCATCGCGAACTCGCGCACCCCGTACCACAGGTAGTTGCCGCTGGCGTCGTCCCTGGTGATGCCCTTCGAGCCCTTGTGCCAGGTCAGGTTCGAACCGGTCAGGTCGGCCGAGCCGCCGACCAGCTCCGGCAGCAGCGGGGCGAAAGCATCGAGCACCTTCTCCGAGCTCTTGCGGGTCGCGATCCCCGACGTAGCGCCGGCCGCGTCAGCCGCGGCCCCGGCGACGAAGTGCGCGACCTGCGCCGCCCAATCGGCCGGCAGCTCGCCGCTGATGCGGCGCTCGAGCTCGGCGGCGAGCTCGGGATGCATGATGTGGTACTGCTTGAGCATCCGCTTCCACTTGTTGGAAGCGCGCCTGCCCTTGGGCTTGGCGTCGAACCCTGCATAGACCGCGTCGGGGATGACGAACGGCAGGTGCGGCCAGTTGAGATGCTGGCGGGCTGCGGCGACCTCGTCGTCGCCGAGCGCCGCGCCGTGGCACTCCTCCTTGCCCTGCTTGTTCGGCGCCCCGTAGCCGATGATGGTCTTGCAGCAGATCAGCGTCGGCCGGTCGGCCGACTTGCGCGCCTTCTTGATCGCCTTGATCACGGCTTCGCTGTCGTGGCCGTCGACGCCCTTGATCACCTGCCAGCCGTAGGCCTCGAAGCGCCGGGGCGTGTCGTCGGTGAACCAGCCGTGGACCTCGCCGTCGATCGAGATGCCGTTGTCGTCGTAGAACGCGATGAGCTTGTTGAGGCCGAGCGTGCCGGCCAGCGAGCTGGCCTCGTGCGAGATGCCTTCCATCAGGCAGCCGTCGCCGAGGAACACGTAGGTGTGGTGGTCCACCATCGGGTAGTCGGGCTGGTTGAAGCGCGCCGCGAGCAGCTTCTCGGCGAGCGCCATGCCGACCGCATTGGTCAGGCCCTGGCCGAGCGGGCCGGTGGTGGTCTCGACGCCGGGCGTGACGCCGCGCTCGGGATGGCCAGGCGTCTTGGAGTGCAGCTGGCGGAAACGTTGGAGTTCGGCGATCGGCAGGTCGTAGCCGGTCAGGTGCAGCAGCGAGTACAGCAGCATCGAGCCGTGCCCGTTGCTGAGCACGAAGCGGTCGCGGTCGAACCAGGCGGGGTCGGCCGGGTCGTGCTCGAGGAAGTCGTTCCACAGCACTTCGGCGATGTCGGCCATCCCCATCGGCGCGCCGGGGTGACCCGACTTGGCCTTCTGCACGGCGTCCATGCTCAAGGCACGGATCGCGTTTGCCAGCTCGCGTCGGGTCATCGCTCCCCCCTCGGAAGGGCGCGCATTGTCGCGGAAAGGCCCCGGGCGGGCAACGGAAGTGCGCGGCGGTCCGGGCAGGCCCAGGAATCAGCGGGTTGGCGGTCCCGGGCCCGGCGCGGTTCAACGCGCGCCGCGCTCGATCGGCGCGAACTCGGACGCGCGCGGGAAGGACTCGAAGGCGGCGGCGATCGCCGCCGGCGGCGCCACCACCTTGCGGGTCGCGAGGTCGAACCAGGCGCCGCGCACTACCACCGTCGCGCAGCGCACGCCGTCGCGGCGGGTCAGCTGGTGGCGGATCAGGAAGTGCTTGTGGTCGGGGGAGGCGCCCAGCAGCTCGAGCGCGACCGTGATGCGGTCGTCGGCGCCGACCTCGCGCAGGTAGTCGGTCTCCTCGCGGAACAGCACGGGCCCGCAGCCGAGCTCCTGGAAGCGGCGCGGCGTGAGCCCGGCCGCGGCCAAGGCCGCGACCCGGCACTGGGTCGCCCAGTCCATGAACACCGTGTGCCGGACGTGGCCGTTGGGGTCGAGGTCGGCC
>Ga0247727_10015902_pt1 | contig 12249 bp, 14 predicted proteins | sample WisWelCaveWW1625_FD_202498 | JGI IMG/M metagenome (GOLD analysis project Ga0247727, IMG submission 202498) | Biofilm microbial communities from Wishing Well Cave, Virginia, United States - WW16-25 | ecosystem: Environmental > Aquatic > Deep subsurface > Groundwater > Cave microbial mat | place... | reverse complement strand
CTGGGTCGTGACAGCAAAGTTCGCAAAAGATGATCAGGTATTCGATGCCCAGTACGAGAAGGAAAGGATCAACAAATTTGCAGAAGCAGAACAGATCCTGCTTGCCTGCAAGGGCAAGGACGGAAGTGTTGCTGATATCAACAGCACGACAGTAAAGCTTAGACCTCCAACACCGTTCAATCTTGGCGATCTGCAACAAGAAGCATACAGACTTTTTCATTTTTCTCCAAGTTTCACGCTGTCGATTGCGGAGAAGCTTTACCTTGGCGCACTGATATCCTATCCAAGAACATCAAGCCAGAAACTTCCACGATCAATAAACTACAAGAATATAATCAAGAACCTTGCTGGTATCAACGTATATTCTTCTCTTGCGAACGATCTTCTAAAAGGTGGGCTCATCCCGAATGAAGGTATCAAGGACGATCCAGCACATCCAGCTATACATCCAACTGGTGAATTGCCCAAACGTAGACTCGAAGGCACGGAATGGAAACTCTATGATTTGATCGTGAAGAGGTTCTTTGCAACTTTTGGCGACCCAGCGACGATTGAAAGAATTGTAGTGTTGATCAATGTCAATGGTTACAACTTCAAAGCAAATGGTAGAATAACAAAAGATGCAGGCTGGACTAAATACTATAGACCGTATGCTAACACGCATGATGTTGAGCTTCCACAGCTGAATGTTGGCGACATTCTCCCAAACAAGGGAATAAGAATCATAGAAAAGTTCACACAACCACCGTTGAGATTCAACCAAGCAAGCTTACTGGACATGATGGAGAAGGCGCAGATTGGTACTAAAGCAACGAGAGCAGAAATAATAAAAACACTGATCGATAGAGGATACATAACTTCTGAAAGCATTGAGGCTACAGATCTGGGATTTGCTGTAATAGAATCGATGCGTAGTTACATGCCTGATATTGTTTCTACGGAATTAACAAGAGAGATGGAGAACCAGCTTGATGAGGTCGAGCGAGGTCAGCTATCAAGTGATGATGTCATTGACAGTGCTGTTGAAAAATTGATCAATACACTTGCAGTATTCAAATCGAAAGAGGTAGAAGTTGGTAAGGGAATGAATGCAGCAATAGTAACAACAACCATGACGCAGAATGTTGTTGGCACCTGCCCCTTGTGCAAAGATGGACAATTACGAGTAATAAGGTCAAAACAGAGTGGCAAGAGGTTCGTTGGTTGTTCCAACTTCGGAAAGGGATGCAAGGGATCAATGCCTTTACCGCAGACAGGTGTTATTAGAAAAACAAAGAATATTTGTAAGGTTTGCAAGTGGCCCGTAGTTTTTGTTAGATTTAAGAACAGAAAGTTTTCTTGGAAGCTTTGCATAAACATTAGTTGTCCTACTAAAAAGAATAAAGTAGAAAAAATTGAGCAGAAAAGTTAAAGCAAGTGAACGTGATTTTCGATTTAGCTATACTTTGAGTAAACGTCATCTCTTCTGTTGTTAAGCAGGGGTAACTTGTCTCTAACACTCTTAACCAGATCAGCATTCAGGTCAACAACTTCAAGCCCTTCTCTTTCTTCCATATCAAGAATTATCTTTCCAAACGGATCAACGACCATGCTGTGCCCGATGTAGATATTGCCAACCTGATCGGGTGCAACTACGTAACATCCATTCTCTATTGCCCTAGCCTTAAGCATTGTCTGCCAGTGTTCCACTTTCATATCACCCTGCACCCATGCAGATGGCAACACAAGTGTATCGGCACCCATCAACGTTAGTATCCTAGACATTTCAGGAAAGCGTATGTCATAGCAGATCATCATACCAATGTTGCCAACACTGGTTTTTACGGGTTTAATCAGGTCGTTGCCAGCAGCTAGCTTATCCGACTCTTTGAAACCCAGGGCATCGTAAAGATGCAATTTCCTATACGTAGCAGACAGGTTTCCGTTGTTATCAATCAGCAATGCAGTGTCATAAACTCTATTCTGTAACTTGCTCTTTTCGTAAATGGTTGCTACAACACTTATGCTGTTTGTTTTTGCAGCTTGCCTCAACGCTGACACAAACTCTCCATCAGTACTTTCTGCTATTTTCGACAATTCTTTCGCGGATTGACTTGTTGGGGAATATGCCATCAGGAACTCTGGAAACGCTACGAGATCGGCACTCTTGCTTTTCGCTTCCTTGATGTAGCCTATAGCAGCCTGCAGATTTTCGTCTTTGTGCTCAGACGCTTTTAGCTGCACTATCGCTACTCTGCTCATACTCAAGCCATATCTGAATCAGGATAAAAGTTTTGCAAGAAATTTAGATCAACCAGAGTTGGTTTCATTCACAATAGAACTCAGAAACTACTTTAATAGCCTGCACAATTATTGAAGTAATGAGATTCAAAGACAAAGTTGTAGTCGTAACTGGTGCGTCGAGTGGGATAGGAGAGCAAGCATGCATTGACTTTGCAAAGCAAGGCGCAAAGGTAGCACTGGTTGCAAGGTCAAACGAAAAAATAGAAAGTACTGCTAACAAAATAAACGAAGATTATCATACGCAGGCTCTTGCAGCACCTTGCGATGTCTCCAAAAAACAACAAGTAATATCTATGAGCAAGCAAGTTCTTGACGAATTTGGATATGTTGATGTATTGGTCAACAATGCTGGTTTTGCCATCTTTGGAAACGTGAAAGATCTAACTATCGAAGAGCTGGAAGATCAGCTTTCAACGAATTTGCTAGGCACGATCTATTGCACAAAAACATTTTTGCCTTCTATGCTTAGCAGGAAGGCGGGTCATATAGTGAACGTTGCATCTGTTGCGGGGAGTATAGGTATTCCTGGCATGGCAGCTTATTGTGCCTCAAAGTTTGCAATGCTGGGATTTTCTCAGAGCTTGTATCACGAATTGAGTGGAACAGGGGTTGGTGTTACCGCGGTCAGCCCGATAACTGTTAAGACCAATTTCTTCGACCATCAATCATTCAGGAAGATCAGACCCAACTACACTCCAGCTGCACTAAGTGCTGAGCACGTATCAAAAGCTATTATGAAAGCTGCTAACTCAAGGCGAATGGAGATCATTGTTCCGTTCTACGTTAGAGGTGCTGTATGGTTTACTCAAACATTTCCCTACCTGATCAATCCCTTTCTGGGCTCTGCATTTAGAAGACAGCTGGAAAGAGTGCAAGAAAGAGATCGTAGTATTCACTAAACCAAGCTAACTTTTATTTCAGGTGTCCATATCATTATTGATGAGCAGTAATTACGATAGTTTCAAGGAGAATATTGATGAGATTAAACGAATATCTAAAGACCTGAGAGAGTTAGTGTACTCCGCACCTTCTCAATGGCTGTGGGATTCCGTTGGTTCTGCCGTATCAACGGAGCAGATAGGAGAAACTATAGATAAGATGGAGAGTAGCGTGAAGAAAACGCAGCAGTACTGCAATCAGGAATACAAGGAGGTTACCAATTCATTGCTTGACATGATGTGGTTCGGATTGCGGACAAAAAATTACGAGGCCGTACTGCAGGCTGCACAGCGACTCGTTGATATCAAGATCAATTTTGAGAGCGAACCTTTTGGTCTAAAACTTGATTGACAATTAGTTATTAATACGATTATTATAGCAATTATTGTGAAGAAGAAAGCCATAGTTGGAATTGCTTTAGGTGTAATCATGCTAACGTCTATAGTTGGCGCAATAAGCCTTCCTACGGATAGCAACAAGATTGCAGATATAGAGAACAAGAGAAGGGAGAAGCTGGATTTCATTGACAACGCTTCGGTAGCTTGGCAGCAAGGCATGGTTGGTAAGGAAGAGTTTATTGGAGTAATCGAGCAGTCGATAATAGATACCGATATTTTGCTCCAGGAATATCAGTCATTAAGTTTGCCCCAAAAGTATGATAGATACAAAAGCCTCTCCATAGAGTCGCTAAATATACAGAAAGATGCGTTTCTGAAACTGAGGGAATATGTTGAAGCAGGAGATCCGGAAACGCAGGAGTCGAAACGTTCAGAGTTCGATCAACTTATGATAGCATCGATTCAATACCGTAATCAGGCACTAAGGGAACTTGAATCGTGAGATTGTCTCACATATTCAAAATATGAGTGAACTGACGGAATACCTTCTCCTGCTTGAAAAAGTTGAAGGGGGGATATATAAAGAAAATATATTAACATCCGATCTGCAATCTTTCAATTGTATATTAGCAAATCTTAGCAAGAAGTATTTTTGATTCCACATTTTTGAGTGTTTTTCAAGCTTTTCACTTGGAAGATTTAGGATATGTATTTGGACTGGATATGGTTTGCTTATAAAGAGTCAATGCGCTGCGCTCAGGAATTATAAGACGATTGCCCAACATGAGCTAGAATCTAATCCTTCAACAATGTTTGTATTGCGTTTTCAAGGAATCCGTTCTGCCCAAACCCCACATGACGCAGAACACCTTTCTTGTCTACGAGTATAGATGAGGGAGTTCCTCTCAATGCATATTCTTCGAAGGTTTCTGCGGTGTACTGTTTGCTCCTCAGATACTGTTTCATACGTTCAACGAATTCTGCTCTATACTGCTCGCTATAAGTTCTGAAATCTGGAAACTGTGCTTCTATAAAGTCCATCACTTTGCTCTGGCTTAGATCGGCGGATTCTTTCTTGAGTGAGTCCATTGCCACGCGAAACGGAATCTTGTACAGAAGTTTGTTGTCATCAAGCTTGCCGTACTGAGCAAGCGCATTTCGTGTTTCTCCTATAACTTCGCTTGTCTTGAGTAGCAGCTCAAGATTTTCGAGAGTATTTTTATCATAATCCTCGAAAGCAGTAGCTAGGCCCAGTACAGTGACGCCATCCTTGCCACATTTTTTATGAATGTCAATCGCTTCTGGGATCCCGTACAGGAAACATCCTGGGCAGTTAACCTGAAAGACCTCTACAAGTACCACACTGTCCTTTTCTTTATCTAAGTTTGTTGGGATACCTTGCACCCATTTGGAAACTTTGAGGTTAGGTGCTTTTGCACCAATTCTTGCAACCATGTGACAAATGTTTGATGAAGAATTACTTAAAAACGTAATGATACGTAGTTTTACTAGATTCCGTAGAGTAAAGATATAAGTAATAATCGTTAATAGTTCATGAAAAGGTCTGGTTAATGGCAACTATGAAGATGAGTAGAAAAAAGCAGTACACGGTAATTATCAGAGGAAAGGTTCAGAGTGTAGGATTCAGAGGATACGTAGAAGAGGCTTGTGAAAGACTTGGCATTGGTGGTATGAGCTATAACATTGGAATTGAAGAAGTCAGGGTTTTCTGCCAAGCTGATCTAGAAACGGTAAAGGAACTTGCTAAGCTACTGCGCAAATATGAATTTGCGGAAATTACCCAGTTGGATCTTAAAGAAGGTATACTTTTGCCAGATGTACATTATCGTAGCATATTTGGTACTGAGAAGGAGATCTTCGGTAGACTTGATGAGGGTGTCAAGATACTTTATGGAATAAAGAAGGATACGGAAGGTATAACAGGGATAAGAGAAGATACCGGGAGTATAAGAGAAGGTATAACGAAAATAGGTGAAGACACAAAGAGGATAGGGAAAGTTGTAGAAACCAATAAGCAAGTGTTGAAAGCACTAAAAGATATTTCCGATAAACTATGAATAAAGTTCAGGTATGTGAATAGACTTGTTCTATCTTTCAAAAATAAAAAGTTACGTTAGCAGGTTTCCTGCTACGTACCAGTTCTCTTTTGGTGTATCCTGATATACTACGATCACTTGCTCGCGTTTTGAGCCAAGCACCTTGACTATTGTGTCAGTAATAGCTTTTGCAAGTTCTTCCTTCTTCTCAGGCGTTCTTCCCGGCCATAGGGAGATAGTTACCAAAGGCATAATGTTCTTCTCCACAGAGTTTCTTTTATAGATTGATGAAAACTTTCGCTAAACTGACAGTTATTACACATGATTAGCAGCATTATTCAACTATGTCAGGACTGAGGAAATTGATCTCCGAAGAATATCTTTATCACTTTTCGCACGCTATTTTGCACTTCGTTGGAATCGCTGGTAGCCGCTACTATTGTTTCTTCTGCAGCAGTTTGCGGATCTTCCCCATGACAAATAAGTTTGCCCCAGTTTACTAGATCTCCAACAGATGGAGCATATGGTATCTTACCGTCCTTGTAGTGAACTCTTAATTCCGCTGCAATATGCACTATTTTTTTAGCAACCTCTTCTGATACACTTGATCTGTCTTGCACTAACGTTACTTCCTGTGGAGTGATCTTACTGCCAACGCTAAGGTAGTCAAAGTTGACCCAAACGCCCATCCTCCTTCTGAATGCCCTGTTCATAGGCTTTGTACCCGCGAATTCATCAGAGAAGGGATTCATGGTTACTATAACATAGGCAAATTCATGGCGTGGAATGATCTCACCGTCCTTTTCCGTTAAAACAATATGCCCCGCAGGTTCAAGAACCGAGTTCAATCTTGTTGCGATATCTGGCTTCATCATGTTAGCCTCGTCCAAGCATAGAACACCGCCATGTCTTGCCCATGATACCACAGGGCCATCAACCCAGCTATCCTTTCCTGTTTCAACATACTTCCCAAACATATCATTAACTGATGTTTGATAATTACAGTTCATCTCCCACAATGGTAGTCCAGCAATTTCAGAAACCAAATATGTGATATGTGTCTTGCCAGTTCCACTGGGACCTATGAGTGTGCACTGCTTGAATACATGCAAAGCTCTAATCAGGCGTTCAAGATAACGCTCCGCACCATTAACGAAGAAAGGAGTATTTCTTGGTATATATCCATGAAGTTCCTCGGGGAACCCATAGTTAGGACACAAATCATAGTCTGGTAATGAATATTTACTGCACAGCTCGGATCTGTATCTCTTTGATTTTATCGTAGTTACTTTGATATTGGCATTGTTATTGGTATCAAGAATCCTCATGTGTTTGATTTCTCTCGAGTCTTTCTGACTATCCTTTTTGGTACTGTTGGTGTTCCCAAACTCCATAACGGGTTTAGTCATGCTAACCACACGCCCCGATCAGGATTCTTTTCGTGGCGGCCCTCCCACTCATTAGAATACAAACAGAGTACCCATGAATGTAAGCATTTGTAACATGATACTTCGCATTACAAAGACTGAGAATTTGGAAAAATAACGATCAATGGCAATACATCATAATACATAGCAAGATCGAACTTTGTTAGCGAAGAGATCCACAAACGCCGTCGCCAATATTAAGTACAGGATTATGTTTCTTGCCTATGTTAGAGTTCCGTAATATCTATACCAGATTTCAATCACTAAACATTAAATAATATGTAGGAACGATTATGCTTTGAAATAACGTGGAAGCGTCGGCTCTAAAGACAAGATCAGGCATTCAGGGATTTGATGAAATTGTGCTCGGGGGCTTACCGAAAGGCCGCTCGATCATACTGTCTGGTCCTCCGGGGAGCGGAAAGAGTACGTTTGCGATGCAGTTTCTCTACAAGGGTGTCAAAGACTTTGCGGAACCGGGAGTTTATGTTACGTTGTCAGAAAGCCCAGCTGAGATCAGGAATAATATGAAATCTTATGGGTGGGATATTATGAAGCTGGAAAGGGACGGCAGGTTGCTCTTGGTAGACGCAAGGCCGTTCTCCATCACTGAAGAGGGTTTTGTCGCTCCAAACGAATCTCTTTACAGAGGAGAGGCTATGCCTTTCTCTCATCTCACTGATATGGTTCTAGCTGGAGTAAGGCGGGCGGGCGCGAAGCGACTCGTGATTGATTCAGTAACAATCCTTGCCATGCAGTATGTCAACAGGTTTTACATACGTCAGGGTCTAATGGGGATGGTGCAGGCGTTATCAAACCAGGACTGCACGTCTCTGCTGATCTCCGAGACTGTGCAGGAGGAAGGCAAGACACCTACGGAGTGGTACATAGCTCCCGGAGTAATCGTTCTCCATTATACCAGAAAGGGAGACACCATGGAAAGGGCAGTACAGGTGATAAAGATGCGGGGAACAAGGCATGGTGAAGAGATCTATCCTGCCAGGATCACTGAAAACGGATTTACTGTACTTCAGCCTAGAGTGATTCCTTAGCAAAAATAAAGAAGACGTGTATGAAATTAAAGATTCTTTCTTGCTTCCGTAAACGGAATTGAATTCTTCCACAGCTCGCTGAACAATATGTGCATCGCTTCCATGAAGGGCTTGCAGTCAGTCCACATTGCTAACATTCCCTTGTTGCTTGTTCCAGTGTTCTTTATGAAGAAGAGCAACTCGGAACGGTCGATCATCACAAAGCACAGTGGAGCATTTACGGTGTTGGGAATGTGTTTTACTGTGTCCGGATCGATCTCCTTGAACATGTCTAGCGAGTTTGCCGAGAACGTAGCCAGCATTTTTACCGTAACGCCATTGTTCATCAGCTCATTGACTCCGTCCATGAAGTCGTAGTGGTAAAGTTTCAGGTAATCCTTTTCATAGCCAAGAACGATTACTTCCTGTTTTGCCTTGGATCGCATATCTTTGGCCCTAGAATAAATCTGCACCTGTCCCTCTAGGATCTGGAACTTCTCCTGTCCAACGCTGTCATCCTCCATCTTAAAGTCCGGTATCGAATCCCATAACGACAACAGATCTTTTTCCTTTCTTTCGAAAGTTCTTAATCTGTCCTTCTCTATTTCGATCAGGATGTTCAGTGCCTTGTCAAACGGTACTGCATTGAATTTGATCGGATGCTGGAACGTCGCTGTTACTAGACCCTTGTTTTGCAAGCTCGACAGCAAGTGGTAAGTTTCCGTTCTTGGTATGTGAATTGATTTTGCAATCTCTACTGCGCGTCTGTGTCCGTACTTTGCAAGATAGATATAGACTTTGGCTTCATTTGGTGTTAATCCAAATTTCACCAGTTCAGCCTGGATCTTGTTTGCCGCTACATTATTGCTGTTAGTATTACTTGTAGTGTCATCCTCTGCCAGTTCATACACTTCACTTATAGGGCTTGACATATATCGATCTGACAATATTATCAGTTATATAAGATATTGTCAGTCTATTTAGTGACATATGGTGTACAGATCTGTTAGCTCTAAACAAAAAACCTCAACGAACTTCAAAACAGGGTTGATAAAATTAGTTTAACATACGGGTTAATCCATTTGTTGGGCATCTCATTGGTTGCAATCAGTAGATGGTCTACCACTATGTCTCATCGCGTATCACACTCCATTGCAAATCTCATATCTAACATGTTTCCCGCTTTAGATGAGAGTAACTTGTTCTTTTTCTCGCTTCATCTCATATGGTGATTCTACTTCTCATGCATAGAGACTAATCAGCTGCGTCGGGCAAGCATTCCCACACATGATAAAATCGAGAATATTACACCACACGTGAATAATGAAATACTTATTCAGCAAATGACTCGCATGTCATTGCAGTGACACTAATTGTTAATCATTAATATTATTTTACACGTTGATTGATAACAAGAAGAATAGTACCCGTACGCTAAATCTCAGTGTATACTATATCTTTTGTCCCATAAATCCTACAGTAATTCTAGAAATTCATCCTTTGTAAGACCGCAGTCAGCGATTACTTGTAACAGTAAGCCTTTTCCAAGTCCATGTTTCCTTGGTATTGAGGTCCACAAGCCTTACCATTTTCTACTATAATGTGACTGCCAGATTGCCGTGTTGGATAAAATCCCTTTTTCCTTAATGCTTTAAGAACTTCTTTCCAACCTATAATTGGAAGACTCAAATTGAAACGGTTACCAGCCCGGACGCATTCTTCTTTTTGTCTTCTATGTAAGCTCTGCAAAGTTTGATGGCACGTTTAGTGTCCTTTATCGCTTCCGTCTTTGTGTTTCCTTGTCCTCTAGCCTGAGGGATTTCAAGACAGTAGCCCACGTAGAATTTTCCATCCTTCTTGATCACAATGCTGTATTCTCTTCTTTTCGTCACAATACCACCTTAGGCATTTGGCATATAAAAATTAGGCGAGAAGAACTCTGGAACATACAGATCGCCAGAATCGAGAACATCCGGCCACAGATGAATGATGAAATACTTATTCAGTAAGTATAACTTGTATGTCATTACAAGACGCTAATTGTGAATAATTCGTATTATTATATCCATTAGAGGATAATAAGAACGATTGTTTGCGTACGCTGAATCTTGATAAATGTTACATCATGTATTAATATTATGATCGTGAGGCAAAGCAAGATGGAGAGCTCACGGCCAAGCGAACCGGTGAAAAAAACAAAACTATACGAAGCTAGATCTCCTTGCTTTGACGATCCAAAAATAAATGATAATTACATAAACCGCGAATGTGAAACATGCGTGCTTCTCTGGTCTGACATATGCCGTGCGCGTGATTGCGGTGCTGTTATCATTGAAAAGCATCTGATACGATTACTGGAACAACATTGGCGAAACAAAGACTCAGATTCTCATAAGAAACAAACTGACAATATTTTCTGGAGGGCAACACCGTAATGCAGAGAAACAGGGAGAAGAAGGGTCTAAGCACAATAATAGCATCTGTTTTCATGATAGCTATAATCGTTATCGGCCTCAGTACGATAACTTCTGGCCTCAGTTTTCAAAGTCAGCTTGGTCAGGTTGTGACAGAACGAACTTCAGCAGAAACCGAACAAAGCAGAGAAAGAATTGAGCTAGGAGATGTTAGAATAAGTGCTGGCAAGCTTAATGCAACGTTAGTCAACACCGGTGTCCTCCCCGTAAAACTGGTTAGGTTGTGGGTTACCAATACTACGGATATAAATGGATGGCATAAGCAGTATGATAACTTGAACGAGACTATCAATCCAGGAGGTTCGCTAACTAACTTTGGTCAGGGTTTATCTTTAGTGACAATGACATCATCCTCATATGAACTCAAAGTGATTACAGAAAGGGGAAGTGGAATTAGTTTCAAAACGATTTCCGGTTCCACGGCTGACTTGAATCTAGTTTTAACAGTAATACCACCAAGCATAGTTGTGGGCAACAATGCAACGGTAATACTGTACGTAATCAATGACCAAAATGATGCGCAGTCTGTGCATAACATCAATCCCACAATGAATACTCCTGAAACACTTAATTGCGGTGGCGCTAACCAGCCAAGCTGTCCTACTGTTACTCAAAAAGGTTCTAATCCCCTACCTGTGGAGACATTGACGACGGGTGGAATGGCTGCATTCAAGTGGGTTTACCATATAGGCGGTTCCTCTTCAGCAGCGGGGGCGACAGTACGATTCACTGCTACGCTGGGCGGAAATTCAGTTTCCGATGAACTAACCGTTACACAGATCACAATCGGTCAAACCAACTTTGCCTCTCAGTCTGGTACTGTCACAATCGAGTATGAAACATTGCAATGGACACAGAAGGTAGCTCCCTCTCCATATGTTAGCTGTCCTGATTGGAATAATGGTTGGCGAATCCCTCCAACAGGAGGCCAAAATCCTTGGACGTTTTTCAGCATAAACATGACTAACCATGATCAAGATAATGATATTATTATAGACAACAGATCAGTGTTTTACTTGTATGATATAAAAAATGGTGTTGCTAAACCGTTCTTTGTAGTAAAAGTTACAGAACCAATATCAGATTGTAGCTCTCCAGTGCAAGCATATACTGTAGATGCTACTGCTACTCCTGTTCCACCTGATGCTATTATTCTACCCGACGCCGAACCAGATTATGCTACACCTGTGACGATGTATTTTGCGGTTAAGACCGAAGGTCAGGGGTCAAGTAATGATATTCAATCAACTCCAACAGGTACTTACGCTGGATCCTTCATTATATTCGGCAAATTAGGCAGCGTAATGTACGGCCAAAATATTCCATTCATGGGAATTGAGGTCACTACGTGAGATTTGGTAAGCAGTATAATATTTGCATCCACGAAAATATCAAACTCGATGCTATGTGATCTGAAAGTCGATAATGCTTTAGCACATATCATAAAATGATTCAAATGAACCTGTTTGTTCAATTTTTATTCTCTTCGGTCGAGTATGTAGCACATCCACACATACAAATCTTCTTTATCTTGTCTTGAATCGACAATACGTGTACGCGCATGAATCTGAAACCAAAGTTTCAAATATGGGATAGGCATTCGAAAAGGTTCCAAGCAGAGTGGAGTGACCAGAGATGTCTAAATCGCTGGATGTTATAATTACTTCACAGGAAACCTAGTTAATATCTCCGATTTACTT
>Ga0247727_10015901_pt1 | contig 12249 bp, 11 predicted proteins | sample WisWelCaveWW1625_FD_202498 | JGI IMG/M metagenome (GOLD analysis project Ga0247727, IMG submission 202498) | Biofilm microbial communities from Wishing Well Cave, Virginia, United States - WW16-25 | ecosystem: Environmental > Aquatic > Deep subsurface > Groundwater > Cave microbial mat | place... | reverse complement strand
GAGCTTTATCCAACACCACCTCCTGTGTAGGGTTGCTGTCGACAACACCACTATTATCTCTGCATTCTACCTGCTTGGTACGTAAAAGGTTAAGATGCGATTGCCCTGCCTAGATCCTACTTATCCTTGACAATAGGATGTTCAGTTAGGTATAATTTTCTTAAAATCATTTAAATTGAATTTTCTTTAAATGGATTTATAAGGTTGGCAAACCCGTAGTAATGCGGGGACGCAAAGTCGAGGAACCTTAGAGCTTGGCCGGGCTGCATAAACAGTCCAGCTTTTTTATCAGCAGCAATTAACCCACCAAAACCAAAAGGGATAAAGCCATGGGGAAATCCTTTCGGAAAGCGTTCTTCAGGGGCTTGATCGTAGCTTTTTGTCTTTCTTTAGCATTATCAATCGAGAATAGCGCATGGGCGCAACAACAGGGTAGCGCCCACATTGCCAAAGAGGCTAGCGAAGGACAAATGCCTGGCGATGAGCGCTCATTGTCGTCCGATGCTCCTGATGCAGAATTTGCAATTTCCAAAACTATAGGCGGTTGGGTGCGTCCCGGTTGGCCTTTCATCAGAACAAGCTGGTTTACGCCAACATCGGTCGCCGATGTGGACAACAATGGTGATTTGGAAATTCTCGTAAAACGTTTCAATGGCAATTTGTATATTTTAAACGATGACGGCGCGGAGTTGGCGGGATGGCCGAATAATCCTGAGTACGGCACCATGTCTGTTGACCTTCCTCCTCTGGCGATTGATTTGGATAACGATGGTGATTTGGAAATTCTTTTTAAGACCTCTCACGCCGTTTATGGAAAGCGAATTATCGCACTGCACCACGATGGAAGCCCTGTTTCGGGATGGCCAGTTTCTTTTCCCGGCACTTCCGATATAAGTATTAGTCCTCGCTCGGATGATTTTGATGGCGATGGGTACCCGGAAGTCTACTGGGGAACAAGGGATTATATCTATTTAGTCGACCATACCGGCGCTAATCTACCCGGGTGGCCGAAGCAGGTGGTACGCAATTGGACCAATTTACGCGCCTTTGCAACGGGTGATCTCAACGGAGACGGTATTAAGGAGCTGGTTTACGGCGCCTATAGTCAAATCTATGCGGTAGATCTCAGCGGCCAAGTGCTGGCAGGTTGGCCGGTGGCGACTGGCGGCGATGTACACTTCATTGCTTTGGGAGACGCAGATGCCGACCAATCTCTCGAACTTTTTGCAAGTGCTTGGTACGATTTTAATGTATACGGTTTTGAGGCAAACGGCACCGTCTTACCCGGTTGGCCGGTGAGTGGCGGCGGTTATATGTGGTCTATTACCTTGGGCGATGTAGATGGCGACAACGACCTTGAGTTGTTCAGCGGGCTAAAGGTTGGCTCATATTTTGGCGATCGGGTGTACGCATGGCATCACAACGGGACAGCGCTTAACGGTTGGCCGTTGCAGATACCGATCTCGCCTAACAGTGCCGGCGTCAGCGGTATCGCAATTGCCGACTTGGACGGAAATGGACAAAAAGAAATTATCATCCAACCCAGAACGGCGCAGATTTTTGCTTATATGTCGGATGGTACATTAGTACCCGGTTTTCCCTTAGATACCGTCTACAACGATAGCGGAACCAATTCCACCCTGACGCCTGCCGTGGCGGATCTCGATGGCAACGGCACTACAGAGCTCGTAGCCGCCTCTTTAGGTTATTTCGTTCAACCCACGGATTCGCACATCTTTGTATGGAATGTTCCGGGCACTTACGATAGCGACACGCTGGATTGGCCTATGTACCTTCACGATGCATCGATGACCGCGCGATATGAGCCGCTAGGCAACCAGCCACCAATAGCAATGGATGATTCTGCTTCAACTAACGAAGGTGTATCGGTCGATATTGATGTGCTGGCCAATGACTCGGATCCGGAAGGCCAGCAACTGATCATTGCGGGCGTCAACCCCCCGATGCAAGGCACGGTATGGTTGATCGAGGATCCGAATGGTTACCAAAGACTGCGCTTTACCCCGACGATTGATGTGCTGCCGGGCAGCCCGGTAGTCGTGACCTTCACGTACACGCTGGCGGATTTCAATGGCCAGACGGATACTGGTTTGGTAAGTGTTACGGTTAACCCGGTGGTGGTACCTCCGACGTTGAGCTTCTCGGCCAAGCCGGTATATATCTCACCGGGCCAATTCAGCATGCTGAGCTGGCAGGCCAGTGGAGCGACTAGTTGTACGGCTTCCGGGGGCACCACGGATTGGACAGGTACAAAGCTTACCAAAGGCTCGAAGAAAGTAACCCCCGGCGTTACCACGGTGTACTCGTTGACTTGCACCGGCGCTGGCGGCAGCGTAACCAAGTCGGCAAAGGTAACAGTGGGTGCGCCACAAACTAACGCTCCATAAAGAGGGACAGGTACTCATTACCATCGAGAGTGGCTCGGTAATGAGTACCTGTCTTTTTTACCAGTTGCCGACGCAGAATGATTTCACCCGTTGACTCATAACAAAACCTTACCGAATGAAAATAGGTCGCCATTGACAGATACGCTGCGCTGTGATAAATTCGTCGGACTATGACAACTACCTTTGTTAACCATAAAACGCAGATTCGGAACTGGGTGCTTATCGATGCTAAAGGCCAGGTTCTGGGCCGGCTCGCCAGTCGTATCGCGACTGTCCTGCGCGGCAAGCATAAGCCCACGTACACGCCTTTTTTCGATACGGGTGATTTCGTGGTCGTAGTGAACATGGATCAAGTCACGATCACCGGACGCAAGCGCCAGCAGAAGACCTACCAGCGCTATTCGGGATACCCGAGCGGCCAGCGCATCGAAGTTATGGATAAAGTTATGGCTCGCTTCCCGGATCGCGTGCTGCGTGCCGCGGTCAAGGGGATGATGCCCGACGGCCCACTTGCGCGGCGCATGCTCCGCAAACTTAAGATTTACCGCGGTACTACCCATCCGCATACGGCGCAGAATCCGATCACAGATAGCTGGACAACCCAGCGGTCGGTTAAGTCTAAAAGCGCCGGCCGGGCTTAATTCTCAGTGAGTAGAATCCTTAAGGAAGGAAATGTATGAGCGCTGATACGAGTGTGGTTTCAGAGTCTTCCGCTAAACCGTCCGCCGTTCCGGGTAAACCCCTCATGGGCACCGGCCGCCGCAAAGAATCGATTGCGCGTGTTCGGCTGATCCCAGGATTAGGGGCTATTCTCATCAACCGCCGGTCATTGGAAAATTATTTCCCGCGCGAGGCGCTGCAGCTTGCGGTGCGGACGCCTTTAATCCTCACTCGAGATCTGGGCAAGTTTGATGTTTTCGTGAATGTTACCGGTGGCGGCACCACGGGGCAGGCTGATGCTGTTAAGATGGGCGTGGCCCGGGCTCTAGCTGCCATTGACGAAGCGCATCGAGTCAGCTTGCGCGCGGCTGGGTTATTGACTCGTGATTCACGCATGAAAGAGCGTAAAAAATACGGCCTCAAGAAAGCTCGAAAGCGAACTCAGTGGACCAAGCGTTAACGCTCAGGCGGCTGGCCTTGGCGTTGCGCTATTCGTAAAATGGCAGCCATTCAACCTCACAGATGTCACGACTTCGTGTCGCAATCGCAGGAGCGACCGGATATGCAGGCGAAGAGCTCATCCGGATCCTGCGAGAACACCCATTTGTCACGCTCACAGCGCTGGCCGGCTCGGCAAAACGAGATCAGCCGGTCGCTGTTGCGGAGCTCTTTCCTCGTTTCGCCGGCTTAGTCGACCTACCGGTCGTTTCGCTCGATCCTGTCCGTTTGGCTGAATCAGCCGATCTCATTTTTCTTGCCTTGCCCCATGGCGTTTCCATGGATGTCGCTCCTATTTTGCTTGCGCGCGGCCGCAAGGTGATTGATCTGGGCGGCGATTTTCGCCTCAAGGATGCGGCCTCGTTCGAGCGGTGGTACGGTCGGGTGCATACCCAACCCGAACTCCTAGCGCGCGCCGTATACGCGCTTCCCGAGCTTTCGCAGCAAGGAATAGCGAAGGCGACTTTCATCGCTAATCCCGGTTGTTACGCGACAGCTATCGCGCTTGCGTGCGCGCCCGCTCTTAAGGCAGGTCTGGCTGATCCGGCGCGCATCATCGTGGATGCTAAGTCCGGCCTGACCGGAGCCGGCCGCAAGGCCGAGCCGAATCTGACGTTCTCAGAAATCGACGAGAACATGTGGCCTTATAAGGTGGCCAAACACCAGCATACCCCTGAGGTTTTGCAGGCGCTTGCGCCTTTTTGCGCAGGCCGAGCACCCGCCATGACGTTCGTTCCCCATGTGGTTCCCATGAAACGGGGCCTATTGGCGAGCGTCTTTCTGCGTTTGGTCAAGTCGGTGAGCGAGGCGGAACTGGAAGCGGCTTATCGATCGTTTTATCGCGATGCGCCGTTTATCCGTGTGCGCGGTATCCAGCGCTGGCCGCAAGCGCAGGATGTTCGGGATACGAATTTCTGCGACATCGGCTTAGCCATCGATAGCGAGCAGGGAGTGGCCATTGTTATTTCCGCTATTGATAACCTGGGTAAGGGCGCGGCCGGCCAGGCGGTGCAAAATATGAATCTCATGTGCGGTTTTGGCGAAACGACAGGATTATTGACGTGCTGAACGCTGCTGGAACGTTGGTTTTGGAAAAAGGTTTGCGTCGCGTGACCGGCGGCGTTACCGCCGCGGAGGGTTTTCGCGCAAGCGGGGTAAGTGCCGGCATCAAGCGCAGTCGCAAGCCGGATTTGTCGCTCGTTGTCGCGGATGCGCCTTGCGCGTCTGCGGCCGTGTTTACGCGCAACCAAGTCAAAGCGGCGCCGCTTTTGATCAGCCGCGACCGCCTCGCCAAAGGCCGCGCGCAGGCGGTGTTGCTCAATAGCGGGTGCGCCAACTGCATGACGGGTAAACCCGGCCTTGCTGATGCCAAGCGTTTAGCGCGCGAAGCCTCGCGGCTGTTAGGTGTTTCCGAGTCGATGGTTCTGGTTGCCTCAACAGGGATCATCGGCCGCCGCTTGCCGGTTGGGCGCATGCTGCGCGCGATGCCGAAATTGGCCAAGCTAGCAAAGCGCGCCAATCATACCGCCGCGGCTCAGGCGATTTTAACGACCGATTTATTGCCCAAAGAAGCGGCGGTTGAAGCCCGCGTTAACGGCCTGCGTTGCCGGCTTGGCGGTATGGCCAAAGGCTCGGGCATGATCGCCCCGTCGATGGCGACTATGCTGTGCGTGATCACAAGCGATGTGGATATCGAGCCGGCATTCTTGCGCGAATTGTTGCAAGGCGCCAGCGAGCGGACTTTCAACCGCATCAGCGTCGATGGCGATATGAGCACGAACGACACGGTCTATGCTTTGGCCAGCGGCGCTTCCGGCATTAAAGTCCGTCGGGGCACGCGGGCCGCTAAAATTTTCGCGAAAATGTTGGAAGCGGTCTGTGAGCAGCTGGCTTACCTCATTGTGAAAGATGGAGAAGGCGCCGCTCGTTTGATGCGGGTTGACGTTGTGGGCGCGCGCAACGATCAAGAAGCGTTGGCTTGCGCCCGGCAAGTCGCGTATTCGCCGCTTGTCAAAACGATGCTTGCCGGCGGCGATCCGAACGTGGGCCGCATCGCCGGCGCGGTAGGCGCATCGCCCGCCATGGTCGACCCTGATCGCATGGAGATTTTTTTGGGATCGCATTGCGCCGTGCGCAACGGAGAAGCGACGCGCCTCAATAAGTCGTTGATGCGCCAGTTGCTGAGCCATAGTTTTGTTTCGGTACGGGTTGATCTGCATCAGGGCCGTGGCAGCGGCTGGATGACCACCTGTGATCTAACGGAAAAATATGTGCGCATCAACGCCGGTTATGCCACCTAAATGGAAGAGTCGATTCGCAAAGCGGATATTCTTATAGAAGCGTTGCCCTATATCCAGGTTTTTCGGGGCAAGGTGATCGTCGCTAAGTACGGCGGCAGCGCCATTGATAATCCATCGGCTATGCGCGGCATCTTGCAGGATTTGATCTTCCTGAGCGCTGTCGGCATTCGGCCGGTCCTGGTGCATGGAGGAGGGCCGGCCATTACTAAGCGCCTTAGCGCTGACGGCCGGCAGAGCGCATTTGTCGATGGCATGCGAGTGACAGACAAGAAAACAGTGCACATCGTTGACGAAGAGCTCCAGAAGGTCAACGCGCGTCTTGTTGAGCAGATCCAGAAGCTTGGCGGTTCGGCCGTTGGGCTGGTCTCCAAGCACGGCGCTGTCATCGCCAAAGCGCATGCGCGTTCGGCGCAGTTGGGATTTGTCGGCGAGGTCCAGAAGATCGAGCTTGAACCGATCAAGCAGGCATTTGCGCAGCACAGCATCCCGGTCATGTCGCCGGTAGGTGTGGATAATGGGCAGCTGTACAATATCAATGCCGATGATGTGGCTTGTGAAGCGGCGGCTGCGTTCAAGGCAGAAAAGCTTGTGCTGCTGACTAACGTGCGCGGAATTTTGCGCCACGCGAATGATATCGAATCGCTGATTTCGACATTATCGGTCGATGAAGCCAGCCACCTCTTGGATCGCAAGATTATTCAAGAAGGGATGATCCCAAAAGTCCGGGCTTGCGTGAACGCGCTCAAGCATGGCGTTAAAAAGACGCATATCATTGATGCGGCGCTTGCGCACGCGATGCTGCTTGAGATTTTCACCAAGCAAGGCATCGGAACCGAAATCGTACACTGATTGCGCAAACACTGATGCCGAGCGACAGCCAGAAACTCATCGAGCACTACGAACGCTACGTGATGGATACGTACGTGCGCACGCCATTGGCGTTGGCCAAGGCAAAGGGCAGCCGCGTTTGGGATGTTGACGGGCGCGAGTACCTGGATTTATTTCCAGGTTGGGGTGTGGGTGGGCTTGGCCATAGCCATCCTTGGGTGATGAGGGCTTTGCGCGGCCAGTCCACGCGGCTGGTTCACGTGGCGAACAACTATTATCATCCTTTGCAGGCCAAGGCGGCTAAGGCGATTGTTTCGCGCGCTTTTGACGGCAAAGTGTATTTCTGCAACAGCGGCGCGGAAGCGGTCGAGGGCGCGATCAAGCTCGCCCGGCGCTGGGGCAATGGCCGCTATGAAATTATCGTGATGGAACGCTCGTTTCACGGCCGAACGATGGGCGCTTTGAGCGCGACGGGCCAGCCCAAGTATCAAGAGGGTTTTGAACCGGTTCTTCCTGGGTTCGTACGCGTGCCGTTTGACGACTTGGCTGCGGTCGAGCGGGCGATTACGCCAAAAACGTGCGCTATTTTCACTGAGCCTATTCAAGGAGAAGGCGGCGTTCGCGTGGCAAGCGATGCTTTTTTGCGCGGCCTGCGCGCTCTTTGCAATAAGCACGACTTGTTGCTGATGTTCGATGAGGTTCAAACAGGAATGGGCCGAACGGGAACTTGGTTCTGCTTCGAACACAGCGGCGTGGTCCCGGATGTGATGACTTTGGCCAAAGCCCTTGGTGGCGGTTTTCCTGTGGGAGCGCTCCTGGCCGGGCGTAAAGTGGCGGATGTCTTGACTCCCGGCACGCATGCGACGACTTTCGGCGGAGGCGGCCTTGCATGCGCGTGTGTTCTTGCTGTTTTCGAGGCGATCGAGAAAGAAAAACTGCTTGAGCGTGTGCGGTTGCTTAGCGCCCGAGCTTTTCGGCGCCTCGAGAAGCTTAAGGCTAAATGCCCGATTATCCAAGATGTGCGCGGGCGCGGCTTCATGACGGGCATCGAGCTTTCAGTCGACGGAAGGCCGGTGGTTAGCGCCGCGCGCGAGAAACGCCTGTTGATTAACTGCACGCAAGGCACTGTTTTGCGCCTGCTTCCGGCAATGACGATTACGCGCGTTCAGTTGGACAAGGCTTTAACCATTCTTGAAGAGGTTCTTATGGAGTATGCCGCAAAATCCGTTCGGGCGGGGGCCGCGTGATGCGCCATTTCTTGACGATAACAGACGTAAACCGCAAGGAGCTGCACGCGCTGCTGCGCGAAGCGGCTGCCTTTAAGCGGGGGCGAACGGCTCAACCGCTTTCCGGTAAAATTGTGGCGCTGGTGTTCCAAAAACCGTCCATGCGCACGCGTGTCGCGTTTGAGGTGGCGGTGATGCAGCTTGGCGGTTTGGCGACCTATCTGGGGCAGGATGATATCCAGCTTGGGGCGCGTGAGCCGGTTAAAGATGTGGCGCGTGTTTTGTCGCGCTATGTGGATGCCATCGTGCTGCGCACTTTCGGCCATTCGATTGTGGAAGAGTTCGCCGCGTTTTCATCGGTGCCGGTCATGAACGGGCTTTCGGATCTGGTGCATCCCTGCCAGGCTTTGGCGGATGTGCTTACGATTCAAGAACAATTCGGCCGTTTGAAAGGCATTCAAGTCGCCTATGTAGGCGATGGCAATAACGTGCTGCACTCGCTGGCCGAGGCCTGCGCGATGACCGGCGTTCACTTGACGGTGTCGACACCTGAACGGTACCGGCCGGACGCTCGTTTGTGGGAAGCGACCCGTAAGTTGGGCGAGTCTGAAGATGCCAAGCTCGACTGGGTCGCGAAGCCGCAAGAAGCGGTGCGCGGCGCGCAGGTGATCTATACTGATGTGTGGGTGAGCATGGGCCAGGAAAAAGAGCGCACCCAGCGGCTGCAAATTTTCAAGCCTTTTCAGGTGAATGAAGCGCTGCTTAAACTCGCTGACCGCAACTGCCGCGTCATGCATTGCTTGCCCGCGCATCGCGGCGAAGAAATCAGCGATGGCGTGATGGAAGGGCCGGGATCTGTGGTTTTTGATCAAGCCGAAAATCGGTTACATGTGCAAAAAGCGCTGCTTGCGTTTTTGATGAAGCGATCGAATCGGGCGCCGGCAAAGCGCACGCGCACAGCTTAAGAGGAAGCGATGAATATGCTTGGATCAGGAGAGAAAGTGGTTTTAGCTTATTCTGGCGGGTTAGATACATCCGTCATCGTTAAATGGCTGAGCGAGCGTGGATGGAAGGTCATCGCGTTCATGGCCGATGTGGGGCAGGGCGATGATTTCGAGCCGCTGGTTAAGCGCGCCAAAGGAGCTGGAGCTGTCGACGTTGTCGTGCGCGATTTGCGTGAAGAGTTCGTGAAAGATTATGTGTGGCCCGCGCTGCAGGCGCACGCGGTTTATGAAGGCGAGTACCTGCTGGCCACCGCGCTGTCACGCCCGCTTATTGCCAAGCATCAAGTGGATGTGGCCCATAAAGTGGGCGCTAAGGCGCTCGCGCACGGCTGCACCGGCAAAGGCAATGACCAGGTTCGCTTTGAAGTCGCGATGCGCACGTTTGATCCATCGCTTAAAATTCTTGCGCCTGTGCGGCACTGGGAGTTCCGCTCGCGCGAGGATGAAATCGAATACGCCAAGCTGCATAAGATTCCGGTCGATGTCACCAAGAAGAGCCCGTACAGCATCGATCAGAATTTGTGGGGAACCAGCATTGAATCCGGGGTTATGGAGGATCCGTGGGTTGAGCCGCCATCGGATACGTTTCGTTCGATAGCCCCGCCCGAAAAAGCGCCGAATCGCGCAGCTTACGTGGAGATTGGTTTTGAGCAAGGAGTGCCGGTTAAGATCAATGGCAAGACGCTCAAACCGCTCGCCTTGATCGATCGGCTGCACACCTTGGGCGGCCGGCACGCCATCGGCCGCACCGATATGATCGAAAGCCGCGTGGTCGGCATCAAATCGCGTGAAGTGTACGAGGCGCCGGCGGCCACTATCTTGTTTGCCGCGCATGCGGAATTGGAGCGGCTGGTTTTAGATCGCAAGCTGCTTCAGGTTAAGCAAGGGTTGGCGTCAACTTATGCGGAGCTGGTCTACTCCGGCTTGTGGTTTACGCCGCTTAAGGGCGCGCTGGATGCTTTCGTGCGCCAGACGCAGCGCCGCATGACGGGAACCGTACGCATTAAGCTCTACAAGGGCAAATGTCAGGTTGTCGGGCGGACATCCCCGTACGGTCTTTATAAGGAAAAATTAGCGACGTACTCGGCAAAAGATCAGTTTGATCAGAGCTCCGCCGAAGGATTTATCAAGTTATTCGGCTTGTCTTATGAAGGCGCTTTTAGCGGACGCCCGTAGGAGCACTTGCTGAGGAGGAGCCCATGGACGCAGCAAAAACGCACAGAGAAAAAGTACTCGAACGAGCAAGAGAAAAGAATCCGCGTGATTCCGTCTGGAAAATTGTGCTCTATATGACAATATTTGTAGTTTTTTTTATTGTCGGTACTATTACACGAGACTTTCCTCTATTAGGCATGTGTTTTAGTGCAATGTTGGGACTCGTTGGTATTTGTCATGAGATCAGTCAACGACGTATTGATGCATTGCTTGAGTTGATTTCCGAAGGTAAGGATCTATCTAGATGAAGCAAGGCAAATTGTGGGGCGGGCGGTTCAACAAACCGACCGATCCGCTCGTTCAGCGCTACACGTCGAGCTTAGCTGTCGACTCGCGGTTAGCCAAGTACGACGTAATCGGCTCGATCGCGCACGCCAAAATGCTCGGTCGCTGCCGTATTGTGTCTTTAGCTGAGAGTAAAGCGCTTGTGCGCGGCCTTGAGAAGTTATTGGCTAAGATCAATCAAGGCAAGTGGGTTATTGATCCAAACGCGGAAGATGTGCACACGCAGGTGCAGCAAGCGCTTGAGCGTGTTGCCGGGCCGGTTGCGCTTAAAATTCACACCGCCCGCAGCCGAAATGATCAGGTGAGCCTTGATCTGCGCTTGTATTGCCGCGATGCTGTGAGCGACACAACAGCCGGCCTTCGCGCGCTTCAGCGCTCGTTGTGCAACTTGGCGCATCGCTATGCGAATGTCGTGATTCCAGGCTACACCCACCTGCAGCGGGCGCAGCCGGTATTGCTGGCGCACCATCTGCTGGCCTATGTGGAGATGCTCCAGCGCGATAGTGAGCGTTTGGTTGACGCGCGCAAACGCAGCGATATCTTGCCGCTGGGCTCCGGAGCCTTGGCGGGCAGCTCGCTTGCCATCGATCGCCGCTATGTGGCGAGCTTGTTAGGCTTTCCCAAGGTATCGGCCAACAGCATCGACGCGGTTTCCGATCGCGATTTTGCTTTGGAGTTGGTCTGGGTGCTGGCGCTTGCGGGCATGCACCTTTCACGGTTAGCTGAAGACGGCATTTTGTGGGCCAGCAGCGAGTTCGGCCTGCTTAAACTCGATGATGCGTTTGCTACCGGCTCGAGTTTAATGCCGCATAAGAAGAACCCGGATGTGCTGGAGCTTGTGCGCGGCCAGTCAGGTCTTATTTTTGGTGATCTCATGGCGCTTTTGGCGGTGCTCAAGGGCCTGCCGCTGGCTTATAATCGAGACTTGCAGTGGGATAAGACATGCGTGTTCGATGCGGTTGACCGCACGCAAGCCGCGCTGCAGGTTTTAGCGCGTTTGTTCGCGCACACGACTATCGACAAGGCGCGCGCCGCGGCGCTGGTCGATGACGATACGCTGTGCGCCACTGATTTGGCCGAGCATCTGGTTTCGCGCGGCGTCGCGTTTCGCGACGCGCATGGAATTGTCGGCCGCGTAGTCGCGCATGCGGAAAAAGCTAAAAAACGGTTACGAGATTTAACGCCGCAAGAACTGAAGCTGTTTTCGCCTAAATTGGACCATAAGGCGCGAGCTGTGCTCAGCCCTGAGCGCTCCGTGGAACAAAAACAGACTTTCGGAGGAACAGGCCGCTTGCATGTAGCGCAGACGCTGGCTGATTGGCGAAAGCGCTTGGGCCGCTGATAAGATGGATCACCTGCATGATTTTCATCGCGTAAAAGGCGAGTTTTTTTGCGAGAAGGTTCCTGTTAGGCGCATCGTCGAGAAGGTGGGAACGCCCGCGTATATTTATAGCCACAAGACGCTGGTGGGGCACTACCGCAAATTGGCGACGGCGTTTAGTTCGCTTAAGCCGTTGATTTGTTTCTCCGTGAAGGCGAACAACAATCTCGCGATTCTTAACTTGCTGGTCCGAGAAGGCGCCGGCTTAGACATTGTATCCGGTGGCGAGCTTTATAAGGCGCTGCGCGCGGGCTGCCCGGCGCCGCGCATTGTTTTCGCAAGCGTCGGCAAGCATCCGGAAGAAATTAAAGCTTCTCTTTCGAAGGGGATTTTCTGCTTCAACGTGGAGTCGGCACCTGAGCTTGAGGCTATCGATGCGATGGCGCGCAAGTTTCGCCGCAAGGCGCGCGTTGCTTTGCGCGTGAATCCGGACGTGGAAGCGCA
>Ga0247727_10015900_pt1 | contig 12249 bp, 8 predicted proteins | sample WisWelCaveWW1625_FD_202498 | JGI IMG/M metagenome (GOLD analysis project Ga0247727, IMG submission 202498) | Biofilm microbial communities from Wishing Well Cave, Virginia, United States - WW16-25 | ecosystem: Environmental > Aquatic > Deep subsurface > Groundwater > Cave microbial mat | place... | reverse complement strand
CGCGGCGTGACGGCTAGATCGGCGGTCGCTTCATAGGCGAGCAGGGCGGCGATCTCGCGCGTCAGTTCGCGGAATTTTTTCGGTTCGGTGTTTTTGTCTCTTAAGCGGGAAAGTTTGTGGGCAACGAGCGGGTGGCTGGATGAATAGACGTTGGACATGATCGCCTCCGATATTGAATTGATTGATTATAGCCCGCGATGTGATTTTTGGCACATTGGGAAAATTGCCGCAAACCTATGATGGAGGTAAAATAAACGTTGTACGGCGTACCGTCCAAACTGTTGCCTCGGCGACCGTTTTTGTGCGCCTGTCGCATGTCACACCTGCGCTTGCGCGCAGGCGCAAGTGTTGCGAGGAGCGGAGCGACGAAGCAACCCCCGACTATGGCGACCTAATCGTTTCTATGAAACTCAACTCTTCAACCCAACCCATCATCGAACTGCGCGACGTGGTGAAAGTGTATTCCACCGCGGCGGGCGATTTCAGCGCGCTCAAAGGGATCAATATGCAGGTAGGCGCGGGCGAGTTCGTCGGCATTGTCGGCAAATCGGGCGCGGGCAAGTCCACGTTGTTGAATATGATCACGGGCGTGGATCATCTGACCTCGGGCGAAGTCGTCGTCAATAACGGCGCTTCGGTTTCGATTCACAAAATGACCGAGGATGAGATTGCCTTGTGGCGCGGTAAGACGCTGGGCGTTGTTTTTCAATCGTTTCAACTTTTGCCCATGCTCACGCTCGTTGAAAACATCACGCTGCCGATGGACCTGGTCGGCAATTTCAATCCCAGACAATCGCGCCAGCGCGCGCTCGAATTGCTTCGTCTCGTTGAGATTGAAGAGCACGCTGATAAACTTCCCGCGTTCATTTCCGGCGGACAGCAGCAACGCGTCGCCATCGCGCGCGCGCTTGCAAACGATCCGCCCGTTTTGATTGCGGACGAACCGACGGGCAGTCTTGACTCGGTCACAGCCGATCATATCTTCGAAGTCTTCGAGCATCTCGTCACGGATCAGGGCAAGACGATCGTGATGGTGACGCACGACCAGTCGCTTGCGCCGCGCTTTTCGCGCGCCATGCAAATTGTGGATGGGGAACTGGAGGCTCGTCCTGAGCGGAGCGGAGCGCAGACGAAGGACGCTTCGACTTCGGCGCAAACCCCGCGCCTTCGTTCAGCGCGAAAGGAACACAAATGAATTCGCGGCACGGGTCACGCCGCAGGTCTGTTTCCGATATACATGTCATGTCCACCGCTGAGGCAATGATTGACATGCACGGCATTGTCAAGGCGTTCAAGAACGCGGCGGGCGAGTTTACCGTACTCAAAGGCGTTGACCTGACGATCAACCGCGGCGAGTTTGTTTCGATTGTGGGCAAGTCGGGGAGCGGCAAATCCACGTTGTTGAATATGATCACCGGCATTGACCATCCCACCGAGGGGCGCGTGGTTATTGGCGGCACGGATATTTACACCAACGTCACGGAAAGTCAGAGATCGAAGTGGCGCGGGCGCAATCTGGGAATCGTCTTTCAATTCTTCCAGTTGTTGCCCATGCTCACCTTGCTGGAAAACGTGATGCTGGCGATGGACTTCGCGGATATGTATGATTTCGACGAGCGCCCGGCGCGCGCGCTGGACATGCTCAAACTGGTTGGGCTGGAGCAATTCGCGAATAAATTGCCCCTGCTGGTCTCGACGGGACAACAACAACTCGCGGCGATTGCGCGCGCGCTGGCATGTGATCCGCCCCTGCTCGTCGCGGATGAGCCGACCGGGAATCTCGATACGAAATCCGCGAACGTGATCATTGATCTGTTCGAGGAATTATCGCGGCGCGGCAAAACGGTGTTGATGGTGACGCACGATCCGTCTCTCACGTCGAGGACGACGCGCAATATCATCATCGCGGACGGTGAGTTGATCAACGAGACGATCGCAAAATCCCTGCCGTGGCTGAGGCATCGTCACATGATGGAGTTTACGAAACTTGCCGAAGAGCGGGTGTATCCGCCGAAGGCCGCGATCATTTCCCGCGACGAGCACATCGAACGTTTCTTCATGATCCGCAAAGGCGAAGTGGACGTGGTCTTGCAGGACCGCAAACAGAACGAAACCATTATTTCAAAACTCAAGCCTGGTGAATTTTTCGGCGAGATCGAACTTCTGCGCGGCGGCAAGTCCATTGCAAACGTGCGCGCCGGATTGCATGAGTCGGTTGAGGTGTTGACCATCCACCGCGACGATTTCAAACGCGTGATGGATGAATCGCCAATCACCGCGGAAGCCGTCGGCAAGATCGTCCAGCAACGCTTGGAAGCCCATCGCGCGGTTGATAGCAGGAAGAGGAAGTAGACAGGGATAGAAGTAGACACGTAGACAGGTAAACACGTAGACAAGGAAACAGGTAGACACGCAACACGTAAATCGTATGAAACAATAATGACATCTGCTCCCGGCGGCGTCTCCGCCGCCGAGGACGGCGGCTCAAGCAAAGAAAAATGAAACCTCGCTGGCGAAAAGTATTGCACGACCTCATAGATAACAAAGGGCGCACACTGCTGGTGGTGTTTTCCATCGCGGTGGGCGTGTTTTCCATTGGCGTGATCGCGGGCGCGTACCAGATCATTTCGCAGGATTTGAGCGCGTCATATTCGGCGAACCAGCCCGCGAACATCGAATTGCGGACGGCGAATTTCGATCAGGAAACCCTGGATTCCATCCGCAATCATCAGGACGTGAAAGACGCGGAAGCGCGGCGCGGGTTTAATATGCGCGTGCGCGCGCCCGGCGCGGAAAACTGGACCACGCTCGACGTGCTAGCGTTCGACGACTTCGAGACCAACAAAGTCAATTTGTTGATCCCCGAAGAAGGAAAGCGCGCGCCTGCAAAACGCGAAGTGGTATTGGAACACCGCGCGCTGGCCGGGGTAAATAGTACGGTCGGCGATTTACTCGAATTCCAATTGCCGGATGGGTCCGTGCGATCTTTGCCTGTTGTGGGCGTGGTGCAGGAAACTACGGCGGGCGCGGGGGATTTCCTGGCGCGCCCGAACGCTTATGTCACGATGAACACCCTGCAATATCTGGGTCAACCGCAACTCTTCAACCGCGCCTACATAACGATTTCGGGAGACGGCGAGGATATGCTGCGCATCCGCGAGGTGGGCGCGGAGTTGAAGGACAAACTGGAAAAGAACGGCATATCCGTCGCGCGTCAGCGCTTTTCGAAAACGCGTGAACATCCGCTGGCGGATACGGTCAACGCGGTGCTGGGAATTTTGATGGCGCTGGGTATATTGATCGTGTTCCTGTCGAGTTCGTTGATCGCAAATACGTTGAACGCGTTGTTGAACCAGCACTTGCGGCATATCGGCGTGATCAAACTTGTGGGCGGGCAGAGACGGCAGGTCTTTCGCATGTACCTGACGCTGATCATGGCGTTCGGCGTGTTGGCGCTGGCGATTGCCGTTCCGCTGGGTGGGCAGGGCGCGTACGGACTTTCCTTGTTTATTTCAGGCGAATTGAATTTCAACCTGCTCGGATATCGCATTGTGCCGATGGCGTTTTTGATTCAAATCGCGGTCGGCCTGCTTGTCCCGTTGATTGCGGGACTCGCGCCGGTGCTGAACGGATCGCGCATCACCGTCCTGCGCGCTCTCAGCGAGGGAGTGGCTGAGGAGGACCAGAGTCAGGCCGAAGGCGGGGAGAAGCACTTGTCGTGGTTTGATTGGGTGCAGGTCAAGGCGACGCGTCTCCTGGCGGCGCGCGGCATCCACATCCCGCGGCCGTTTGTCATTTCGCTGCGGAATACGTTTCGCCGCAAGAGTCGCCTGGCGTTGACGCTGTTCACGCTGACGATGGGCGGCGCGATTTTTATTTCGGTCTTCAACGTGCGCGTGACGCTGCACGAGTACATCGGGCAGATCGGAAAATATTTCCGCGCGGACGTGACCCTGGATTTCGACCAGGCGTATCGTCAGGATGAGGTGAATCAATTTGCATTGCAAACGCCCGGCGTGCAACATGTGGAGGGCTGGCAATTCGTGAGCGCGGAGTTGCTGGGCGCGGATGGGGAAGTGGTGGATAACCTGAATGTTCTCGCGCCGCCCGCGCACACCGAACTGGTGAAACCTCTGCTCGCTTCAGGCAGGTTCATTGACGCGTCGGACGTCCGTAAACTGGCGATCAGCGAGGCGGTCAAGGGGTATTTCCCAGAGTTGCAGACGGGCGATTATTTGAAATTGAAAGTGAACGGACGCGAGGAGGCTTGGGAAGTGATCGGCATTTTCAAGTTTGTGGGGCGCGAAGGGATATTGGCGTACGCGCCGCTTGAATACATCGAGCAAATGACGAATCTCGCCAACCGTTCGTTTTCGTATCGCGTCGTCACCGACCAACACGACCGCGCCTATCAGGATATGATCGCGGAGCGGCTTGATCGTTCCTTCCGCGAGCGCGGCTTCAAAGTGCGCCAGGCGGAATCGGGATCGGCTTCGCTGGATACGGCGGTGGAGAGTCTGGATACGCTGGTGATCTTCCTGCTCATTATGGCGGTGTTGACGGCGATTGTCGGTTCGATGGGACTCGCGGGCACGATGGGCATGAACGTGCTGGAGCGCACGCGCGAGATCGGGATCATGCGCGCCATCGGCGCGGACGACCGCGCGGTGATGCGGACGGTAATCGGCGAGGGGATTGTGATTGGAATGATCTCGCTGGCGCTGGCGGTATTGGTGTCCGTTCCGATCACTTATTTGTTGACGTGGATTCTCGGCGTGACGCTCTTTCAAACTCCGATAGCCGTCGTGTTCACGTATCTGGGTTATGCCATCTGGCTGGGATTGGTGTTGTTATTGTCCACATTCGCGAGCATCGTGCCTGCGCGCAGCGCGGCGCGCTTGACGATACGCGAGGTGTTGGCGTATGAGTGAGAATAATCAAAACGTCATCATCCAAATGCAGGATGTCATTAAAGCTTATGACACGGGCAACGTCCCATTTATGGCGCTCGATAACGTCAACATGGATATCAAGCAGGGTGAATTCCTTGGGGTTACGGGCAAATCAGGCGCGGGAAAAACCACATTGCTCAATATGATCTCAGGCGTTAGCGAGTTGACTTCGGGGAGCATCCTGTTTCATTGGGTGGATTCGCCCTCAGCCTCCGCCCTCCACCCTTCGGGCGCGATGTCCCAACGGGAGAGGGGACTCAGCCCTTCGATACCGATCCATTCTTTGAACGAAGATCAACTTGCCTTGTGGCGCGGCGAAAACATCGGGATTATTTATCAATCTTTCGAGTTGATGCCCACTCTAAGTTTAGTAGAGAACGTCATGCTGCCGCCGGACTTCTTAGGGGCATACCATTCCACAGTCAGCAAACAAAGAGCGCTTGAATTATTGGATTTGGTCGAGATCGCCGATCATGCCTACAAAATCCCGGCGCATATTTCAGGCGGACAAAAACAACGCGTCGCCATCGCCCGCGCTTTGGTCAACGACCCGCACCTGATCATCGCCGACGAACCGACCGGCAACCTCGATAGCGTCACGGCTGAGACGATCTTCCAAATTTTCGAGAAACTGGTCGGGCAGGGAAAAACAATTGTCATGGTCACGCATGATGAGAGTTTTGCTCCGCGTTTTACCCGTCACTTACACATCGTGGATGGCGCGATCGGCGTCCCAGCCGAAAGCGCTTCCACCATAACAACGGAACATCGCGCGGCATCCCACGCGGACGCAACAGCAGTACACGCGACAAAGACTCGCATTGAGATCGCCTCCAAACCAAGAGCGCAATACAGCGAAACCCCCGCCATCGTTTTACGCAATGTGGATAAGGTCTACGAAAACGCGGCGGGAAAATTCGTCGCGTTGAAATCCATCAACCTGCAATTGAATTACGGTCAGTTTATTTCCATCGTGGGGAAATCGGGTTGCGGCAAATCCACACTGCTGAACATGATCACGGGCATTGACCATCCCACCGCCGGAGATGTGATCATCGGGGACGAACACATTTACAAGATGAGCGAAAGTAAGCGAGCTCTGTGGCGCGGAAAAAACATGGGCGTCGTGTTTCAGTTTTTCCAACTCCTGCCGACTCTGACGTTGTTGGAAAACGCCATGCTTCCCATGGATTACTGTAATCTTTATCCTTTTTACGAACGCCCGGACCGCGCAATGGAATTGCTCAAAATGGTCGGGTTGGAGGATCAGGCGCACAAACTTCCGACCGCCGTCTCCAGCGGACAGCAACAAAGCGCTGCCATTGCGCGCGCGCTGGCAACCGACCCGTCCATCATTTTGGCGGACGAACCCACTGGCAACCTGGATTCGCGCGCGGCGGATAACGTTCTCACCCTGTTTGAAGATCTGGCGAAGCAGGGCAAGACGATCCTGATCGTCACGCATGATCCGTCCATCACGCAAAGAACCGATCAAACGATCATCCTCTCCGACGGCGAGATCATCGATCGGGCGGTGGCGCGCGCCCTGCCGTTCCTGTCGCATCCGCAAATGCTGGCGGCGACGCGGCGGGTGGAAAAAAGTAAGATCGCGCCGGGAACGACCATTCTCAGGCAGGGCGAAGCCGTCGAGCATTTCTTCATGGTCGAGTCCGGCGAAGTTGAGATCGTCGCGGTGAACGAACAGGGCCGGGAAATTACATTGGCGCGTTTGGGGCACGGTCAATTTTTTGGCGAAGCCGAATTATTGCAGAGCGGTCATTTCGTCGCCCATGTGCGGAGCGCGGAACACGGCGCGGAGTTGACGCTCCTGCCCAAGAAAATGTTTTTTGAACTCATTGATGGGTCGCCCTTAACCCGCCACGCGAGGGATGATGTCCCCGGGACACGCGTGGTCGAGGACCGCAGAAGGAAGTCCGACGGATGAACGCCGAGGTCAAACCCAATGTGTTGAAACCGCGCTGGAGCAAAGTCTTCACCGATTTATGGGAAGACAAAACGCGCACCGGGCTGGTGGTCGCTTCGATTGCGGTCGGCGTCTTTGCCATCGGCATGATCATCAACGCGTATGTGATTCTCAAAGAGGACATCAATCACGCGTACGAAGCGGTCAACCCGCCGAACGTCGAAGTGCGGACCGATCTTTTCGATAAGGACCTTGTGCGGGTCGTCGAAAAAATTCCCGGCGTGAAAGAAGCGGAAGGCCGCCGCGTGATCGAAATCCGCGCCAGGAAGGGCGCCGAGAGTTGGCAGAATCTAAAGTTGATCGGCGTTACCGATTTTACAAGCGGCATCAACCTGCTCGATCCGATTGAAGGCGCTCAATTCCCCGGCGAGAATGAAGCGCTCATCAGCGAGAGTATGATGCAGATAACCGGCTTTCAAATGGGCGACACGCTTGAAATTGAACTACCCGATGGTATAACTCATGAACTGATCGTGGCGGGGTTGGTCACCGATCAAACAATGTCCAAGCCTGAACCCAACCCAACGAACAACGCTTATGTCACAATGAAAACGCTGAGATCGTTTGGGCTGGACGGTAATTTCAACCGCCTCTACATTACGGTGGGCGACGGCAGGGACCTCGCGCTGATCGCGAAGGTCGCCGCAATAGTGGAAGACAAGGTAAAGAAAAGCGGGCTGAACATTCATCGGCTGGATGAAGACCCCTCGAACATACATCCCGCGGCGGATTCGATCCTGGCTGTGATCGGCATACTCGGCGCGTTGGGCGGCCTGATCACGATCCTAAGCAGTTCGCTCATCATCAACACGCTCAACGCATTGATGACTCAACAACTGCGCCAGATCGGCGTGATGAAACTGGTCGGCGGGCGCAGTATTCAAATTTTGGGCATGTACCTGATCTTGATCGTTATCTACGGTTTGATCGCGCTTGCCATCGCCGTGCCGCTGGGCGCGCTGGCGGGCTACACACTTGCGTGGTTTATCACCAGTTTGATGGGCGCCACGCTTCAAGGGTTTCGAGTCGTTCCGATGGCTGTCGTCACGCAGGCGTTGATTGCGATCCTGATTCCATTGGGCGCGGGATTCTTCCCCGTCAACAGCGGCGCCAAAACCAGCGTCCAACGCGCGATCAGTAATTATCGTCCGGGAAGCCAGTCGGCAAAGCGGACTCTGATCAACTTCAACGCCAGATGGATCAGTTGGATTTCGCGCCCGATTCTGCTTTCGTTCAGAAATACGTTCCGCAAAAAGGGACGGCTGATCCTGACCATCTTTACTTTAACCGTGGCTGGAGCCGTTTTCATCGCGGTCTTCAATGTGCGCGATTCGATGAGCGCCGTGATGGATCAACTCATGCAGCATTTTCTGGGAGACGTGACCGTGAGTTTTCGCCAGCCGTATAAAGTCGGCAAGGTCGAGCGGACGCTGCTCGAGATCCCCGGCATAAACGGCGTGGAAGGCTGGGGCGGCGCGGCAGGCGAAATTTGGGACGAGAACGAGAACGCGGTCACGGGCCTGATCATCTCCGCGCCGCCTGCGGATACAAAACTGCTTACGCCCGAGTTTGTCGCGGGACGCTGGTTATTACCCGGCGAGGAAAGAACCGTTGTCATATCCGACACCATTTACAGCTTTTATCCCAACCTGAAACCCGGCGATATGTTGACGATCAAACTTCCGGGGCAGAGGCAGGAGGAATGGAAGGTCGTGGGCATCTTCAAGTTTGTGGATACGCTCGGCGACCCAATGGCGTACGCGGATTTTAACTTCATCGCCGAGCGGACACATACGCCCAACCAGGCGGCTTCGTACCGCGTCATCACCGCCTCGCATGAGACCGTCTTTCAGGAGCAGATCGTCCGCCGCATTGACGATTATCTCAACGACAGGAACTTCTCGGTTCAAAGCGTGCAATCCGGGACTCTGTTGCGCGAAAACGCGACCCAGGCGGTTAACACGCTGGTCGTCTTCCTGTTGATCATGGCGGTCTTGACGGCGGTTGTCGGCAGTATCGGCCTGACAGGCACCATGAGCATCAACGTATTGGAACGGACGCGCGAGATCGGTGTGATGCGGACCATCGGCGCGGTGGATTTGGTCATCATGCAGTCGGTCATCATCGAGGGTCTGGTCATCGGCTTGATCACGTGGCTCTTGGCGATCGGCGTATCCTTCCCGATTAGTTTTGTCCTGCTCAAGATCGTCGGCGAAGCCATGATGGGCTCGGCGATGGCGCTGGTGTTCACGCCGTTTGGAATCCTGCTTTGGCTGGGTATTGTCATCGTTCTTTCGATCTTCGCCAGTATCATGCCCGCTCGTAATGCCGCGCGATTGACTATCAATGAGGTGCTGGCGTATGAGTGAAAGTAGACAGGGAAACACGTAGACGAGTAGACAAGTAAACAAGTAAACAAGGAGACCTGCGCGCGTACATGTTTACCTGTGTACATAATGAATGAAAGAAGGAAACAATGAGGAATACAACCAGAACGTTTATCATGCTGGCGATTATTTTTGCGTTGACCGCCTGCGCCAATCAACAGGCGACGCCTCAACCTGTTGAGCAAAGCAATGTCGCGCCGGAGGGTGTGGTGGCGGAGGGCAAACTCAAACCCATCCATGCCGCGAACCTGACGTTTCAAGCGCGTGGCACGGTGGAAGAGATCAATGTGAAGATCGGCGATGCGGTCACGAAGGGCGATGTGTTGGCGCGCCTCTCTAACTTTGATATTGCGCTGGCGCAACTGACGGCCGCGACCCTCGAACTGACCCAGGCGCAACAAGCCTTCGATACCCTCAACCGTACCGGCGGCGCCAACCTCGCCGCGGCGTGGACGGCGTATCAAGACGCGCAGGTCGCGCGCGCCGAGGCGCAGAAGGAATGGGACGATATCAACCCGACCGATATACAGAACCGGATTGACGATCAGCAGGCGACCGTCAATGACCGCGAGAAGGACATGCAGGACGCGCAGGATGAATTCGACAAGTACAAAGACCTCGATCAGGATAATTCCAAACGCAAGGACGCCGAAAACAAACTGCGCGCCGCGCAAAAAAATTACAACGACGCGGCGGCGGAACTTGAAAAAATCCAGCGCGAAAGCGACGGCGCCCGCGCCGCGTTGGATTCCGCGCTCGCCGCCGAATCCGAAGCGAAACATCAGTATGAACTTTCGAGCGCGGGCGTGAATCAAGATCAACTCGCGCTGGCGCAAGCCCGTCTCGATAACGCCAAGGCGCAGGTCGCGTCGGCGGAGGAGGCGCTGAACAATTATCAGATCGCCGCGCCGTTCGATGGAGTCGTCGCTGAGGTGAATGTTGAAGTGGGGGATCAGGTAACGGCTGAGACTCGAGCCGTGAGCGTCGTGGACGCATCGTCATGGATCGTCGAGACCACCGATGTCACCGAACTGGAAGTCGTCAAATTGGAGGTCGGTCAAAAGGTCGCAATAACCGCCGACGCGTTGCCCGAGGTCGAGATGAAGGGCGTCGTCGGCGAGATCAGCCAGTCGTCGTATATCCAAAGCGGCGACGTGATCTTCACTGTCCGTATTCAGGTTGGGGAGGTTGACCCGCGCGTCAAGTGGGGAATGACGGTCGAGGCGACGTTCGAGCCGTTGGATTAGAGTTTCAAAATTAGAACATTTGTTGGCTTGAAATCGCAGATGAAAAGCGCGATAATAAGACCGCTCCGATAAAGAGCAAAACCATGCGAAAGCGCGGCGGCGCAAAGTCCTGGGTCTAAAGCTGAACTGAGCCATGACTGCCAGACTACCGATAAGAGCAAAATCGTCGAAAGGCGATGACACAGAGTTCGGCATCTAAAATCAACGTACGTTGTTGATCAAGATCGACCAACCTACCGAAAGGCAAAATCAGGGAAACCTGATGGCGCAAAGTCATGGGTCTAAAGTCATAAGTATTATTGTGACTATGATTGCCAGACTGCCGAAGAGCAAATTAGCAGGGATGATGAACTTCGTCATCCCTGCGCGTTTTAAGTGATGTGTACTGCGTGTTTCGTACTGCGCGCTGCGCGGAATGGGCGGAATGAATTCCGCGTTACGGTTTTATCACAATCATCAAAAACAGGATGCTGGCGATCAACGTGCCGACAAAAATAATCGCGGGTGCGGGGTTGTTCTCGTCCACCGATTCGCGGCGCAGGTCTTCAAAGGAGGCGAAACCCAACATGCGCAACGTGAGCGAAACGAAGGCGAATGCCACCAGCGCGACGATCGGCCCCCAAAACGCGATCATGCTGATAATGCGCGGAAGCACGCCGACAAAACTCCTCCACGAATCGGGCCGGCGAGATATGCGACTCCCTGCCCGACGATCAGGGCGATGAACAAGCCAAGAAACAAACGGTTTGATTTGACGCTCATGGCGATCCTCTCCTGTTTAGAAACGAATATCCTTTGCGGCAATCTGATAGCCTGTCCAGGCGTTATCCACTCCGCCCGCGCCTGACTGATAGTCCTCAACCACCAAGGCCAGATTATCCCGTTTCGCATGGATAAAAGGACCGACGGCGCCAGGGCTTACTTTTATCCCGTCTCCTTCGGCAAATTCGATGCGAAACCTGCCGATATCTTCCATTCCATAGTTTGTCCTAGCATATATAAGGCGGACATCTTTGGATTGGTTCGACGCCGCAAACTCACGGGCAGGTTTGGCAAAGGTCTGGTTGATCTCTTTATCGGTGAGCGTGGCGTTGGTATCAAGCAAATAAAACCTACCCTGCCAGTTCAACAAATACATTCCGTTTTCCAATCCCAAACCGACATAATAATTTCCAGTCAATGTCCATGGCGCATCCGGCTTCATTTTTACCTGCCAGAGTTCTCCATGGTAGACTCGGTAGATAACGGATGCATTTAAGTCGCCCTTGTCTGGATGTTTCACCTGAACAGATTGCCCAATTTCAACGCCGCCCCATATTTCAGGTCTGGGCAAATCGGCTGTGACGACCAAAATCGAATCGCAGTGTTTACACTTCACGTCCGTCGGCAGAATCGTCGCGCCGCAGGATGGACACTTGAAGTCATTCTTGACGTGAATGGCTTTGATTCTTTCGGCGATGGTAGGCTCGTCGGCGATGGGGGCGGAGGAGGTCTGGGGAATATCTTTCCCTTTGTACTGCCTGAACTGGGATTTGCCAGACGAATAGGACGCGGCCGATCTGGATGCGGCCATTCGTTCAAAATATTTCTCACCGGAAAGCAACCCAAATAAAAATGCGAGTGTGAAATAAATTCCCAAACCCATGCCGACTAATATTGCGAATGGGTAATTAACGAAG
>Ga0247727_10015899_pt1 | contig 12250 bp, 13 predicted proteins | sample WisWelCaveWW1625_FD_202498 | JGI IMG/M metagenome (GOLD analysis project Ga0247727, IMG submission 202498) | Biofilm microbial communities from Wishing Well Cave, Virginia, United States - WW16-25 | ecosystem: Environmental > Aquatic > Deep subsurface > Groundwater > Cave microbial mat | place... | reverse complement strand
CGGCACGGGGAGGACCGTGCAAGTCTTCTTGAGCGCGTGAGGACGCTGTCGTCGCAGGTCCAGCGAATGGTCGATGATGAGGACGCTTACAATGAGAGCTTTGTCAGATAGAGAACGGGGTGCCTAACGAGGCGCTGCAGGCGACGGCCAAAGGCGGGCCGCGCCTGAGCGCCCAAGTCGTTAGGCCGACCGGCCCGCACGGCATCGAGACGCCAGACTGGACCCATATTGCAAAGGTGACTTATGGGTGGCGAGGATATGCTCTGTCGTGGCGGCTGCGCTAGCCCGTACTCAGGACCGGAGGGAAAATGAACGGAAAGAAAGCAATGAACAGGGCGCCGGAGGTGCTGTATGATCCGTTGGTGGACAAGGTGCGGCGGGCACTGCGGGATGTAGGGGCCTTACTCGCGTCGGTCTCCCCGGTCGCTGTGGGCTATATTTTCGGTGTCTTCTACGGACTTGCCGCGATGGCTATCGTGTTAGGGATTACCATCGTCGTGCTCAACCGGCAGTTTGACATCCAGACGATCTCCCTCACGTACCGCGGCACGCGACCGGTACACTACAAAGGGACAGTTATAGACCTTTTTGGACTGACTGCTCAGGAAATCTACATAAGAGATCAAGCGAACCCGAGCGTCTTTCGTGTTGCCCTGTGCTTCGGCTCCTTTAATGATATCCCCGAGGACGCGCGAGAAGTGCGGTTGACGTTTTTCGACGAAAACCGACAGCAACGCGCTCAGTTCAGGCAGGCGCAATCGTGTACGCGGCTCACCTTCTTTGACAAGGCCGGCTTCGAAAGAGCGAGACTAGACATACCTGAATCCGGATCAAGCGAACGAGAGGCAAACCCGCGGCTTTCTCTCTACGATCAAGATGGAAACGAGCGAGCAGCACTCGGATCATCCTCTTTGACTTTTTACGATGAGAATGGCAAACCGCTTTGGTCTGCTCCTGGGGAACCTCTGCCGACCGCTTAGGTGCGGAGCAACGGTGCGTAACCCCTGCCTGGTATCCTTAAGGGCCCGCTCTCAGTAATCGTCCCGGGCTCTCCGTCGCCTCTGTCTCGGCGCGGCCGGCATCCCTGGCCCTCCAGGCTGCCTCCCATACCCTTCGAGAAGCTTCTCAAGCTCTCCATTCGTGATCCGATCGCTGCGCCATACCTCGCTCCAGGTCACATCTTCAGCTGACCAACCGGAACCTTGGTAGACTTGGCGCGTTACAGTGAGCAGACGGCCATTAGGTGGGGCCAACGGCGGACCTGATTCATATGAGGGAACGCCCTGGATCCAACCCTCTTCGGTCAGGTGCCAGTCCGTGGAATAGCTGTCGTAGGCCACAATAACTCCTATAATGGTTTGACGCGGCTAGGTTCCGCGCGGTTTCAGACGGGCCCGGCCAACAAAGCGGCTAGTCGGGCCGTCCTAACGAGGGCATGCACCCGACCGCCCCAAAACCGGGCGGCGGGTGATGCCCCAGTCGTTAGCCGGTCAACGATGACCACTCAATCGGGCTACTAGGATAAGAGTTGCAGTCCTGCCTGTTTCAGTCATGCAAGGCGCAGCCTCCGATGATGCGCAAGATCCTGATCTCGGCCGGCGAGGCCTCCGGAGACCAGTACGCGGGCCGTCTGGTGGAGACCTTGCGGCAGCGATGGGGGGAGGGGGAGTTCTTCGGCTGCGCCGGACCGCGGCTGCGCGCGGCCGGAGTTCGGCCGGTGGTCCAGGCCGAGCGCCTGGCGGTGGTCGGGCTGGCCGAAGTGGTGGCCCGGATCCCGGGCATCTACGGCGAGTTTCGAAAGCTCTGCAACGCGGCGAAGGCCGAGCGGCCCGATGTGGCCATCCTGACCGATTCCCCCGATTTCCACCTGCGACTGGCGAAGCGGCTGCGCCGGCTAGGGATTCCCGTGGTCTATCTGGTGGCGCCGCAGGTCTGGGCCTGGCGGGGGTGGCGGGTCCGGCTCATGCGGCGGGTCATCGACCGGCTGCTGTGCATCTTTCCGTTCGAGGAGGCCTTCTTCCGAGGACACGGAGTGGCCGCTACCTATATAGGCCACCCCCTGGTGGGGACCCTGCGGCCGAATCTGGACCGGTCACAGTTCTTTCGGAAACACCGGCTGGCCCTGGAGCGTCCCTTAATTGTGGCGCTTCCGGGGAGCCGGCCGGGAGAGGCCCTGCGGCACCTGGCGGTGCTGCTCGAGACCATGCAAATCCTGCGCCCCTGGCGAGCGATGAACTTCCTGCTGGCTGCCTCCTCCACCACCGGGCGGGACTTTTTTCGGCGGCGGCTCTCGGACGCCGACGTGCGCGTCGTGGAAGGGGAAACCTGCGAGGCTCTGGCCCACGCCGATCTGGCCCTGGTGGCCAGCGGCACCGCCACCGTCGAGGCGGCCCTGCTGGGCGCTCCCATGGTGACTTTCTATCGCGTGCATGCCGCCACGTGGTTTCTGGGAAAATGGTTAGTGAGGGCGCCCTTCCTCAGCATGGTCAACCTGCTGGCGGACCGGGAGATTGTCCCCGAACTGATTCAGGGAGACTGCACGGCTTCCCGATTGGCCTTCGAAGCCCGGCGGTTGATAGAAGACCCCGGCCGGCGGGAGACCATGCGCCGCGATCTGGCGGATGTGGGGCGAACGCTGGCCGGCGGCGAGCGGGCCATGGAGCGCGCCGCCGAGGCCATCGAGGAAGTCCTCTCCAACAAGCGCGTACTGATCTGAGGTGGCGTTCATGTTTCATCGGTTTCTGCTGATTCTCACCCTCGTTGCCGCGGCTGGGCCTGCCCGGGCCCAGGACAGACGCCCGCGCATCGACGTCGAGCACTACCGCATCGACGCCGAGATCCACACCCGCACGCAGTCGCTCTCCGCGCGGGCCCAGGTGAGATTCGTGCCCCTCGAAGACGCCAACAGCGCGGTCTTCGAGCTGCACAACGGTCTGAACGTGGCCCGCGTGCTGGGCGAGAAGGACGAGGAGATCCCCGCCACGCGCTACCAACAGGACTTCACCGTGCGGCTGAATTTCCCCGCCCCGCTCCCCAAGGGCCAGCCGGCCACGGTTACCTTCGTTTACGAGGGCCGCTTGAACGGGATCGAAAACTCTCCGGTGGAGGGCATCAATCTCGCCTGGATCGGCCAGGACCGCGCTTTTCTGCTCTATCCGGCGCGCTGGTTCCCCGTCGCCGGCTACTCCAACGACCGCTTCACCGCCGAGCTGAACCTCACCGCTCCGGCCGGACTGACGCCGCTCGCCAGCGGAACCCACACCAGCAAGCCCGCCGCCGATGACCGGGTGGCCCACACCTTCCGCTACCAGCGAGCGTCGTTCCCAGGCAGCCTCGCCCTCGTCTCGGGCGAGCCGGATCGCGTCGCCAGCGAGGGCGCCACCAGCACGATTTATTTCCGCGGCGAGCGGAAGGAGCAGGCCAATGCCTACGGGGAAGCCGCCGGCAAGATGGTGCAATACTTCACCGGCCTTTTCGGCCTTCCGCCTTCGGCCAACCTGACCTTGATTGAAACCGAAGAGCACGCCCCCAACGGCTACGCCGCCCCCGGACTGTTGTTCCTCAGCCCGCGCGGTATCGGCAAAAAACTGAATGCGCGGCTGCTCTCCCAACAGATCGCCCACCAGTGGTGGCGCGTGCTGGTCTCGCCGCTCTCCCGCCGGCACCTGTGGCTGGACAACGGTCTGGCCAACTATGCGCGCCTGCTGTATCTGGAGCAAAGCGGCGGCCCGGCGGCCTTCGATCCGGAGATCCAGGAAACGGCGGTCGAAGCCCTCACCAACGACCAGATCACCATCGCCCAGGCCGATACCCTGCCCGACTATTCTCCCGAGCTGATGGCCGTGGTCTCCAGCAAGGGCGCCATCCTGCTCCACATGCTCCGCCACGTGATGGGCGAGGAAGCTTTTCTACGCTCGCTGAAGCAATTCGCCGAAAAATTCGCCTGGCAGCCGGCCTCCACCGAGGACTTCCAGAGCGTCGTTTCCGCCGTCTCCCAGAATGACCTGAAGTACTTCTTCCTGCAGTGGTACGAGTCCAGCGGCGCCTCCGAGTTCAAGCTGGAATACACCATCTACCGCCTGGGCGACGGGAAGGGCTTTCGCGTCCTGGGCAAGATCAGCCAGGACAAGGACACCTTCCGCATGCCCGTCGAGATGCTGATCGAGACCGAAGGCGAGCCGGAAAGAAAGGTGATCGACGTGGTCGGCATGGCCTCGGAATTCTCGGTCGACACCTTTGGCCGGCCGAAGAAAGTCGTGCTCGATCCCAGCCACAAGGTGCTCCGGCTGGACGACTCGATTCGGGTTTCCGTGGCCATCAAGAGGGGAGAGCAGCAAGCCGAGCTGGGCTACTTCAACGAGGCGCTGCAGGAATATCAAAAGGCGCTGGACGTGAACCGGAACGGCTCATTGGCCCACTACCGGATCGCCGAGGTGTTCTTCCAGCAGGGCAACTTCCAGTCGGCGGCGAATGAGTTTCGCGAATCGCTCAACGGGGACCAGGACCCGAAGTGGACCGAGGTCTGGTCCCACATCAACCTGGGCAAGATCTTCGACATTACCGGGCAGCGCGAGCGCGCGGTGAACGAATACCAGCAGGCCATTCGCACCAAGGACAACACCCAGAGCGCGCTGGACGAGGCCAACAAGTATCTGCAGTCGCCCTATCAACGCCCCCGCCGGGAAGAGCCGTAGGCGGCCAGAGTCCAGACCTGCTCGGACTCATCCAGCCGCAGTACGTACCAATTTTCGTCGTCCGCCCTTACCCGAAAGTAGCGGCACTCTGGGCCATACCAACGATCGGCGATCTCCAGAATCTCATACCAGCGCTCCCCCAGGCAGAAGCGCAGCGGGCGCTCACAGGCCTTGTAGCCGCTGTAGGCCTCAACCTTTACCCGCATCGGACCCCCGGTGGGCGAATCTTTGGAGCTTGACAACGGCATAAGGGCGGCTAAAATAGGGGCGAACAGGGATATCGCCTCCGTTGTACCGCGGAATGAGCCAGCCAACGAGAAACCGCTTCCCCCATCGATTCGATTGAGCCCGTCTTATGGAGTCGTACTGCGAGCATCCCCGCACCAAGATCATCGCCCGCGACGGCAACGTGGACTACGTCGAGTGCCTGGACTGCAAGAAGGTGTTCGAGGCCGAAGACCTGGAGCCACTGGCCGCCGAGGTCGAGGAAGAGGAAGCGGGAGCCGGTTAGCGCGCTGCCTCATACCCGCGCCGCCGCCGGCACTGCTGCCCCGATGCGCCGCAGAGCTTCGTGAATGCTGTCCACCGAGGTGGCGTAGCTGAAACGCAGGTATCCCTCTCCGCAGGCCCCGAAAGCGGTCCCGCTGAGACAAGCCACGCCGGCCTCGTGGAGGAGCCGGTCGGCCAGCTCGTCCGAGTGCAGGCCGGTTCCGGTTATGTTCGGGAAGGCGTAGAAGGCGCCCCCGGGCGCGACGCAACGAAAACCGGGAATGCGGTTCAGACCCTCGACGATCGAGGCCCGGCGGCGCCGAAACTCCTCCACCATGCGAGCCACGCAGTCCTGCGGGCCGCGCAGCGCCTCCAGGGCCGCGCGCTGGGTGAAGCTAGCCGTGCAGGAATTGGAATTGACCATCAACCGGGTCACTGCCTGGGCCAGCCATTCCGGCATGACCCCGTAGCCGATTCGCCACCCGGTCATCGCGTAAGTCTTCGAGAAGCCGTCGAGAAGGATCGTCTTCGCCGCCATCCCCTCATAAGACAGCAGGGAATGGTGGCGGCCCTGATACTGAATCCGGCTGTAAATCTCGTCGGCCAGAACGATCAGATTGCGCTCGCCGACCAACTCGGCAATCCGGCGAAGGTCGGCCTCCGGGATCACGCCGCCCGTGGGGTTGTGGGGGGAGTTGAGGACCAGCATCTTAACCCTCGGCGTGAGGCGGGCGGCCAGAAGATCCAGATCGAGCGAGAAGCCGCGTTCCTCCTCCAGCGGCAGCGGTACCGGCGTGGCCCCCGCGTAGCGGATCATCGACTCGTAGATCGGAAAGCCCGGATTCGGATAGAGCACCTCGTCGCCCGGCTCGAGCAGCGCCAGCATGGGGAAGAAGATGATGGGTTTGCCCCCGGGCACGACGCAAACATGCTCCGGTCCTACCCGCGCCCCGCGGGTCTGCCAGACATGTTCGGCGATGGCTTCCCGCAGTTCCGGGTATCCCTGGGCGGGGCCGTAATGCGTCCAGCCTTCGTCGAGCGCCCGTTTGGCGGCCTCGACGATATGCGGCGGAGTGGGGAAATCGGGCTCGCCGATCTCCATGTGAATGATGCTTCGACCTTCCGCTTCCAGCCGGCGGGCCTTCACCAGCACATCGAAGGCGGATTCGGTGCCCAGCCGGCTCATCCGTTCCGCAAGCATTCAGACCGCCGCAAAGAAGTACACGCCGTCCCGCTGTTCCCGCAACAGGACTTCAGCGCCCACGGCGACTGGCGCCCCGGCGATCCGCGCCGTCAACCGCCCTCCCCCGTCCAGAACGACGATGGCGATCTGGAAGGGAAGATCTTTCTCGAAGGCCTCGGCGGCCGCGTACAAAGTTGTGCAGGAGTAAACCCGGCCTCGGCCCGATGTCTCGCGGGAGCGAAACTGCCGGTCCCCGCAGCGGCAGAACGCCGGCTGCGCGGTGTAGGTCTTGCCGCAATCCAGGCAGTCGTAAACCGTCATCGTCCCAGGATGGTCACCACGCAAGTGGCCCCGGAGCCGCCCAGATTCTGCGCCAGCCCGACGTTGGCCCGCGGAATCTGGCGCTCGCCCGCCTGGCAGCGCATCTGCAGAGCCAGATCGCAGATCTGTCCTACGCCGGTCGCCCCCACCGGGTGGCCCTTGGCCTTCAGCCCGCCGCTGGTGTTGATGGGCTTGGGACCGTTGAGCGCCGAAAAGCCGGACGCCACCGCCGGTCCCCCCTCCCCGCGGGGCACGAACCCGAGATCCTCCATGGCGATGATCTCGGCGATGGTGAAGCAGTCGTGAAGCTCGGCGAAATCGATCTGTTCCGGTCCCACCCCCGCCGCCTGATAAGCCTTCTCGCCCGCCCGGCGGACGGCGGGGAAGGTGGTGATGTCTTCCTTGTCGGCCAGGGCGAGATAATCGGAGGCCTGGGCCACCCCCAGCACCCGGATCGGCTGGGAGGCGAACTCCCCGGCCCGCTCCGCCGGACACAAAAGCGCCGAAGCCGCCCCGTCGCTCACCAGCGAGCAATCGTAAACCGTCAGCGGATCGGCGATCATGCGTCCGGCCAGCGCTTGCTCGGCGGTGATGACCTTGCGCATGTGGGCGTCGGGATTCTTCGCGCCGTTGCCGTGATTCTTCACCGCCACGGCAGCCAGATGGTCTCGCCTGGTGCCGAACTGGTGCATGTGCCGGCGAGCGATCATGGCGAACAGCGCGGGGAACGTCGCCCCGGCCCGGACCTCGCCGTCCACCTCCCCCGCCGAGGCCAGGATATCGGTCACCCGCGCAGTCGGCTGGGAGGTCATTTTCTCCACCCCGGTGACCAGAGCCAGATCGTAAAGACCGCCGGCGACCGCTCCCCAAGCGTGGAAGAACGCCGAGCCGCTGGAGGCGCAGGCGGCCTCGAACCGGGTGGCCGGAACGTTGCCCAATCCCAGGGCCGAGGCCACGTACGGGGCCACGTGATTCTGCCCGACAAAGGCCGGCCCGGCAAAGTTACCCAGGTAAAACGCCTCCACCCTAGAAGCCTGTACGTTCCCGTTTTTCAGGCACTTGCGGCTGGCCTCCAGGGCCAAATCGAGGATGGATTGCCCGGTGAAGGCGCCGAAGGCGGTCTTCCCGATCCCAATGATCGAAACAGGCTTCATGTATACTGGAATTGCCGGCCGGGCCGGCTCAGAATATTATTCCACGTTTTGGGCCGCCGGGCGTCAAGCCCTAGTGGATGGTAGCTACAGCCGGCGTGGAACTGCTCCAAGTGCCTCCCTCCGTCGATCTGCTGCGGAACGCGGAACAGGAGTTCGTGGCGGCACACCTGCGGCGGATCTTCCTGGTGATCTACCGGGTGGTGGGCAACGTGGCCGACGCGCAGGATCTCACCCAAGAGGCCTTTGTCAAAGCCCTCGGCCGGCGCGATCAGCTCCGGGACCGCCAGAAGGCGGCCCAGTGGCTGGGCCGGATCGCCGTGAACACCGCCCTGGACTTCCTGCGGCAGCGAAAACGGGCCAACACCTGCGATCTGGAGCAGGCGCCGGAGCCGCGGTCCCTGGAAACCCCGGAGCGGTTGGTGCTGCGGGCCGAGAAGCAGGCTTATCTGGCTGACGGCTTGCGGCTGCTGACCGAGCGGGAGCGGGCGGCGCTGATCCTGCGCGACGTCGATGGCCTGCCGGCGGCGGAAGTGGCCCGCCAGATCGGCTGCTCGCCGGCCACCGTGCGGTCCCATATCGCCAACGCGCGGGTGAAGTTTCGCAAATACATTAAGGGGCGCAAAGCATGAGTTGGGTGTTGGGACGACATCCCGGAGAGCACGACGTGGCCTTGTTCGCCGGAGGCGAGCTGGGCCCGCTCGGGCGCTGGCGCATCGAGGGGCATCTGGAAGGATGCGCGCGCTGCCGCCAGGCGGTGGCCGAATTCTTCGAGCTGCGCAGCCGGGTGATCGACCTGGGCGAGCTGCCCGCCATCGACTGGATTGACCTGGCCGACCGGATCCACCGCCGGGCGGAGACGGCCAGGGAACGGCCGCGGCCGGTGGTCAGGTGGCGTCCGGCGTGGGCCGGCGCGGCGGCGCTCGTTCTGTTGGTCGCGGCCGGATGGTACGTCAATCGGACCCTGCAAGCGACCCCCGTGGTTGTATCCCTCGATGGTTCCGCCGGAGCTGTCGAGTTACGAGTGGGCAACGGCCAAATCCTGACCTTGCTCCACGACGCGCAGAAAGAAACCCCGGTGAGCTGGCGCGTCAGCGCCGGCGCGGTCAGCGCCCGTTATCTCGACGCGGGGACGGGCCAGATTACGGTGAACCATGTTTACGCGCCGTAGCTGGATTGGATTGTGGCTGGGAGCCGCGGCCGCGCTAGCTCAGCCGGCCGAGCCGCTCGATCCCTCTTTGGCCATCCGCTTCCAGCTTCCGCCCGACGCCCCCGTGGCGGTGGTGGGAAAAGACCTGGGCGATTCCCGGATCCAGGCCCGCGGCGGGGCCCTGGTGCTGGACCTGCGGGCCACCGTCACCCTGCGCAACAACAGCACGCACAACATTCGCGGCCTGACCCTGGTCGTGCTGGCGCAGGAGATGGCGCCGGGCGGCAAAGGGTCGGTGGCGGCGCCCAGCTTGAACGTCGCCCCGGGCGGCAGCTTTCCCGTACGGGTGAACCTGCGGCTGCTGCGGCCTCTGCCTGTTCCCGTCGGGCCGCTGGTCGAGGTGGGGTTGGACGGCGTTCTATTCGCCGATTTTGGCTTCTTCGGCCCCAACCGCCTGGAGTCCCGCCGCACCCTCACTGCTTGGGAAATGGAAGCCCGGCGAGACCGCCAGCACCTGAAAGCGGTGCTCGAGGCCGACGGCCCGGAGGCCTTGCGCCAGCAACTGCTGGCCAGCCTGAAGCGGCAGTCGGACCGCCCGCGGCTGGACGTGCAAGTCAGCCGCGGCGCCCGCGCCCTCTCCGCCGCCGTCAATGCCCTGATCGGCCACAACGTCGCCTTCGCTTTCCTGAAGATTCCCGACTCGCCCATCGAGCCGTTGTCGGGAGGGGCCGTAGTGAATGGCGCCGAAGCATCCTCGCCGCGCATCGAGGTGGCGAACCGCTCCCACCGGCCGATCCGCTATTTCGAAGTTGGCTGGGTGGTCCGGGACTCGGCGGGCCGCGAGTTTCTGGCCGGAACTCTGCCGGCGGCCGCGGGGCTCGATCTGCGTCCCGGCCGCATCGCCTCCACTCTGCAGGACCGCAGCTACAAGTTCATCCGTCCCCAAGAAGCGCCGCCCAGCATCGCCGGCCTGACCGGCTTTGTCAGCCAGGTCGAGTTCGCCGACGGCGGCCTGTGGATCCCCAGCCGGAAAGCGCTCGAGCATCACTCCTCGCTGTTTCGGCTCCTGCCGGTGTCGCCGGAGGAGCAACGGCTCGCCGAGCTGTACCGGACGCAGGGCTTGCAGGCCCTGATCAAGGAGCTGGGGAAGTTCTGATCGGCGCGCCGCTCAATACGTGGCCCGCCCGACCGCCGATCGAGGCCGCGGGGGGCCGGATCCGGGTGTGGGCCAGCGTCTACGGAAGTCGACGAGCGCCTTTTTCGGCCATCATCTTGAACGTGGAGTCATCCAGATACTGCCCTTCTCTTGCTGTTGGCTACGGCTAGCTCGTCGACTGTTCTGCTGACCCGAATGCTGGGGCGACGAAAGGAGATCGCGGTTCAGCTCAGCCTCGGGGCAACACCCCGAAGGATACTGCGACAGGCCGCAGTGGAGGCGGCGATTCTGGGAGCGATAAGCGGCTTGGCGGGTATACTCGTGGCCGCCTGGTCCCCGACTTTGCTCAGGGCGATGTTTCCTACCTACTTGTCATTTCTTTCCCGTGCCCCCATGGTCCCGCCAATTGCTACTGGGCTTTCGTTTGCGCTGGCGGTCCTTGTCGCAGTTGTGTTCTCGGCCCTGCGATTCAGGCCGTCAGGCCCGCGGCCCTCCACGCGCTAAAGGAGATGGCTCCTCAGTCAGGCGGCAGCGACGCCGGGAGATTGCGGATGCTGCTCGTCACCTTCCAGCTTGCGCTGGCGGTTGTGCTCACGACAGCCGGGGTCCTGTGCCTAAAAAGCTTCTTGAGACTGTCCGATGTGGGGCCGGGATTCGAGGCGAAGGCAGTGGTCGCCGCTCAATTGGTGGTCCGCAGATCTCAACTGAACCTGGAGGGGTTCCTGGCCCTTCAGGCAACTATTCTGGAAGCCGCCAGAGGTGTGCCGAATGTGGATTCTGCAGGCTTGGCCAGCCAGCTACCTCTCCTGAGCAAGAGCCAGTCGCACCTATTCGTGCGTCGCGGATCGATGCACCGATCGTGCGTGTTTTTCAAAGTGGCGGGGGAGTACTTCCGGACCATGGGCATGTCAGTGCTCTCCGGCCGACCTTTCGCTGATTCGGAGTCGCGAGTTGCCATTGTAGGCGAGACGATGGCTCGCCAGTTTTGGGGCAGCCAGAATGCGCTCGGGGACCACTTGCTCATGGACGGCGAAAAAACGCCTCGCGAGGTGATCGGCGTAGTCAACGACGTCAAGACAAGTGAGATGAGTCAAGACCCTGAATCCCAGGTATACCTGCCGGACAACCGCTCGAACGCGGCGACGGTTCCCCTGACCTTGGTCGTAGGTGCCGCCGAGATTGCGGTTCTGTGATTCGCGTTCTCCGAGAGCATGTGGAGGCCGCTAGTCCGAACGTCCTCGCGGGCCGTGTGCTGCTGCTGGAAGACGCTGTCACTGCAGCTCTTGGCCCTGCCAAGCTGCGCGTCCTCCTTTTGAGCACGTACGGCTGTATTGGCGTGGTGCTTGCGCTCGTGAGCGTCTACGGTCTGATCTCTTACATCTCCATGTCGCGGAAGTGTGAGATGGGCGTGCGGATGGCGGTCGGCGCACAACCTCTCGACGTCTTCTTTCTAATACCTCGGCAGGGCATGGGCGCCTCGATCGTCGGCGTGCTCATTGGGGTCGCTGGGGCCGTGGCAGCAGTTAGGCTGCTTAAGGGGCTTCTCTTCGGGGTGGCGCCACTGGATCCGGGGAGCTTCGCTCTGGTGGCTTTTGTGCTATTGAGTGGTTCGGCACTGGCCTGCTCGATTCCCGCTCTGCGGATTGCTCGGGCTGAGCCGCGGTGGGCCATGTTTGGAGCTGGAAGATCGGTCGGACGCGGTTGACGGCTTTCCCTCTTCTTATTGGTAGATTTCGGCTGCCCTGCCCGCTATTCGTAGAATCCCCCGACATGGTGAACATCGTGAGCCTGGTGATGCTCAAGCACTTCGGCCCGGGCAACCCCGACGCCAGGCCGCTGGTGCGTGGGTGAGGCTGTACAGCGAGCTCGCTCCCTGGTTCCACCTGCTCACCGCGCCGGGCGAGTACGCCGAGGAAGCCGCTGTCTACCGCCAAGACCTGCTGGCGGCCTCCTCGACGGCGCCGCGCACGCTGCTCGAGCTGGGCTCCGGGGGCGGGAACAACGCATCGCATCTCAGGACCGACTTCGAGATGACGCTGGTCGACCTGTCGCCGCAGATGCTGGAGGTGAGCCGATCTATCAATCCGGAGTGTGAGCATCTGGCTG
>Ga0247727_10015898_pt1 | contig 12250 bp, 14 predicted proteins | sample WisWelCaveWW1625_FD_202498 | JGI IMG/M metagenome (GOLD analysis project Ga0247727, IMG submission 202498) | Biofilm microbial communities from Wishing Well Cave, Virginia, United States - WW16-25 | ecosystem: Environmental > Aquatic > Deep subsurface > Groundwater > Cave microbial mat | place... | reverse complement strand
TGCCGTTCGGTGGCGGGCCCCGGATGTGCGTCGGCGAGGGGTTCGCGCTCATGGAAGCGCGGTTGCTGATCGCCGCCATCGCCCGTGCCTGGCGGTTCGAGTCGGACCCGTCTCACCCGGTCGAGCTGCAGCCGGTGATCACGCTGCGCCCGCGGACGGGGATGCCGGTTCGTGTGTTCCGGCGGGGCGCCGGCCGGACTCGGTGAGCAGTCGCAGGTACGCGGCGCGGGCGACGAACGTGTTGCGGAGCTGCTCGGTGATCCCGTCCACGAATCGGTCGCGGAATGCGGTGTCGACGAGCATCGCCACCGCGTAGTACAGCCCCGCGAACGACGCCACGCCCGTCGCGACCCGTAGCAGCGGCCGCGAGACCGCCACGCCGCCTCCGGGGAACGGAACGGTGAATGCGGTTTCCCCGGTTACGCCCAGCCACGACACCCGAACATCGCCCGTCACGAGCAATGCGCCAAGCACCACGAAGAACAACCACACCGCGGCGCTCACGAACAGCACCTGCAGGCCCTGGGACAGGAACAAGACTGCGGCGATGTTCGCTCGCTCCCGTCGCCGGAGCGGCACCAGGCCAACCTCTACCTCTCGCTCGACGTTGCGAACCGCGTCCGGGATCTGGAAGAGCAGGAAGCCCGAACCGAGCAGCACGAACAGCGCGATCGCGGTCCAGTACCGAGCCGGGACCGGATCGGTGAAGACCTGCCAGATCTCGGTCGTGAAGAACGCGACCAGTGAGAAGAACAACAGCAGCGGCACAGCCCGCACGAGCGATGGGAGCGCGACCCGGAGCTGGGAGAACAGACGCCAGCCGGCCCACCGGACGATAGCGATGAGCCCGAACCCGACCACGACGTACACAAGGGCAAGCAGTACGACGTTGGATGCGATCGTGCCGAAGGCGAACCGTATCTGCGAGTTGAACACCACCGGCGGGATCGCCGGCAGAAGGACGAACGCCGCCAGCTCGGGCACACCGACCCGTCTCGGGAGTGCGAGGAAGTGCCGTCCGCGCACCAGGTTCAGCACGCCGAACAGCCCGAGGACCACCGCAGCGCCGCCGGCGAAAAACAGCGCGTTCTGCCAGAACCGAGCCCCGATGTCCAGACCGGTCGTCATCTCGCCCACGAACACCAACGCCAGGAACGGGATCGCGCGGTTGAACACATCCTCGCGCACGGAGTAGTCCGCGATCAGGTTGGGAAGCCCGGCGCTGCGGAACGCCTGCTCGAATGCCTGGATCCGACGGTCGAGATCGTTCGAGGTCACGTGTCAAGCATGCAACCACACACGGTGGGCCGAATCGACGACCGGCGGTAGTCTGCGGTCATGCCGAGGTTCTCCAGCGCGATGGTGCTGTTCGCGCACCCCGACGACGCCGAGTTCATGTGCGGCGGCTCGGCGGCACGATGGACCCGCGAGGGGTGCGAGGTCCACTACGTGGTGCTCACCGACGGCTCTGCCGGGTCGAACGAGCCGGGCGACTCGCGTGAGGCCATGCGGCCGGTCCGCGAGCGGGAGCAGCGCGCGGCGGCCGACGTCTTGGGCGTCGCGAGCGTGACGTTCCTCGGGGAGCTCGATGGATTGCTCGCGGTGTCGCCGGAGACGCGACGGAAGGTCTGTCGCGAGGTCCGCCGGCTCCGGCCCGAAGTGATCGTGGCTCCCGACCCCTCGCGCATATGGCACGGGGACGGATACATCAACCACAGCGACCACAAGGCGGCGGGGGAGCTGGCGTTGACCGCGATCATGCCGGACGCGCCAACTCGCGTGATGTTCCAGGAGCTCGAGGGCGAGGGCCTGGAGCCCTATGAGGTACCGAACCTGTACCTGAGCGTGAGCGAGCCCGACGTGTTCATCGACATCGGGGACACGATCGAGACCAAGCTCAAGGCCCTGGCGTGCCATGCCTCTCAGCTCTCGATCGAAGAGGTGGAACCCTGGATCCGCGAGCGCGCCAAGCTGGTGGCCGAGATGAGCGGGGAGCAGATGACCTACGCGGAAGGGTTCAAGGCGTTCCGGTTCGTGGACGACCCCATAGAAGAGTGATGGCGTACCCCGAAGAGCCCCAGGACGAGCCGTTCGACGAGGAGGAACGGGTCGAGCTGACGCCGCAGGAGCGGCGGGACATCCAGGCCGACCTCCACGACCTGGGTGCGATGCGCGGTGCGTTCTCGCAGCAGGGCGTGAAGGGTGTCGTGATCGCGTGCCAAGACTGCGGCGAGAACCATTACTACGAGTGGGAGCTCCTCAAGGACAACCTGGAGCACATGCTCGAGCGCGGCGAACCACGGATGCACGAGCCGGCGTTCGACATCGCCGAGGAGGAGTACATCCAGTGGGACTACGGGAAGGGCTATGTCGACGCGCTCGCGGACACCGGCCTCGAGCCTACGCGCCGGGTCGAGGTCACGCAGTGCCCCTGGTGTGAGACCGTCTTCGAGCCCCACTTCCAGTTCTGTCCTCGGTGCGGGCGGTCACTCGGTGCCGTCCGCCTCTACAAGGAGCTCATGGAGCGGGGCATCGCTGAACGCGAAGCTCGCGCGATGCTCGTCCGCGCCGGCTACGAACCCTTCTGACGCGGCGTATCCTCTCCGGCCGTGGCGTCGCTCCTGAGATTCCTGCACATCCTGTCGGTGCTCGCGCTGCTGACCACGCACGGCGCCTCGATGTTCGTGCTGTACCGGATCCGCGGTGAGCGCGACCGGAAGAGGATCCTCGACTTCGTGACGCTGTCGGGGGAGACGGTCCTGCCGATGTACATCTCGATCGGGGCGATCGTGGTGACCGGCATATTGGCCGGGTTCGAGTCCCAGCGGTTCGGGGAGCTGTGGCTGTGGGTGGCGATCGCGCTGCTGGTGCTAACGATCGTGCTGATGGTGCTGCTGGCCAAGCCCTACTTCGCGCGCGTGAAGGCAGCGTGCGAGGTCCGGCCGAGCGGCGTGCCCCGCGTCTCCGACGAAGAGCTCGCCGAGATCCTTGGCGACTCCACCGCGCATGTGATCACCGCGATCGGGTCGGTCGGCCTGCTCGCGATCTTGTACCTGATGGTGTTCAAGCCCTGGGTGTTCTAACGATCAGGCTGGCGGCAAAGGGCGTCCGGCGGGGCCGTTCACGACCTCGCCGGTCGAGGCGAAACGCGACCCGTGGCAGGGGCAGTCGAACGTTTTCTCACCCGGGTTCCAGCCGACGGTGCAGCCCATGTGGGTGCAGCGGGCGGACAGCAGGTGCAGCTCGCCGCCTTCGTCCATGAAGGCGGCGAGCTTCTCGCCCTGGCGCTCGATGATGCCGCCCTCGCCGGGCGTGAGCTCGGTCACAGCTTGCACGATCGTGCGGCAGAGCAGCACGTCCCGGTCGGCCTGCTCGATCACCTTCTCAGGGACGGAGCCGAGCAGGAACCCGCGCGCGCCCGCGAGGCCCTTGTTGCCCACCACGATCAGATCGGCGCCGACTTCCCGCGCGGTGTCGAGGATGCGCTCGCTCGGATCCCCTTGACGCAGGTGCACGTCGGTCTCGACGTCCCCGCCGTACACGGCCACCGTGTCCTGGGTGATGAGGCCTCCGGGCGCAGGGTGCCCAACGAACACGATGTCCACCCTCGCATCCACGCCCGCGGCCAGTTCGTAGCCCTTGCGCGCCGCTCGGTCGGCGGTGGCGGAGCCGTCCGTCGCGACGAGCACGCGCGAGTAGACGTGTTCCGAGGCGCGTGGGCGGTCGCTCACGAGCAGGAGGTCGCAGGGCGCGCTGTGCGCCAGCCTGCGCGACACCTCCGAGAGCGCGTATTTCTGCCCCACGCCGCGTGAGGCCACGACCAAGCCGGCGTCGATCCGTTCGGCCACCGAGGCGAGAACCTCGGCGGGGGCTCCCTGACGGGTCTCGCTCGCGAGCTTCGCGGAACTCATGCCGGCCGCTTCCGCGATCTTCATAGCGGATGCGACCCGGTCGTCGACGCCTGTGGGGTCGGTGTAGGCGCCCACGACGGTGAGCGCCGCCCTCGATGAGAGGGCGAGCTCCACGGCAACCTCACCGGCACGCGCCGCTGCCGCCGATCCGTCTGTCCCGAACACGATCCGCCCATACGCCATGGCCTTCGAGCGTATCGCGCCGAGCTCCCCTCGATTTGCATCCCGGCTGCTGCGCGCACGATGACGTCTCCGAGCTTGTGGAGGAGGTCGTTCGATGGGCAAGTATCTGCTCGAGGCTACCTACAGTCAGTCCGGGATCCAAGGGGTGATGAAGGAGGGCGCTACGGCTCGCAAGGAGTTCATCGAGAAGCTCGTTGCGAACATCGGCGGAAGCGTCGAGGCGTCGTTCGGGGACGCCGACGCGATCGTCATCGCAGACCTGCCCGACGAGGCGACGGCGGCAGCGATCAGCATGGCTGTCGGCGCTTCGGGGGCCGCGTCGGTCAAGACGACCGTCCTTCTGGACACGACGACGGTCGACGCCGCCACACAGAAGTCGACGGGGTACCGGGCCCCCGGAGCCTGACCCCAAGCCTTCTCAGCGGCGCTTCTTCCTCGTTCCCGAGTAGGCGGGCGGCTCTAGCACACACTCGTCCGGGGCCTTGTCGGGGCGCAGGCCCCGGAACGAGGGTGCCCGCATCTTGCCTGTGCTCTTGGTGATCTCCAGGTACTCGACCTCGCACACGAGTTCCGGTTGCACGAACACGGCCCCAGGGAGCTTCGCGAGGCTCGGATCTTCGATCGCGGGCGTGTCCTGCACGAGCGGCCGCAGCTGCTCGAGGACGCGCTCGAGCATCCGGTCGGTGAAACCGGTGCCGATCTGACCGACCCAGCGCATCTCCCCAGCGTCGATCGCACCCACGAGAAGCGCCCCGAACGAGCCCGAACGCCCGCCCTGCCCCGGGGTGAACCCGAGGATCACACAGTCCTGGGTCGAGATCAGCTTGATCTTGCGCCAGTCGGGGGAGCGTCGGCCAGGCTGATAGACCGAACCCTTCCGCTTCGCCACCACGCCCTCCAGCCCCAGTTCGCGAGCGCCGTCGACGAACGCCACTCCGTCGGCCTCCACGTAGGACATCACCCGCAGCCGATGATCCTGCTCGACCACGAGCTCCAACAGCTCGCGGCGTTCCTCGAGGCTCAGGCCGATCGTCTCGTGCCCGTCGAGCCAGATCAGGTCGAAGGCGATGAGCGTCACGGGGATCTCCTTGGCCGTCCGCTTGATCTCCCGTTCGTTCTGGAGGTTCATCCGTTGCTGGAGCACCTCGAAGGAGTCCTTGCCGGCTTCGTCGTAGGCCACGATCTCGGCGTCGATGACGGCGTTCACCTGGTCGACCAGCTCGTGGACCATGTGGAGCTCGGGATACTGCCGGGTGACGTCGCGGCCGCGGCGCGTGCGCAGCACCGTTTCGCCGGTGGAGAGCTCGGTCATCGCCCGGATCCCGTCGAGCTTCGTCTCGAACCACCACCCCGGGTCGTCGAACGCCTCGTGGCCGGCTTCGGCGAGCATCGGTTCGTACCGGGGCGGCGAGGTCACCATCGGTGCGCTCTGCGCCGAAGCGAGGAACGCCAGCCAGTCGGTCCTCGTCTTCACGAAGTGGAACTCGAGGCCCGGATAGCGCCGGCCGTGGAGCCGGAACGAGACCTTGGAGTCGGTCCACTCCACCGGCTCGTACCAGCCGTCGTCGAAGATCCGGACCTCGCCCGCCCCGTAGTGCCCCTCGGGGATCGTCCCCTCGAATCGCCCGTACTCGAGCGGGTGCACCTCCGTCTGCACCGCTAGTCGTTTGTCGCCCTTGGTTATCGGCAGCCCCCTGGGAACTGCCCATGACGGCAGGCCGCCTTCGCGTTCCAGCCGCACGTCGTAGTGCAGGCGTGTCGCTCGGTGCTTGTGGATCACGAACGAGTTGCCGGCGCCCGGGGTATCCCCGGGCGCCGGCTCGCTCGTGCCCTCCGGGCCGAACTCCCGGCGGCGCACGTACTCGAACAAGGCCGGGTCCTTGGAGGCCGCCGCGATCTCGGCGCCCGAGCGATCCGCGGCTGCCGCCGCCTTCGCCGTTCTCGGGAGCGGCTCGCTCTGATCTTCGACCGAGACGCCCAGTGCCTCCATCGCGTTCGACAGGTCCATCGCCTCGGTGCGCACGCCGGCGAAGAGGTCGCCTACCCGTTCGAACCGCTCCCACACGTTGTCCATCCGGAAGTCCTTGGGCTCGAACCCGCCCTCGAAGACCTCGTCCCAGGTGAGCGGCGTTGAGACGGGCGCGTGCGGCTCGGGCCGGAGCGAGTAGGCGCTCGAGATGTTCGCGCCGGAGCGGTTCATGTTGTGATCGATGAAGATCTTGCCGGCGCGGTCCGCGATCTTCCAGGCCATCGTGACCCGATCCGGATCGGCGTCACGGATCATGCGCCCGCAGGCGCCGACGAACGCGCGCGCGAGCTCGTGGGTGTATTCGCCGCGTTCCAGGGGCAGGTAGATCTGGAGGCCGGTGGCGCCTGATGTCTTCGGGAATGCGGTCAGCCCCAACTGGTCGAGCAGCACCTTGATGTGCCGCGCCACCTGGAGCACGTCCTCGTAGGTGTATGGCTCGAACGGGTCGAGGTCGAAGAACAGGTAGTCCGGGTGTTCCACGTCGACGCAGCGCGAGTGCAGCGGGTGGAACTCGATGCAGCCGAGGTTCGCGATGTAGAGAAGGCCGGCGGTGTCGGCGATCGTCATGTAGTCGATCACCTTGTTCCTGGCATCCTCGGACTCGACCGGGCAGCGGCCGATCCAGTCGGGCACGTGCGAGGGCGCCGACTTCTCATAAAAGTGGTCTCCGGTGATGCCGTCAGGCATCCGCTTCATCGTGAGCGGGCGTTCGGCCAGGTGCGGCACGAGAAGATCCGCGACGTTGAGGTAGTACGCGACCAGGTCGCCCTTGGTGTAGCCCTCGTCGGGCCAGAAAACCTTGTTCAGGTTCGAGAGGCGGAGCTCGCGGCCATCGACCTCGAACCACCAGGCGTCGCCGTCTCGGCGCGCCTCGAGCGGCCGAGGGAACTCGACGGTGAAGGCAGGCCCCGAGCCTTTCTTGCGCGCAGGCATGTTCGGGATGGTAGTCGGCCGGTGCGGTTCGGCCTGAGCCTACGTGACCGGTGTGAGCGCGCTCGTGACCCTCACGGCTCCGGGGCCGAATCGCCGTTCGAGCTCCGCGAGGGCCTCGTCGTCGGCGAGCACGACGTCGATGTCGACCTGGTTGCGGTACACGGCGATACCGGAGGAGAGGAGCGTCAGCCCAAGCTCCTCGCTGGCAGGCTCGAGGTCGCGCTGGATCCGGCGGAGCTCATCGAAGGTGCGGTCGAACTCCCACAGGCAGAGCGGCCCTCCCCACTCTTGTCGAACCTCCGTCTCGTGTCGCTGGAGGTCGCCGGTGAAGGCGAGGGTGAGGACGGTGGGGGAGCCGTCGATCCAGGCGCCGGCGAAGTCGGGCTCCTTCTCTGCGACGTTGGTGGCCCGGCGGAAGTCAGCGTCTCCCGCTGTCGAGGGGTCCGGCACCGGCCATCCGCTCGAGGGCTCCTGGCACGGCGCCACGATCTCATCCGGTGGGCCGACGTATGGCTCGGGGGTAACCGGCGGCTCGGTAAGGGTGAACGAGGTGCCGTCGTAGGACCCCACGACGTGGTACACGCCCCACCTGACCCCCTGGGCGCTTTCCTCACCCTCCGCGGCGTCCCAGTCCCAGTTCGTGATCGGGAGGCCACCGCACTGCGGGGGAAGAGAATCAAGGATCACCCCGAGGCAGAGCTTCGCAGGTCCTTCGCCTTCCTGTAGCACCATGCCGTTGGCTTCGTACCGCCTGGCGTTGGGATCGGCTGGTTCGCCGTCAGTCCCGCTTCCCACCGCGCGAACCAGGAACGCGATCGACGCGATGGAGACGGCGAAGGCCACCACGATCACGGGCCCGCGCCGCCTCGGTCGATCGCCCACGACACCGTTGCGGGGGATCCGCGTCTCCGCATCGCCCCACACGTCGGGCGGTTCGAGCCCGTCCAGGATGCGGAGGTTGCGCTTGATGTCAGACATCGCCGTCCTCCTTCAGCAGTTCTCGGAGCCGCCGCCGCCCCTGGCTCAGGTGCACGTGCACGGTCGCCCGGCTGCAGCCCAACGTCTCGGCGATCTCGTCGGTCGATCGGTCCGCGTAGTCATGCAAGACCACCGCGAGGCGTTGCTTCGCTGACAGCTGCACGAGGGCGCGGACGAGATGGTCGATCGGCGCCGGGAGCTCGTAGCTGTGCGTCTCGGTGAGTGGCCCCGGCCGCTCCTTCCTTGCGAGGTCCCCAGCGGCCACGCGGAATGCGGTTCGCCACACCCATGCGTCCCACCGTTCGACGCCCTCACCGCGGGCGAGGGCTTGTGCGAAGGTCTCGGCGAGCGCGTCGTCCGCGGCGTGGCGATCGCCCGTGAACGCCACGAGGGCACGCCACAGCTTCGCGCGCTGCTCCAGGTACACGTGCTCGATCGCGACATGCGGATCGCTCATGGTCAAGCTTCGTACCACACCTCTACAGGGCGCTCTTGCGTGGAGAACCTGTAGGGGGTAGGTCTTCTAAGGCGCTGTATACTGCGCTGTATATGTCATCCACTCGAACCCAGATCTACCTCACGAGTCACCAGCGGGCCAGGCTCGACGAGGTGGCCCGCCGGGAGGGGAGGTCGCTCGCGGACGTGATCCGCGAAGCGGTCGACGCCTACCTCCTGGACGCGGGGCCGGGCTCACGGCGAGCCCTGGACGCGACGTTCGGCGCGCTGCCCGACCTCGAGGTCCCCGCCCGCGACGAGTGGGATCGTGGCTGAGCTCCTGGTCGACACAGACGTGTTCGTGGACCACCTGCGCGGGTTCCGCGAGCTCCAGCCGGGTCGCCACCGGGTCTCGTACTCGGTGGTGACGCGTTGTGAGTTGTTCTCCGGCCGGGGGAGCGAGGAGGAGGCCGTGGAGCTGCTGCTGGCCGCGTTCCGCGAGCTTCCCCTGGACCGGGCGATCGCGGAGCGGGCCGGACGGCTGCGGCGAGAGACCCCGGTCCGAGTGCCGGATGCGCTGATCGCGGCGACGGCGATCGAGCATCGCCTGACCCTGCTCACGAGGAACCTGCAGGACTTCGAGTCCCTGTCTCGGCTCAGGGCTCGAGCGCCCGACTGAACGGTCGCCGGCCTTCAGACGTGAGCCGCGATGCGAGTGAGCAGGTGCAAGGCCGTGGAGCCGAGGGCCAGCTCGTCGCGCGGCTCGGCTCGCAGGCCCTCCACGAGCTCCAGTACGAGGCCGGCGATGCCGGGATCGTGCCTGCGGACGGCGTTCGCGAGCCGACCCCATGGGGCCGCGTACGTCGGAACTGGGTCCTCGCCGAGCGTGGTGAGCCAGGCGCGGACCGTGGGCTTCACGCGCGTCACGATCAGCCGGAGCTGCCGGGAACGACGCCCTACCGAGACGGCCCAGTCCTCGGTGTCTCGCCGGATCAGCTCGGGGAGTTGTTCCAGCCACGCTGCGCCTGACATCCGAAGCGTGAAGGCCGAGTGGAGGAGTCCGTCCGGCGGGTCGTCTCCGATGAGGATCCGGAACGATCCGGGGACCAGGCTCGGTGTGGGTGCGACGGCGTCGATCCACGCCACCTGGAGGTAGGACGCGGGCCCCAGGTCGACCCCCAAGCCGTGGGCGCACTGCAGAGCGTCCTCAAGTCCGAGACCGCCTCGGAGCACGGCCACGAGGTCGAGGTCGGAGAAGCCCGGGAACGCGTCCCCGACGACCTCGCTCCCGTGGACGGCCAGCAGCTCGAGCCTCTCCCCGAACACGCCAGCGAGAGCGTCGGTCATGCGCTGCTCGAGGTCATCCACCGCGCGGAGAGCCTAGCGGCCGATACGATGCTGCGCCGTGGTGCTGCGGCGGATCGCCTGGGTGGGACTGGCGCTCGGCGGCGCGACCGCCGCGGTGGCGCCGTTCGTGGACTGGTTCCGGGTGACCGCCGTGGCCGACGGGCGGACCAGGGTGGGCTCGCTAGCCGCCACCGCGTACGGCACCACGACGACGGCGTTCGGCGTGCTTGCGTTGTTCGTCGCCTTCCTGCTGCTCCGCGAACGCTCCGGGTGGCGATGGTGGCCGGCCCTTGGTGCGGGGGCCATGTTCTTCGTGCTGGTGACCGGTCTCCGGGGAGGCCTTGACCCGGTCGGATCCGGCAAGGCCGCGCTCAGCGAGGTGGCGGCCCTGGACCTGGCCGGCGTGGAGCCCGGAACCGTGGATGACCTCGGTTTCCGGATCCGGCTGGCCACAGAGTTCAACGAGGGTCGGCTTGCGGCCGAAAGCCTGGTCGGCGGGTGGGTGGCGGCCGCGGGCGGCGCGCTCGGCCTGGTCGGTTCCGCGCCCCTGGTCGTGCGCGCCGCCCGCGGCCGCCACCCCTAACCGCTCGCGTCACACCCAGCCGGTAGAATCGCGTTCCCGCAGGTGGCGGGCTTTTCGACTTCATGCGCCTCGGAGGTGTGCGATGCCCAGAGCTATGTGGAAGGGGGCCATCTCGTTCGGCCTCGTGACGATCCCCGTGTCGGTCTATCCGGCCACGGAGGAGAAGACGCTCCGGTTCAACCAGCTGCACGCCTCGGACGGCGGCCGGGTCCGGATGAAGCGCACGTGCTCGATCGACGGCGAGGAGGTCGACTACGACCAGATCGTCAAGGGCTACGAGTACGAGAAGGATCGCTACGTCGTCCTCACGGATGAGGACTTCGACCAGATCCCCGTGGAGTCCTCGCGGGCGATCGACATCGTCCAGTTCGTCGACCTCGACGACATCGACCCGATGCTGTTCAAGAAGTCCTACTACCTGGCGCCCGAGGAGACCGGCGCCAAGGCCTACGCGCTGCTCCGTGAGGCGATGAGTCAGGACGACCGGGTGGGCATCGCCAAGGTCAGCTTCCGCGACAAGGAGCATCTCGCCGCGTTGCGGTTCAAGGACGACGCGTTCGTCCTGGAGACCATGTTCTGGCCGGACGAGATCCGGGAGGCCGACTTCGGCGGCGTCGATGTCGACGTCAAGGTGCGTGACCAGGAGCTCCAGATGGCGCGCCAGCTGATCGAGAACCTCACCTCGGAATGGAACCCCGAGCAGTACTCCGACGAGTACCGCGAGGCGCTGGTCCGGATCGTCGAGGCCAAGATCAACGGCGAGGAGATCGAGATCGTTCAGCCCGAGCCAACCGCCAAGGTCGTGGACCTGATGGAGGCCCTGAAGGCGAGCGTGGCCGCCGCGAAGAAGAAGGCCGACACGGACGAGGAGCCGATGCCAGCGAAGGGCGGAGACTCGAAGAAGGCGTCGGTCGCGAAGAAGGCCACCGCGCCGAAGAAGAAGGCCGCCGCAGGTTGACGTCGGCTCTTCCCGAGGGGTACGCCGCGCGCCCGGCGACCCTAGACGATGTCGACGACGTCGTCACCCTGCGGACCGCACACGACCTGGCCGTGTCCGGCCGCTCTGAGCCGTATCGCGAGTTCTATGGATGGATGTGGCGCCTGCCCTTCGTCGACCTCGCGCGCGACACGCTGCTGATGCACGACCGTCAGGGCGCACTCGGCGCGATCGGTCACGTGTCCTGGGACCCCGCAGCGGGGGGACCCATGCAGGCCGTCGGCCGCGTGCACCCGGCCCACCTCGGGCGGGGGCTGGGAGCCGCCGTGCTCCGGTGGAGTCAGACCGCCGCCGAGGGTCGGGAGGGGGCTGGGCCCACCGTCCTGTTCAGCTCGGCTCCGGCCGCCGATGCCGTGGCGGGCCAGTTGTTCGTGCGCCACGGCTTCCGTCACGTGAGGAACTCCTGGGATATGGAGCTCGCCCTTTCGGGCTCTGAGCGGGCGGGCGATCTACCCGACGGGGTGTGCGTGCGCCCGTTCGAACCGGGCCGCGACGAGCGCGCCCTGTACGAGGTGAGCGAGGAGACGTTCGCGGAGCACTTCGGGCGACGGCCGATGCCCTACGAGTCGTTCGCGGCCGAGTGGTTCGACGCAGAGGACTTCGATCCCTCGCTCGTGTGGCTCGCCCAGATCGAAGGGGAGATCGTGGGGTTCGTCGCGGCGATCGCCTTCGAGTCCGAGGGGTACGTTGGGTCGCTCGGCGTCCGCAAGCCTTTCCGCGGCCGAGGGATCGCCACGTGCCTGATGAGGCAGGCGTTCGCGGAACTGGCGGCGCGCGGGTTCCGTCTGGCCTCGCTCTCTGTGGATGCCGGGAATGAGACGGGGGCGGTGGAGCTCTACCGCAAGCTCGGGATG
>Ga0247727_10015897_pt1 | contig 12250 bp, 2 predicted proteins | sample WisWelCaveWW1625_FD_202498 | JGI IMG/M metagenome (GOLD analysis project Ga0247727, IMG submission 202498) | Biofilm microbial communities from Wishing Well Cave, Virginia, United States - WW16-25 | ecosystem: Environmental > Aquatic > Deep subsurface > Groundwater > Cave microbial mat | place... | reverse complement strand
CCTCCGCCGTATTCTGATCTGGAACGGCCTGCACGGTGGGTGTTTGGTTGGTGTTATCTATCGTCCAGGTAAACTGCTTCGCGTCTGTAAGGATGCCATCCGACGCCGTAATCTCTACCGTGTAGTTTTTCGAGTAGGGAAGGGTATACGGGAGCGGGCCGGGCGGCGGGCCTGCGGCCAGATAGCTGACCGTTCCCGTAATCCGGCCCGTGCTGGGGTTGTAGACCAGCCCCTGCGGCAGCCCCGTTACGATATAGGTTAAATTGTCCCCCTCCGGATCTGTTGCCACGGGGTCGGTGGACAGCGCCGGATAGGCATCGCTCTGCCCTTCGTCCGTATTGCGATTGACCGGCTGAATCACCGACGGGGGCCGATTTAGGTTGTTAACGGTCCAGGTGAATGTCACGCTGGTGAAGAGTGGCCCATCCGAGGCCGTCACCGTCACGGTATATCCCCCCTGCGCGTCAAAGGGGAGGGTGCCGGAGATGACGCCCGTCGTGGCATTGATGCTGAGACCCGGCGGCAGCCCCCCTGCCTCGAAATCGTTGATGGGATTGCCGTCCGGATCGGTGGCCGTAACCAAAAGCGAGACGATATCCCCCTCGGAGTGGGTCTGATTTCCGGGAGAGGTCACCACCGGCTGCCGGTTCGTGTTGGTCACCACCAGCGTAAAGGTCTCGGCAGGATTCGGGAGGAAGAGACCATCCGACACGGTCACCGTCACTGGATAACTCCCCTCCGTCGTGTAGGAGAGAAGACCGCTGATGAGGCCGGTGCTGGCGCCGATCGTAAGGCCCGTTGGAAGCCCGCTGGCCGTATAGGTGAGAATGTCACCCTCCGGGTCGCTGGCCACGATCTGAATATTGACCGTCTGTCCTTCCGCCACCGTCTTTTGGCCCGGATTGGTCAGCACCGGTGAACGGTTCGTGTTGAGTACCGTCCAACCAAAGAGTCGCTGGGTCGAACGCGACCCGGCGTCGGTCACGGTCACGGTCACGGTATAACTTCCGGCCGCCGTATAGAGGGGCGCTCCTGTAATGATACCCGTGCTCGTGTTGATGGAAAGGCCGGGCGGAAGACCCGCGGCGCTATAGGTCATCGCGTCGCCGTCTGGATCGGAGGCCACAATCTGGAGCGACACACTCGTCCCCTCCGTCGTGGTCTGCGGGCCCGGATCGGCCACCGTCGGAGCGCCGTTGACATTGATAACCGTCCAGGTAAAGGCCGCCGTGTGCGACAGAGCCGGCACGCCATTGTCGGAAACCAAAATCGTCACGGAATAGCTTCCTGCGGCGGTAAAGGCTGGACTTCCCGTGATCAGACCTGTCGCGGCGTTGATGGAAAGGCCCTGCGGCAGGTTGGCGGCGCTGTACGTCAATGTGTTGCCATCAGGATCGGAGGCATCTATGTCGAGCGAAACCCCCGCGCCTTCATTCGTCACCTGATTTCCTGGATTGACCACCACCGGCGCCTGATTGGTATCGGTAATCTGCCAGTTCAAGACGACCGCCACGGGAGTACCTGGCGTTCCCAAGCTGGGGGGCGGGTTGTCGGTCACCTGCACCTGCACCTGATAGTCGGCAAACGTCGTTCCACCCGCCGTGTAGGGGGGCGTCCCCGTGATAATCCCTGTAGCCGAATTAATCACCAACCAGGAGGCGGAAGGCGTTACCACGATGCTATACAGCCACGGGTCGCCATCCGGCTCATTGGTGACGATTTGGAGCGGCGACACTGGACTCCCCTCCGGACTGGTCTGGTTGGATGGCGGCGTCACGACCGCCGAACGGTTGGTGTTGGCCACAATCCAGGTAAAGCTCTGGCTGGAGAAGAGCGACCCCACTGCGTCATCGGAGACCAAGACCGTCACCGTGTGGGTGCCTGCGGCCAGGTAGGTCAGGGTACCGCTGATCAAACCGGTGGTCGGCCCGATCACGAGGCCCGGCGGCAGACCGGTGGCGCTGTAGCGCAGCGGGTCGGAATCGGGATCCGTCGCCGCGATTTGGAGCGATACGATCGCCCCTTCCACCGAATTCTGCGTCCCGGGATCTGTAATGACGGGTGGGCGGTTCGTGTTCGCGATCGTCCAGACAAACGAGGTGCTGCGCGAGAGGCTGCCATCGCTGACGACGAGTGTCACCGTATAAACCCCCGCCGTGTTGAAGAGCGGCACCCCCGAAATTTTACCGGTGGAATCAATCGTGAGACCTGGAGGAAGCGTGTGGAAGCTCCCTGAAGGGTCATCGCTATAGCTGATGAAATCCGCATCCGGATCGGAGGCTTGAATCTGGAGCGTCACACTGGTCAACTCCGCGCTGGTCTGCGGCCCCGGATTGACGATGTCTGGCTGCCGGTTGGTGTTCCCGACGGTCCAGGTGAACGTGGTCGTCGCAAAGAGCCCCCCATCGTCCGCCTTAATTGTGATGGAATAGAGACCCGCGACAAAATCAATCCGTCCCGTCACCTGGTTCGTGATCGGGCTGAAGGTGAGACCTGGAGGGAGCCCCGTGACCGTCACGATCAACGGATCACTATCCGGATCGGACGTGGTGATGAGCAACGCTGCAATCTGATCGTCTTCGTTATTACTCTGGTTGCCAGGATGGACGATGATCGGCTTCTGGTTGGTGTTGGTAATGGTCCAGGTAAAGGTTTGGCAGTCGGAGAGGCTCCCGTCGGAGGCACAGACCTGGACGGTATAGAAACCTGCCGCCGTAAATGGCACCGTCCCACCAATGACACCGGAGAGGCCGTTGATAATCAGCCCAGGGGGCCCACCGCTCAGGGTGTAGCTTAGCGTGTCGCCATCTGGATCGGTGGCCGTGAGCGGGAACTGGACCAGCGCCCCTTCCACCGTTGTCTGGTTTCCTGGATTGGTCAGAAGCGGCGCCCGGTTCGTGGGGGTAACCTGCCACAAAAAGGTCTGCGTCGTGGAAGCCAGGGCGTCGGAAACCGTCACCACCACCGTGTAAGCGGCGGATTGACCCGCACTGAAGCTGAGCGTGCCGGTGATAAAACCACTGGCGGGGTTCATGCCGAGGTCCGCCGGCAGGCCCGCAGCACTGTAGGTGACACTGTCCCCATCCTGATCGGTGGCGCCAATGCCAAGCGACACGGCGTCCCCTTCCGCATTGGACTGATCCCCCGGATGCGCCACCACCGGCGGGAGGTTGGTGCCGTTGATCGTCCAGGTGAACGTCTGACTCGTGCTGCTTGTGGCGTCCGACGCCGAAATCGTCACGGTATAGTCCCCCTCCGAGGTCAATGTGGGGGTACCGTTAATCTGGCCGGTGTTGGAAATAAGCGAAAGGCCTGGAGGAAGGCCCACTACACCATAGGTGAGGGCATCGCCATCTGGGTCAGAAGCCTGAATCTGGAACGTCAGGGAAGTTCCTTCCGTGCCGAACTGGGTTCCAGGGTGGGTCACATCAGGCGCGCGATTGGTGTTGGTGATGTTCCAGACAAACGTGTCATTCGAGGTGAGCTTCCCATCCGAGATGGAAAGCTGCACCGTATAGGCCCCCAGGGCTGTGAAGGGTGGCGTGCCGGTAATCAGGCCGGTGGTTATACTAATCACCAGACCGGGCGGCAGCCCGGTGGCGGCGTAGCTGAGCGTGTCGCCATCGGGATCGGAGGCCAGAATCGCCAACGACACATTCCCCGTCTCTGGCGTCACCTGCGAGCCCGGGTTGGTAATCACCGGCGGCCGGTTGGTCGAGGTGATTGTCCAGACAAACGCCCCCGTGTCCTGGTCCGTGCCGTCCGAGACCGTTACATTCACGTTATAGGTGCCGGCCGTGGCGTAGGGGGGGGTGCCGGAAATCAGGCCTGTCGCCGGATTGATCGTGAATCCGACCGGGAGCCCGGTGGCGCTGTAGTTGAGCACGTCCAGGTCTGGATCGGAGGCCAGGATCGTCACGCCGTCCGACACCGTCTCGGCGGTCGTCCGCGACGTTGGGATCGAATCTATCGTGGGGAGACGATTGACGTTGTTGATCGTCCAGACAAAGATCGCGTTGCTCAGTAGCTGTCCGTCGCTGACGGTCACCGTGACCAGATAGCCCGAAAACGACAGGAACGAAATCGTCCCACTGATTTCGCCGGTCGTTGGGTTGATGCTTAGGTTGGGGGGAAGCCCCGCCGCGCTATAGGTCACCGCCGTCCCCTCCGGATCGGACGCGACGATGAAGAGGCTGACCGTGTTATTCTCGCTGTTCACCTGCGGGCCCGGATCGGTGATGACCGGCTGACGGTTCGTCTCGACAATCGTCCACTTGAAACTCTTCACGTCGGTGGTTGTTCCATCGGAAACCGTTACCACGACGGTGTAGGGGGATCCCGCCGCCGCACTGAACGTCGGGGTGCCGCTAATCGTGCCAATGGCCAGATTCGGAATGGAAAGCCCGGGCGGCAGGCCGGTGGCGCTGTAGGTCAGGGCATCGCCATCGTCATCGCTGGCTACCAGAGAGAGCCCCACCCCGACCCCTTCCGAACTGCTTTGATCTAACGGCTGCTGCAAACTGGGGGCACGGTTACTGGGGGTCACCACCCAGGTGAAGATATCGCTGCTGCTCAGGCCACCGTCGGAGGCGGTGACCGTCACCGTGTAGGTACCCGCCGCCGTGTAGGGAATAGTCCCGGTTACCACCCCCGTTGTGCTACCGATCAAAAGCCCCGGGGGGAGCCCCGTTGCGGTGAAAATGAAGGGGTCTCCATCCGAATCGGCCGCAAAGACTTGAAGGGCAGGCGGCGCGCCGGTGGTGGAGACCAACAGGTCTCCCTCGACATTCGTCTGGTCCGCGACTGGCAGCAACGTCGGCTGCAAGTTAAGATTCAGGATCGTCCAGGGCACCACCATCGTGCTTGTGGCAGTACCGTCGGAAATGTTGACCGTGATCAGATAGGTACCGGCTGACGTAAAACCGGGTGTGCCGGAGATCACGCCGCTGGCGCTGATCGTCAAACCGGGCGGCAGTGTTCCCGCCACGGCGGAGAAGGTGATCCCATCTCCGTCCTCATCGCTGGCGGAGAGCTGCAGGTTGACCGACCCCCCTTCTTGGCTGGTCTGCGACCCCGGATTGACTCCCACCGGCGGGTGGTTGGCATTGGTCACCACCCAGGCAAAGCTGGTGCTCACTTGACCCTGCCCGTCCTTCACGGTGATTGTCACCGTGTAGCTCCCCGCGGACGAGAAGTTGAGCACGCCGCTGATCAGTCCCGTGACCGGCTCAATCGTCAAGTCTGGAGGGAGTCCGGTGGCAAAATAGGAAAGGGCATCCCCATCTGGGTCTACCGCCACAACCCCCAGGCCAATCGTCGTCCCCTCTATGTGGGTCTGATCTGGGATGGATGTGAGTTCCGGTAGGCGGTTGGTGGGCGCCACGGTCCAGACCACCGTCTTCTGGTCCACATCCACGCCATCCGAGACGGTCAACACCACCGGGTAGGTTCCCGCCGACGCGTATGTGAGTGTGCCACTGATCGTGCAGGTCGCGGCCGTCATGACAAGGCTTGCGGGGAGACCTGCCGCACTGCATGTGAGAATGCCACCATCCAGATCGGAAACCCCCAGGGCGAGGTTATCCGCAGCCCCCTCCGTGCTGGATTGCGGCCCCGGATCGTTCAAAACGGGAGGCCTATTTTTGTCGCGCACCTCCCAGTTGAAGACCTTGCTGGTGTAGAGCGGCCCGTCCGATGCGGTGACCGTCACGACATAGCTGCCTGCGGAAGTAAATGGCAACGTGCCCGTAATAAGACCGGTGGCCTGATTCAGCGTTAGACCCGACGGCAGCGTGGGGATGCCGGTGGTGGGACCCAGGCTGAGGTCGGCGTAAGTCCAGGGGTCATTGTCCGGGTCGGCCGCCTGAAGCTGTAGCATGATCACATCCCCTTCGGTGCTGACCTGGTTTGGGACGTCGTTAAAATTGGGCTGCCGGTTCGTGTTGACAATCGTCCAGAGAAAGACCTCGGTGTCGGTCAACACCCCGTCGCTCACCGTCACCGAAATCGCGTAGACCCCCGCGGAGATATAGCTCGGAACGCCACTGATCGCACCCGTGGAAGGAGAGTAGATCAGGTTTGCCGGAAGCCCCGTGATGGTGTAGGTGAGCACGTCCCCATCCGCGTCGCTGGCCACGAACGAAAGGGCCACCGACGTCCCCTCCGCGCTAGTCTGATTCACCGGTGGGGTCAAAACCGGCGCCCGGTTTTGATCCAACACCACCCAAACCACCTGGAGATTCACCGACGAAGTGCCATCGGAAACGGTGATCGTCGCCACGTACCCCCCCGCCGAATTGAAGGGGGGGGTGCCCGTGATCACGCAGGTCGTGCCGTTCATCGAAAGCCCCGGCGGCAGCCCGGTCGCGGAACAGGTCAGGATTCCGCCATCCGGGTCGGAGACGGTGATCGGCAGCGTCACCGCCACCCCTTCCGTGCTGGTCTGAGGCCCCGGATCGGTAATCACGGGCGAGCGGGCGGCGTTGTTTACAATCCAGGTGAAGGTCTGGGACAGGCTGGTCAGGAAACCGTCCGACACCGTCACGGTAATGAGATAGGAGCCCGCCGAATCGAATGTTAACGTCCCTTCAATTCGGCCTGTCGTGGGGTTTAACGCCAGATCTGGGGGGAGAAAAGAGGGGGTGCTGTAGGTGAGGGCGTCTCCGTCCGGATCGCTGCCGCTGAGCACCTGTGGGACCACCGTCTGCCCCTCCGTGTCGGTGCGGTTGACCGGCAAGATCAGTGTGGGGGCGCGGTTCGTGTTGAGCACGGTCCAGGTGAATCCTATCAGCACATGATCCAGGCCATCGAACACGTCAATGGTCACGGCATAGTCGCCCGCAGCGGTGAACGGGAGCGTGCCTTCGATGCAACCGGTCGTGGGGTTCATTGTCAATCCCGACGGCAACGTGCTGCCAGCGCTATAGACCAGACTGTCCAGGTCCACATCGCTCGCGATAATGCAGAGAAGTACAACCGATCCTTCCGCATTGGTCTGATTGCCCGGATTGGTCACTAGCGGCAGATGGTTTTTGTTCCGCACAATCACGGTGAACGACTCAGAATCGCTCAGGGAACCATCCGACACAATAACCGTCACCGTGTAGGTGCCGAATGACGTAATCGTCAGCGTTCCGCTGATCAGACCCGTGGTGGGATGCATCGTAAGACTTGCCGGAAGACCGATGGCCGTGTAGGTCAGCGTGGAGCCTACGTCCGGATCGGTGGCAATGATCTGCAGCGTGGGGCCATCTTCTTCGACATAGGTCTGCGTCCCCGGGTTGACCACCTCTGGAGGACGGTTCACATTGCTAATCGTCCAGACAAAGGTCTCTTGCGCAAACAACCCACCCTGGTCAGTTAGCGTGATCTCGATGAGATACGTAGCGGCCGCATCGAAACTGACCGTGCCACTGATCTGGCCATTGCTGGACAACGTGAGGTTCGCTGGAAAAGTCGAATCGCTGCTGTAAATGAGGGCATCTCCAAGGTTCGGATCGGTGCCGAAGATCGTGATGGGCGTAATGGCCGTCCCCTCTGGCGTCGTCAGATCGGGCAGATCGGGCAGAACGGGGGGGCGGTTCTTCTCTTTCACCTCCCAGGTAAATGTGACGCAGGTCTCGTCCGTGCCGTCGCTGGCGCAGAGGGTGACCTTGTGCGTCCCCACCTCCGTATCCAGATTGATCGTGCCCAAAATTTTGCCGCTGTTGCGGTCAATCAATAGGCCCCCTGGAAGACCCGTGGCGGTAAACTCTAGTGGACTCCCGTCGTCATCCGATGCCTGATAGTTGTTCTGCCCCACCACGAGGGAGATCGCGTCCCCCTCCACGTCGGCCGTGCCATCGCTCAGCAGTCGGTCAAACGGCGGGACCAGGAGCGGCGGACGATTGGTGTTGGTCACTGTTAACGTGAATGTGACACTGACCGACAGACCCACCCCCACAGGGCCATTGATGGCCGTCACGGTAACCTGGTAGAGACCGGCCGTATCGTAGTCGGGCGTACCGCCGATCTCGCCCGTTGTCGAGTCAATGATGACCCCCGCCGGTAGACCGGTGGCGCTGTAGAATAGTTGCGCCCCATCCGGGTCGGAGGCCTTCACTGAATAGGTGTAGAGAAGCGACTCTGGCGTGGTCTGATTGGGGATATCGTCCATCAGCGGCTGCCGCGGCACATTGATGATCTCCCAGGTGAACCTCACGCTGGCCTCTCCCCCCTTACCATCCCGCACGGTGATTTTGGAGAGATAGACGCCCGAAGAGGTGTAGTCGAGGCTGCCGGTGATCTCGCCCGTAGTCGGGTTAATCGAGAGGCCCGGCGGCAGGTCAGATGCCTCATATGTCAAGGTGTCGCCATCCGGGTCGGAAGCCCGCACCTTCTGCGGTAGGGAGTTGCCCGGGCCGCTCCCCAGGGACGTCCCCTCCGAATTACTGAGGCGGGTGGTCTCATCGGGAACAGGGAAGTCTATGATCGGCGCGCGGTTGGTATCGCCAATGAGTAAATCAAATGAGGTTGCCGCGCAGAGCGTACTGGCGCCGCCTATCGGACCGTCACAAACCGTCACGGTTACAACATACGGCGATGTGCTGGCCGCGCCAAAGGGGACCGCCGCTGCGGTAATCAGACCGGCAGGCTCGGTGACATTGTCATTGGAGTCAGGCAGTCCGTCGTTACCCCGAATGGTCAACCAGGTTGCAGCAGGCAACCCAGTCGGTGGCGCCACCGACATGGAGAAAGTCAGCGGGGCGCCATGCGTGGCCGGGCTATAGAGGTCTGGATCGCTAGAAAGCCCGTTCGGATCGTGCTGCTGGCTGGTAAACGCGGAGATAGAGATCGAGCTGCTCTCAGCCCCCAGTTGGGCCTCCGTCAGAGGCTGGATCACGGGGGGCTGATTCACGTTTGTGACCGTCCAGGTGAAGGTGATCGCGGATGAAATGAGGCCATCCGAAGCCGCCACCGTCACGTCATAGGCGCCCGCCGCCGAAAACGAAAGCGGTCCCGTGATCTTCCCCGTCGTCGGATCAATCGAAAGACCAGGCGGTAACCCCGATGCCACAAACGCCAGGACATCCCCGTCCGGGTCGGTGGCCGAAATGAGCAATGAAACAGTGGTGTTTTCGAGGCTGGTCTGCGGACCTGGATTCGTGACGATGGGGGCCTTGTCCACGTTGTCCGAAAGGAACAACTGCTTCGTCTCATAGCGATAGACCAAAATGCGGGGCTTTCGGGCCGGATTGACCCCAGGAACCACACGGTCGTACGCCAGCCGAACCTCCGGCACGAAACCACTCGTGGAGGCCTTTCCAAACGTGGTCACCGTGCTGGATTCGATTTTGGCTGGCTTCCATCCCGTGCTAAAACAGGCCAACCAGATGTCATCGGCCCGCCAGTAGGCAACGCAAGGGAATCCCCCTCCGTCTAACGCGATGGACGGATTGCGCCCTCCCGCACTGTCCACCGTGGTCTGTGTCCAGGTCTGGCCACCATCCTCGGACAGAACGTAGACCAGCGTCCCCTCCGCACCACTGGCGCCAGGCAGGCCCACCGCCACATGGATCAGGTTGGCGGAATCGGCCACTACCGAAACGCCATGGGGAGATGAAAACTGCCCGGAGAACACCGCCTGAAGAGTGTCTGCCCCATCCGAATAGTAGAGCCTCTCGTCAAAGACATCGTACAGAAGGATATGGTCTTGTCCCGCTGTGTGATTGATATCGCTGGGCCCTGTCGCATAGTCCACAGCGCGAAGAAAAAACTCCTCCAGAAGGACCGTGTTGTTCGGGTTAATCAGTAGCGTCGAGCCACCACCCGGTGAACCGCGCACCCATTTCGGAGTGGTGTTCAGTTCTTTTGGCACCGGGACGGCCGCCGCGATAAGCTGGTAGACACCGCGGTTGATTTCGCTGCCGTTGGCCACGGAGTCCAGCCGTTCCTTCACAATGCCGGGGCCGGTCGGAGCGGCTTTGAGGTCGGCCAGCCAGGCGTAGATACCGCTTGCGTCCGAGCCCGTGCCGGGGCGCGTATAGACGTAGAACGGAACGTCGCCGGGCGTGAGCACCAGCTCTGGTACCCCAACGAGGCCCGGACAGGTAACACTGTCGTAGAAGCTACAAGGGTCTTGGAGGGTGTTCAGGGTCCAGGAAGAGATGGCGCCGGAAGAGAGGGTCGCCTTCCCCCAATGAACGGACTGGGAGAGGAAAAAAGCGTCGAGGAGCATGTTGTCACTGGTGCAGTTGACATTCTCGCTCCACCCAACAACGGGCTCATTCTTGGCCGTAAAGTGCAGGCCGGTCAGACGGACATCCGGCGGACAGGGGCCATTTGCGTTTCCCCCCTTCGCGACCTCGAAGAACTCCCACGCCGATATTGCGGAGGCATCGTAAGGTCGGCCCACGACAACCGCGAGCCAAAGCCCCATCAAAAGTAAAATCTCCCCCGTTCTACACCTCTTCAACCGCATAACGACGCTCTCCACGCCCCACGTATAAGCCCACAATAACCGCCCTCTTTAGCACGTTCCACGTGCTTTTACAATATGTTATAATGACGTTTGTCTAAACCAAATTCACAGTTCCCTAAATCGGATAGAAAATCAAAAGCTTTAGCCAGACCGTGAGGTCATCCGTCGTGGTCTGGCTTCCCTAGGAACTTACGACCGGAACGAGGCAGCGGCGACCACCAGCGTGATCTCGCCACGCAACCGCTTCTCCGCCATCCTGGCGATCACATCGGTAATCGTCCCTCGAATCATCTCTTCGAAATGCTTCGTCATCTCCCGTCCGACCGAAACCTGCCTGTCTCCCATCACAAGTAAAATTTCTTCGAGCAAAGCCAGCACCCGATATGGCGATTCATAGAAAACGAGGGTCCTGGGATCGGACGAAAGCAGCACCAGCCGTTTTCGCCGTCCTCCAGATTTTCGGGGCAGAAAACCTTCGAATGCAAACCGGTCCGTTGGCAGACCGGAGGCGCAAAGGGCCGCAATGGCCGCGGCAGGTCCCGGCACCGGACAGACTGGAATGCCAGACTGAATGGCCTGCGAAACGAGGAGATAGCCAGGGTCGGACAGGGTGGGTGTCCCCGCGTCACAGACGAGCGCCAACGATTCTCCCGCAACCAGTCTGGCCACCAGGAGCCGAGCCCGCGCCTCTTTGTTGAAATCGTGATAGCTGGTTAGCGGGGTGTGAATATCGTAGGCGGTGAGCAGCTTTTGGGTGTGGCGGGTATCTTCGGCGGCAATGGCCGTCACCTCCTTGAGAATCCGAACGGCCCGGAAGGTCATGTCCTCTAAGTTGCCAATGGGCGTGGCCACGACGTAGAGAACGCCACCTTGTACGGACCCACCGCTCCGACGATTCCAGGCGTCTGTCCACTGTTCGGTCGGCATCATCACACGGCCATTCACACCATCGCATCGTCAATGAATCGGCAGAGGATATGCCCGATCAAAATATGCGATTCCTGGATGCGGGCGGTATTGGAGGAGGGAACCTTAATCGTTAAATCGGCGGACGCGGCCACGCTTCCTCCCCCTTCACCCGTGAGGCCGATGGTTTTCGTCCCTCTGGCCTTCGCAATGTGAATTGCCTCGATGACATTGGCGGAGTTCCCACTGGTGCTGAGGCCGATTGCGACATCTTCAGGATGGGCCCAGACCGACATCTGCCGCGCGAACAGGTGCCGATAATCGTAGTCATTTGCAATCGCCGTCAGCGTGGAGGTGTTGACGGTGAGGGCCATCGCCGGTAGAGGCCTCCGTTCTCGCTCGAAACGACCCACCAATTCCGCCGCGATATGTTGTGCATCGGCGGCGCTCCCGCCGTTACCGAACAGGATGATCTTTCCTCCGGCGCGGAGCGATGCCACGGCCCACTCTGCGGCGCGAACGATGTCACCCACAGCCGACTGAAGTAGCCTCTGCTTGACCGCAATGCTTTCCTGGATCAGACAAACAACACTTGCGGCATCCATCTCGGCCCGTGCCATGTTTAGCGCGCTCCCCATACGATGACAGACGGCGTAGCGCCGGTACGGCGTAGCACCGGTACCGACAGCAGCCGGCACACCTATTTCACTGCGGTGCAACCGGCGTGGCGGGCGCGGCGGGTACGGCGGGCGCGGCAGCCGGCGCGGGGCTGGGGGGTGTAGCCGGTACGACTTGTACGGATGGCGCTGGGGGTACTGGGGATGGAATCGTTTTCCGAGCCTCGGCCTTTGGAGCTTCCTGCTTTGTCCCCGTGGGCTTCTGGAC
>Ga0247727_10015896_pt1 | contig 12251 bp, 11 predicted proteins | sample WisWelCaveWW1625_FD_202498 | JGI IMG/M metagenome (GOLD analysis project Ga0247727, IMG submission 202498) | Biofilm microbial communities from Wishing Well Cave, Virginia, United States - WW16-25 | ecosystem: Environmental > Aquatic > Deep subsurface > Groundwater > Cave microbial mat | place... | reverse complement strand
TGGTGAACGATTTCGGCGTTTGGCACCGGAGGCTGACTTCCCAGTACGTCGAGGAGACAAACGCGAAAATCGTTCACCAGGTCGAGCAGATACGCAGTCGCAGTAGGCGCTTCATGAATAATCCGGGCTAGAGTGAGGGAACGTATGCAGCGGGTTCTGATTACGGGTTGTTCCACGGGCATCGGCCGCGCGACGGCGGAGTTGTTGACACAGCGCGGCTACCATGTCATCGCCACCGCGCGCGATCCCAACTCTCTGTGCGAACTCGATGTCGCCGAACGCTTTCCGCTCGACGTTACGGATGTCGCCTCGGTCGCCGCTTTGTGCGCCGCGGTTGGCCCCATCGACGTGCTCGTCAACAACGCCGGCATCAACGCCTACGGTCCCGTCGAGAGAATTCCGTTGGTGGAGGCCGAGCGGCTCTTCGAAACGAATTTCTTCGGTGCCTTGCGCATGTTGCAGGCCTTTGTGCCGGCCATGCGCGAGCGCGGGCGGGGAACGGTGGTCAACATTTCATCGCTAGCAGGTCGCATTGGGCCGCCCCTGGTTGGCGTATACGCCGCGAGCAAGTTCGCCCTCGAAGGGCTCTCGGAGGCGCTCCGCTTCGAACTGGCACATTTCGGGGTTCGCGTGATCTTGATCGAGCCCGGCTACACCGAAAGTGCCATGCGCGGCCGTTCGCCGCACTTTGGCGACGACGAGCCACCCTACGCGGAATTGCGTCGGTTGTGGGAAGGATCGGACGCCGTACTGGTGGGTGGCCAGCGCCCGACGGCGACACGGGTGGCGGAAGTGATCGCGGAGGCGCTCGCGGCCGATGCGCCGCCCCTGCGCTGGCCGGTCGGTGCCGATGCGGAACTCGTGCTGAAAGCCCGCGCCGCCATGGACGACGAGCGCTTCGAGGCCACCATGCGCTCGTTTCTCAAAATCGACTGGTAACAGCCGGCGCCCAGTTGGCGCGCGGCGTCTCCTTCTGGTAACCCTGAGTTATATCAAGTCGTAAAGGAGAAAAGAACATGGTTCATTCCGATCTTGCGGCGACGGCTCGCACACTGGTCGCCGAAGGTAAGGGTATCCTGGCTGCCGATGAGAGTTCTCCCACCATCAAGAAGCGCTTCGATGGCATCGGCGTTGAGTCCACCGAGCAAAGCCGCCGCGCTTACCGCGAGCTTTTGTTCACCACGGCGGGTGCCTCCGACTTCATCAGCGGCGTAATTCTCTACGACGAAACCGTCCGCCAGAGCGCGAGCGATGGCACGCCGTTTCCGAAGCTGCTCGCCGACCGCGGCATCATTCCAGGTATCAAGGTGGACGACGGAGCCAAATCGTTGGCCGCTTGCCCCGGTGAGAAAATTACCGAAGGGCTCGGCGGCCTGCGCGAGCGCATCGCCGAGTATAAAAAACTCGGCGCGCGCTTTGCCAAGTGGCGAGCGGTCATCACGATCGCTGACGGGATTCCCAGTGAAACCTGCATTGCCACCAACGCACACGCTCTCGCCCGCTACGCGGCGCTGTGTCAGGAAGGCGGGCTCGTTCCCATTGTGGAACCGGAGGTCTTGATGGACGGCACGCACACCCTTGAGCGTTCCTTTGAGGTGACCTCGGCCGTTTTGTTCGAGGTGTTTCAAGCGCTGCGCGAGCAGCGCGTACGCTATGAGGAGATGCTGCTCAAACCCAACATGGTGCTCTCGGGTTATGCGTGCCCGAAGCAGACCAGCGTTAAAGAAGTCGCCGCCGCCACGCTGCGCTGTTTCCGCAGTGCGGTGCCGGCGGCGGTGCCCGGCATCGTCTTTTTGTCCGGCGGGCAGAGCGACGAACTCGCCACCGCCCACCTAAGCGCCATGAACGCGTTGGGCCCGCATGCGTGGCAGCTCAGCTTTTCGTACGGACGCGCGCTCCAGGCACCCGCTCTCAAAGCTTGGAAGGGCAAGGCGGAGAATGTCGCGGCTGCGCAGCGCGCTTATCACCACCGCGCGCGCTGCAACGGCGCCGCGCGCTACGGAAAGTACAGCGAGGCCATGGAGCGCGAGGCGTAGCTTCGATCCGATCGGTTCTGGGAATCTTCGCAAAGGCGCCTCTATTTGGGCGAAGCGCCACTCTGCCGGCGTGAATCGGAATCCGGATCCGCAGAAGAATTCATGAAAGCCTATGGCTTCCTTTCTTTGACCTGTGTTGATTTTTCGGTTTCTTGAGTTTCGAAGTAGTGAGCGATGCTCCCTAGCTCAACGAAAAATGTTATTTCAGAGGCAGCTGTGAGAGGTACCCCAACAGACAGCATTAGCTCCAATCCCCCGTAAGCCAGCACAGGTGGGCCCAAGGCCAATATGGCAACAAGAAAGCCTGTGTCCGCAAGAGCATTAACACGGGGACTAAAACCTGCCGCTTCGAGTTGCTCAACGGTGTACAGTGTTGTGATATCCACGCCTTGGTCGTAATGGAGATTCCGGTCGGTTAGACCGAGTGCAACGGGAACATTTCCAACCATTCTGAGGTACGACTTGAAGAACCCTCCAGATTCAAATGATGTGTTTGCGCTTAAGCTTGGAACATCGTTCTGCGAGGGATCTACGTTCGCTATTCGGCGGACTGTCGGATACGGATTGCCGGGGGGCGTTGCTGTTTCCACTGGGCGAGGTTTTTGAGTTGTTTGGAGTGACTGCGCGCTTTCCGTGGAACCAGAATTGCTCTTCTTTTTTCCATCCTGTTGTAGCGCGGTGAATTGTTTCCCATCCGGATCCGTGAACTTCATAGGGTTGTTTGCCGCATAGGTGTACGCGCTCATCGAAGGCTGATCTTTTGGATCGATCCCCGTAAAGCGGCAAGTCGTTGAGTTAAGCATCCGCGCGCCTGCATCCAACAGGAGAAGGGCATCGTCTTGCTCATAACCTGTAAATGTGTAATTAGGTTTCGCGGCCTGTGCGCCTATCTCGGACAGCGGTTTTCCGCACGGGAGGTAGATGGCTTGGTGGAGAACCTGGCCTGCTTTGGTGTTGGTTGTTCTGCCTTCATCACATGCGAGAAAGATCGCTGCTACGAGAGAGAGAGAGAGAACTCTTACATCAGCGCGCATACAAAAATCCCTCCCGGCCAGCACAGGTTTCGCGACTGCGTTTCCCCTGGCAATGATCCCTCCGATCACTGCCACGGGGCTCACCTCAGCGCTCGTGCAATGACCGCCGCCGGACCACTCTACCAGACTTTCTCTCCGCAGTCTTACAAATTTTCGTGAGGCGCCTCTTCAAAGAGTGTGGCAGAGAATGCTATGGTGATTTTTTGCTGCAAGCTTTCGACTGAGCCGGCTGCTGCGTGGCCGAGGGGGCTCCCGTTCGTATCGCGGGCGGTGATTGCAGCGCAATAGCGCAGAGGGGGATGGGGCATGTCAGCTTTCTCGTGCGCCCTCCTCAGCTGGGCGGCCTTTTGCCTGAGCTTGTTTTTCGCCTGCAGAACGACCGAGCTTCCTGCTCCGGCCGATGCCGCAGCATTGACTCGAGAAGCGGAGAACCTGATGAACGCGCAGCGGCTCGACGAAGCCCATCGCAAGGTGAAGCAGGCGATCTCGATTTACGAGGCAGGTGAAGACCGCGAAGGCTTGGCCGACGCGTACAATCTCCTGGGCTACATATCCAAGAGTCGCCATGCTGGAGAGCTCTATGCCCTCGATGAGGCCGAACAGGCGTTTCTGCGATCCATGGCAGCAGGCCGCGCGGCAGAGTCCATCCGCTGGCAGGCGGAGGGGCATCTCGGCCTCGGCATGGTTTTTCACCAGCGCGTCGACAAGTTGGGCGAAGCGCAGCACAAGCAGGCGGCTTGTTCTCATTACCGCGCGGCACAAACTCTGGCCTCGCGGGCCCACAACGACGAGTTTGCCAACACAGCTTCGCGTTATGCTGTCCAGCTCCAGTGTCCCGATTAACCCGGATTATTCATGAAGTGCTGTAGCGCGACCGCGGAGATTCCCGGAATGGTCGACGCTTTCAGCGTTTGGCACCCGATTCTAACAGATTTTTTCAGCGGTCTTGCCTAAAAAGAGTTGTTACTGAGTTGTTACCCCACATTTTTTACCAAGCTGCTACTGTGGTTACACTGTTCATGTGCGGTCGGGATCCCGCTCGACCCTAGTGTCGATTCTCGGCAGATAGCCTCGGCCTGTGTTTTGCGGAAATTCGTGAGGCTGTGTTTCCCGCCAGTGCAGGAGAAGTTCGCGCAAAGTTTCTGCTTGGTTGCGGCTCGAGTCTGCGAGCACGCACTCGCTCAAATAGTGGAGCGCGTGTCCTACCTGGAGGCCGGGGCCGCAACCCAAGATCTCCATCACCGCGCGGCCGTTCAACGCCAGGTCCCGCCGTTCCAGAACCAAGCGTTCGTTTTGTCGCACATGCTCGAGGGCGGCGTGTAACTCGCGCAGCCGGTGTGCGGCCTCGGCATTTTCGCCTTCGCATCCGGCGGCTTGTTCCGCGTGCCGCAGGGCGAAGAGCGCTTCCGTCCCATCCACGCCGGCGCGTTTTAAAAGCCGCCGCACACTCAGAAGTTGCTGGGGGTTCGCTTGGCGCTCGACGGGGTGTAGGCGCAAAAGCTGCTCGACGCTTTCCCGTACACGGCGCGGGAAACGGAGTTGGGAGAGCACCGCCGCCGCAGAGGTTCCGCGCAGCCAGGCCGCGAGACGCAGGCAGAGGTCGCGCGGCAAGTGCGGCAGAAGTTGGGGGGCGTCGCTGCGGCAACCCGGTGCAAACTGTTGCGCAAAGCCGGTGCGGAACAACAAGAGAAGCGCTTCGCTCGCGTGCGGTCCAAGTAGCAAGCGCTCGAGTTCGTGACGGATGCGCTCGGGCGCGACGCCGGCCACAGCGGTGCGGGTCTTCGCGATGGCCGGCTCGAGGGCGGCGTCCAGTTCGTAGCCCAATTCCGAGAGCAGCCGCGCCGCGCGCAGCGCCCGCAGCGGGTCCTCGGCAAAGCGGGCGTCCGCGGATCCCACGCTGCGCAGCACGCCGGCCGCGAGGTCGTTTGCTCCACCGAAGGGGTCCAACAATTTTCCCGAGCCGGTGTCGAGAGCCATGGCATTCACGGTAAAGTCGCGGTGAGCGAGGTCCCTTTCGATGTTCTCACCACGGCGAAAACGCGTGACGTCGACGGGACCGCAGGTGAGAGGAACCATCACGGTTCCGTGACGCAACCCAATGGGCACGGCGCGCGGGAAGAGTTCGAGTACCGCGGCGGGTGTGGCATCGGTGGCGACGTCGAAATCGCGCACCGGCTTTCCTCGCAGCCAATCGCGCACGCAGCCGCCCACCAGATAGGCAGCGTATCCTTCGGCCTGCAAGCGGGTGAGTAGCTCGACGAGGGGAGCGGGCAGAGAAGAGATGGCGCCAGCCGCGATTATCTCAGCAGATCTCATCTCGGCCTCCTCGTGCTGCGCCAACCCACACGGCTCACCAAGCTGCTGCCGTGACCGCGTGTCTCTGCGCTTATGCAGGTGTCGCGCAATCGACGAATAGCGAAAAACGCGATTCCAGGAACGTTAGCTGCAAATAGAAAGCTTCGCGGGGTTGGTTGTTTTGAAAGCTCATTTGCGCACTGGTTGCTACCGGTGCGCGTTACCCCTCAGCCACCAGCCGGCACTCAGTCTACAACAGGCGGAACGATTTCGAGTCTACGCTCCGCACGGGGTGAGACACATGCAGCGAAGAGCGATCGAACAAAAAATGGCTCTCAGAAACCGGGCGCGCTCGGGGTTTTGGTTCTTCATCCTATTCGTTTGTTTGGGAACGCTGGCGCGCTCGGCTGCCGCTCTCACGATTCAGGATCTGACCCCTGTTGCCTTCTTACCGCAGGGGCAGTTGGGTCTCGTGACGGACGGACATCCGGCCGGCTGGGACGTTGCTACCGCCGGTCTTCCCACGAGCTATTTCACGAATGCAACAAATTCGCAGTGGACCGTCGGTAATGGCGCGGTTTTTCCCGGCGTTGATCTGGCGGTGTCGCAGAACCTACAAGCAGTGCAGAGTAATCCGCAGGCCGGTGGTCAATCGAACACGACGGCAAATCCCTTCCTCGCTGTTTCCAGTTGGACGTTCACGAATCTCTCTGGGCAGGACCTGGAAGATCTCGTGCTTGCGGTCGTGATTCCTGACTACGCCAACTACGCCAAGCCTGTGAGCGTGGCGCTCGCGGGCGATAGACTCGAGATCATGCAGTTCACGACCGGTGGCGGGCAGGTGCTCTCGCTGGCAGCGTACTTCATTGGCGATCTCGGGGCGGGTCAGACATCGTTGCCCCTCGACGTGCAGTACGTGATCACCGGCGATCTCGTCACCGCTGTGGTTGGCAACAACACCGAGTTCATAATGCCGCCGCTCAAGCTGACCGCTTTCAGCGAGGTGGGTGCAGTGGTTCCCGAACCGAATTCTCTGCTCTTGTTTGGAAGTGGCCTGCTGGGTCTCACCGTTTTCTGTCGCCGAACTTCAGCGCGGCGGCGAGAAGGTGCAGTGATTTCCCGCGCGTAGATCCTCGGCTCGCGCGGGGCAGCTTTCGATGCATACGGAGGAAAAGGATTTCAACCATGCAGCTTCTCAATTTTGCTCGCTCTTTGTTTTTTATGGTGATCTTGGTGATGCTCCTGCTCGGCGTCCTTCCGCTGCTGGCCCGCGCCGACGCCGCACCGGCGGGTTCGGTCGGGAAAGCCATCGGCTACGTCGTGTCAGCGCAGGGCGACGCGGTAGCAAAGACACCGGACGGCAGCGAGCGCCCGCTCCTGTGCGGTACACCGGTTCACGAAGGAGAGCTTCTTAAGACCTACGGCGGTGCGCAGATCGGAATTCTGGCCGGTGAAGTACTTGCCAAGTTGGGAGAAGAATCCCAGGTGGAAGTAGCTCGCACGCCCGAGGGTACGCCTCACTTTGCGTTGCTCGCGGGCCAGGTCCGCCTGATCGATACGCGGTCGTCCGCCGAAACGCCCTTGCAATTGACGACTCCGCATGCACTGAGTTTCGTCCGGGGTGGCGACGTCGAGGCTTCTTTGGTTGAACTCCCCGATCACGTTCCGTATTCGCTCGTGTGCGGTTGGCGCGCGGCCTTTGAGATTCAACGGCGTGGCGGTGAGGAGAAGAACCTTGCGGAACCAGGCCAGTGCGCCATGGTGCGCGCTATGGGGGCCATACAGCACGTGGCGGCGCGCGCGGGCTCCTTTGAAGAAGCCATGGTTACTTGTCCCTTGCTCGCGGTGGGTGCTTTTTTTTCTCCCAGCGATGTGGCGGCGAATTCCATTCCCGCCGGCCAGGCGCCGCCCGGCGGTTTCGACGCGAAGCTTCTGCCTCCTTGCTTCACGGCGACCTGTGGTGGAGATCCGATCCATCCGAACCCCGACCCGCAGCCCGATCCACAGCCGGATCCGAGACCCAAGGTGTCGGTAACTGTGATCGAAGGGCCGGCGACGCCCATCGTGCTCGAATAGAAGCGAGGCAAAAGGCACCCTACCTATTTCTTTCTGGCTGCTCCCCTTCCGCGGTGATAGGCTCCCGACTTGCCGGTGTTGAACCCGGACTCTTCGGGAAGCGCCGTAGCGAGACCGCGGAGATGTCCAGAGATCTGGTGGACGATTTCAGCGTTCGGCTCCTCGACGTACTATCACAGTACGCCTCCGGTGCCGAACGCTGAAATCGTTCTCCAGGTTGGGCAGATACGCGGTCGCAGTAGGCGTTTCCTGAAGAGTCCGGGTTAGGCCCCCGCCAGGAATGGAGTCACTCCAGTGGACCCGAGAAGCGGTTTCTGGAAATTCTGGCTTATCCCCTTAAAACTTTGCTTGCTCTTCGCGGTTGGTTTGACGGCCGGTTCCGCCTTCGCTGCGGAGAATGGCGCGTTGCGCATGCGTGCCGAGGCTCTGGCGGCGCAGGGTCGCTGTGAGGAAGCCCTGGCCCTGGTTCGCGACGCGCAGGCCTCCTTTGGGGAGGATGCGCGTCTCAAGCTCATCTCCGGCCAATGCCTCATCCAATTGCAACGTTTTGCGGATGCCGTGGAGCAGTTGGAGGCGGCGCGCACCCAGCAGCCGGAACTGCCGGGCGTGGATCTCTATTTGGGCATTGCGCGCTTTCACTTGGGAGATCTGGCAGCGGCGGAAGAGGCGATTGCCGCAGCTCGTCAGCGTGATCCGAACGGAGCCGAGGTCAATTTGTATTGGGGCCTGCTCTTGCTCCAGCGGGCACAGAACGGGCAGGCTGCGGCTTATCTGGAGCGCGCTCGGCTGGCGAACGCGGCCGCCGTGGAGCCCGTGGCGTCGTACTACACCGGTATCGCCTGGCTTGGGGCGGAAGACCGCGCACGCGGGGAAGCAGCGCTGCGGCGCGTGGTGGAAGAAGCCCCGAACAGTTCCTGGGCGGAAGAGGCTCGGCGCGCGCTGGAAAAAATGCGCGAGCATGAGGCGGGCCGCTGGTGGGCGACACTGACCGGTGGTTTCGAATACGACAACAACGTCCTTCTGCGCGGCAGCGGCGTATCTCTGCCCAGCGAGATCTCAAGCCAGCGCGATACGCGCTTCATGTGGCTTCTCGAAGGTGGCTACGAGTTCTACCGCTCGCGCCGTTGGACTCTCGGTGCCTTGCTGCGTTATTACGGCAACGAACACGACGATCTGGGTAATTTTGAGATCCACTATCCCACGTTGACGTTCTGGGCGGACTACCACTTCGGGCGCGGACTCACCGGACGCATTCAGTACGACGGCGGCTACGCCTGGGTTGACAACGATCCGTTTTTGTCTTCTCACAACTTCACCACTTCTCTGTATCAGGATTGGGGACAGCGGGGACGCACGCAGCTCTTCGCCAACTACTACCGCTACGATTACAAGTTCGATAACAGCGATGTCCCCGACGGCCCGGGCTTTGTCAACGCGCCCTGTCTGGACATCGACGACATTGTCTGCGCGCCGCCGGGAATCAACGAATCCACCGCGCGCAACCGCGACGGTTACGGCAGCAGCTTCGGTGCGGAGCACGCTTTTCCACTGGGAGACAGCGGCGTCGAGTTGCGCGGCGGCTACCGCTTCCACCTCTATAGCTCGCGTGGTTCGGAATATTCTTACACCGGGCACGAACTCAAACTCGGCCTGCAGATCCAACTGCCCTGGGATTTGGTGCTCGATCTCTTGGGTCGCTACACCTATAAGCCTTACCGGAACCATTCGACGTTTCCGGATCCGGAAGATCTTTTTCTGAACCGGCAGTACGGCCTCGCCAACCACGTCCGGCGCGACAAGGTGTACGAGTTCGAGGTGCAGCTCGAGCGGCGGCTCACGGATCGTCTGAGCGCGGCCCTGCGTTACTCCTATCTTCGCAATCGCTCGAACGTCGCAGTGTTCGACTACCGCCGCGAGGTAATCGGGGCCTATCTGACTTTTAAGTTCCAGGATCTAGGAGTCTGACCCAAGATGGAGTACAGCATCCAGACGCACATCCATCGCCGCTCGCGGCGTTGCGCTCTGCTCGGCGTAGCGCTGCTACGCCTTCGCTCGCGCGCCTTGCGAGCGGCGCGTCTGTGCGTCTGGGCTACCGCACCCCATCTTGGGTCAGACTCCTAGGAGGAGCATGAGCGCATGCTGAGCAATCAAAAGAAGCACGGAGCGATCTGCGCCGCAGGGATGCTGGTGGCAGGTTTTGTTGTACTAGCGGCCGCGGCGCCGGCGCGTGCGGCGGGCGTGGTCGCCCGCGCGACGGCTGTGGTGGGGGATGTTTCCGTGCAGGGTTTGGACGGCGGCCGGCGACCCTTGCATTGCGGCGACTCCGTACGGAGTGGTGAGCGCCTGTTTACCGCCGCCGATGGGCGCACGGCGCTGCTCTCCGGCGATGTGTTGGTACAACTCGACGTCAACTCGGAAGCGGTTTTGGAGACGACCGAGGTCGGAACGCCTGCGCTGATGCTGGCGCGCGGTCACCTGCGCTTGATCGACGGGCGAGCAGGGGAGACAGGTCCCGAGCTCCGCATCTCTACTCCTCACGCGAAGGCTTCGGGCTTCGGCGGTGACAGCGATATCTACATCACGGCCGTTGCGGGTACGGAACAGAGCTTGCTCTGCGCGTCGGAACGCACTCTCGCCGTCCAGCGAGCTCAGGATCAGACTACGGCGCAGCCGGGGGAATGTGTGGTCGCGCAGTCGGGAGGCGGCGCGTTTTCTCGCGCCCCGCATCCCCGTGTCGCCATCGATACAGGCGGAGGGACGTGCGAAGTTGTATCGCTGCAGCATCTCTTCTTGCCCACGGAGGTGGCTGTTGGTCCGCCCGCTGGTGGCGAGCTGATTCCGCTCCAGGGCCCCGGTCTTTCGCGCGACGCCTGCGACGATCCGGGTTCAGGTTGCTCCGGCGACGTGCAGTCGCCCCCGCCGTCTGAGCCGCCCACCGCATCCGAAGAGCCTGGTCCTGCCACTCCCCCAGCGCCGCCGACCTGCGATGATCCGAGCGAATGCTTCGAGAATTGCGGTGATCCGAGCGAGTGTTTCGGGGATCTCTCGCTTCAAGCTGGAGACTGAGTTCTTCACACATGAGGCAAGCACGGCACGGGAGCGATATTGAATTCCCGAGCGGTGGTGAGACCGGCCGGGGCTATTTGGCGTTGCCGCCGCGGGGACGCGGGCGCGGCGTGCTGGTGCTTCAGGAGTGGTGGGGGCTGGTCGACCACATTCGCGACGTCGTGGACCGCCTGGCGGAAGCCGGTTTCGTAGCTTTGGCACCGGATCTGTACCGCGGCGAGACGGCGTCGGATCCCGATACGGCTGGGCGTTTGATGATGGGTCTCGAGATTCCTCGCGCCGCTCGCGATCTCTCTGGCGCCGTCGAGGCTTTGCTCAACCACGCGGCCGTAGACGGCGGTCGAGTCGGGGCCATCGGTTTTTGCATGGGAGGCCAGTTGGCGCTCTACGCCGCCACGCTGGACCCGCGCATTGCCGCCGTCGTCGATTTTTACGGTATCCATCCCAATGTGAACTTGGATTTTTCAGGCCTGCGGGCGTCTGTGCTGGGTATTTTCGCCGAGCGCGACGGCTTTGTACCGCCGTCGGTGGTTCACCGCTTGGAGGCGGATCTCGCAGCGGCCGGCGTGCGCACGACCTGCAAGATCTTTCCCGGTGTGGATCATGCCTTCATGAACGATACGCGGCCGGATGTTTACAACGCCGCGGTTGCGGCCGAGGCGTGGCAGGACGCGATGCACTTTCTGCACGCCGAGTTAGGTGCCTGAGGTGAGCGCTGCCACCTTGTCTGTGGTGCCGCGCGGCCGCGCACGCACCCACACGTACTTTCTCCCGCTGCCGGAACCCCTGCGTTCTCTGAGCGATGAGATCGATACTCGTATCGCTGAGCTGCCGACGCGCAGCAACGAGTACGGTTACGACGCCTTCGGCATGGATGTCGAAACCATCCGCCGCTTGGTGCTGCCTTTCGCTCTGCTCTACCGCTACTGGTTCCGCGCGGGAACGACAGGTATTGAGCGGGTGCCCGCGGGCCGTGTGCTCTTGGTTGCAAACCACGCCGGGAATACCTTCCCCTTCGACGGGGTCATGCTGGCGCTCGCCTTGTTTTTTGAGGCGACTCCTCCACGCGTCGTGCGCGGCATGGGGGAATACTATCTGCCGCGGATTCCCTTCTTCAGTGTATTTATGCACCGCATGGGTTCCGTGGTCGGTACGCCCGAAAACTGCGGGCAATTGCTCCAGCGGGGTGAAGCCATCGCCGTCTTCCCGGAAGGGCACCGCGGTTTCATCAAGCCCTACCACAAGCGTTACCAACTGCAGCGCTTCGGCTTGGGTTTTATGCGCCTGGCCTTGGATACGCGCACCCCGATCGTGCCGATCGGTATCGCCGGCGGTGAGGAGCAGATGCCCGGCCTGCTCGATGTTAAGTGGTTGGGACGTCTCTTCGGTGCGCCGGCTTTTCCGGTGACGTTGACTTTTCCCTGGCTGGGTCTGGCCGGCCTGTGGCCGCTGCCCATCAAATATCGGATTCACTTCGGGGAACCACTGCTCTTCGAAGGCGATCCTCACGAGGAAGACCGCGAAGTGGAAAAGAAGGTCGACGTGGTAAAGCTCGCCATCCGCGAACTTGTCGGCGACGCACGCTCGGCGCGCCGCAGCTGGTTTTTCTAGCGGACTGCATCACATTTGATATTGCGGGTGTGCGTGTATGCCGACTCTGCAAGCCGTGATGCACAGGACGAGTGCCCGGGCCGGGGTGTAGGCTCCTTTGCCTCCGGCCCTGTGGCTCCGTCGAACGTGCACA
>Ga0247727_10015895_pt1 | contig 12252 bp, 14 predicted proteins | sample WisWelCaveWW1625_FD_202498 | JGI IMG/M metagenome (GOLD analysis project Ga0247727, IMG submission 202498) | Biofilm microbial communities from Wishing Well Cave, Virginia, United States - WW16-25 | ecosystem: Environmental > Aquatic > Deep subsurface > Groundwater > Cave microbial mat | place... | reverse complement strand
AGTGCCATACGAATCCACAATGTCCAAAGAAGGGTGTTTTCTAGCCAATTTCTCTCTGTAATCTGTCAAGCTCTGACTTGTCCATTGAAAACCAGTTCTCTTTTGCGGGAAACTTGCCAGACTCTACATCCAATCTGTAATTTGTCAGCGCCTTTGTTATATCGCCAGACAACGAAAGATATTGTTTTACAAATTTCGGTTTTAGCTTGTCATACATTCCCAAAACATCATGTACCACTAGGACCTGGCCGTCGCAATGTTTTCCAGATCCTATCCCGATTGTCGGAATTGAAATGCTTTCTGAAATTATCTTTGCAACCTCGGATGTCACCATCTCTAGTGCTATGCTAAAGGCCCCGGCTTCTTCTAGCGCCTTTGCGTCCTCGATTAGCGTTACTGCAGCATCCTTTGTCTTTGCCTGGACACGATACCCTTGTGACAAAGTCGTGGTTTGAGGCTGGAATCCAATGTGCCCCATCACGGGAATCCCGGTTTCTACAATTGCGCGAATTGTCGATGCAACAACTCTGCCGCCTTCGAGCTTTACCGCATCAGCTCCCGCTTTTATCAGTTTTCCAGAGTTTGCAATCGCATCAGACGTGCTTGCCTGGTATGACATAAACGGCATGTCCGCAACAACAAGTGCGTTTTGTCTTGCCCGGCTAACTGCTTCTGTAAACAAAATCATCTGGTCCATGGTAACTGGAATTGTATTCTCATATCCTAGCATCACCATTCCGGCGCTGTCGCCAACAAGCAGCATGTCAATTCCGGCCTTGTCGCATAGTGAGCCAAGGGTATAATCATATGCAGTAATCACAGAGATTTTTTGGCCCGCTTTTTTCTTGTCTAGGATATCTTTGACTGACTTATGCACGAACAGCCCTCTTCATGAGATTCTTTTTTATCTCGATAATGGAATCAGCCAGGTTCTTTTTGTTATCAAATGGAGTCTTTGATGGGTTTTTCTTGCAGGCAGAGATCAATTCTTGGATTCCGCGCACAACATTATCGACTATTGCAATGTCTGCTGTTTGTGCTGTTCTGGAAAGCGGATTTAGATCAAACGTGATCACCTTTTTGCCAGCCTTTTTTAGTGCAAGGGTACGATCGCCGTCTTCGAGTGGAACCACAACCACGTCTGCAGCATAAATTCCGTTCTTGTCCACGATTCTTCGTGCACTGTCAAGGCCTGACAGCTTTTTCGAATTTCTCCTGTCCGTGCCAAGGACGGTTTTTGCACCATTTTTCCTCAAGGTCTTGAGAACGCTCTGCTTTCTTTTCTCGCTTGCATAAAACAGGTTTATCTCGATTTTAGCGCCAGTAACCCTTGAAAGCTCGATTATCTCCCTTGGGCACAGGCCTGCAATGTTGCCATTTACAGATATCACGGGAGTTTTTGCCAAAAGAAGCATGGATGCGGCAGCCTTGATTGCCTTTCTTGCAGCCTTGGAGGTACGCTCTCCAATCAAATAATCAAATGCCTCTCCCCTACCATGCGCCATGAGGCCCTCCTTTGCCACAAGCCCTGAATCAAATGCGTGCGCCAGTTTTTCTCTTATGTATAGGGACTTGGCACGCGGATGCGATTTTGGAATGACTGGTTTCATTTAGCTAACTAGCCTTGCGCCTATGTCGTCGATTTTTGATTTTATGATGATCCCGTCTTGGTATGTTTCTAGGATCTCAATCGCTTTGTCTTCAAGATTCTTTGGAACCAGTGTGAAAATCGTCTCGCCAAAGAGTGCAACGCCGGATTTTATCCCATACGATTTGAGATCCTCAATCACCGTCTTCATTTTTGGAGTGATAATGTTTACATAATTTGCAAACTCGACAGAAAACTCGTGGAACTGGCCGATATCATTTGTCTGTACCAGCTTGTCTACCATTTTTCCGCCAAGGCCGTTGATGGATGTGAGTCTTTCCTTTAGGAACTGTTTTGTGGAAATTGGGGAAAAACAGATCATTATTGCAGAATATGCTTCTGTTGGGATTTTTTTTAGCTGGCCTATTCCGGGCGCGCCGCCTTTTGTTCTAATTTCAAATCCGCCGTGGTATGATGCCAAGACATCGCCAAGTCCTGTCCTGCATATTACTTCGGCATTGTGTGCAATTTTTCCAAGCTGTTCTTTTGAAAATTTCGTTCCAAACGCCCGGTTCAATGCATATGACAAGGAAAGCGCAACTGCAGCAGAACAACCAAGGCCATATCCAACTGGAACCCTGATGTCATGGTGTACATTTACAAAATACTTGCCATCAAAATTTTTCAAAAACTCGTTAATCACAAATTCAGAGACCTGCGTGTTGTCCGGCTGATATCCAGAGACCTTGATCTTAAAATCTGTAAACTGCGAGTCCTCGACTTCTACCGTTGTCGTCACACCCTTCTCAATTGAAAATCCCGCCCCAAGCGAGCCCTGAAGCTCTGGTTTCTTGTTTTCATCTAGGTCTGCCTTGAAGAATCCCGTAATGTGAGCTGGACTAAATGCCGACCCTTTCATCCTGATCTGAATTTAAATTCCCCCAAAAATATAAGAATGAGGCTTAAATTAATTAAATTGATATAAATTGCCTAAATTCATTCGACGCCTGCAAAAGATAGGAAGCACCATCCTGGTATCGCTGCCAAAAGAATGGGTTGAAGCAAACAATCTCAACAAGAGCGCCGAAGTCGAGCTTGAAACCTCTGATAATTCCGTATCAATTACCGTAAACAGGGCAGAGCGCTCCTCAAAGGAAGTAGTGATATCGTATCCCCTACAACAGGATGAAAACATTGTTGCAAATATCATCGGCGCATATCTTCTTGGCTATGACATCATTCGAATAAAGGGAAAGGCGACAATACCAACCGAGGACCGAGAAAAAATCAGAAACTCGATGAGACGCCTTGTCGGAATGGAAATAATAGAAGAAGATTCCTCAAACGTAAATGTGCAGTTTCTCTTGGATGCTACAACGCTAAACCCAGAAAAAATTCTAAAAAGAATAAGCTCCATCTCACTTGGGATGTTCAACGACGTATCCTTGGCGCTAATCTCAGACGACAGGTCAAGTCTTCAAACCATGTCAAACCGGGACGACGAAGTAGACAGGCAATACTTCCTCTTGGTAAGGCTTATCCGTTCCACAATTAGCGACAAAAGGCTTGCTTCTGCGTTCCATCTGGAAAACATTGACGTGTTAGACTATAGGATTGCAGCAAATGTCTTGGAGACGACAAGCGATACCATAGTGGAAATTGCAAATTCCATCTCAAAGAGCACACTTTCAAAAAATGACCTAAAGAAAATCTACGAATTGACGAAAGACATAGAGCAGATCCACCAAAAATCAATCGACGCGTTTATCGAACAAAACAGAAGAAAGGCAATCGAGGCGATATCAAGCCACAGAAAATTCCAGAGAAAAATATCTGATGTCAGATCCTCAATTGAGCAAAAAAACCAGCTGCAAATTGATCTCTTGGATCTGATCTACATGTTTGAAGGCGTGTCAAGATCTTGGGCAGACATTGCTGACCTAGTCAAGCCGATATACAACTAGAGAATCTTATTTTTTGCGGCATATGTCAAAACCGCACAGATTGTCTTTGAATCGATTATCTTGCCTGACTTTATCATACCGATAAGCTTCCTCAAATCCATCTTGACGACAGACATGATTTCATCCTCGTCTAGTGCCTGCCCGCTGATTTTTTTCAAGTCTTTAGCCACAAAGCAGTAAATTGCCTCCTTGTTGTAGCCAACGGACGGATAGTACGTAAGAAGGCGCACAAGCTTGCCTGCCTTGTAGCCGGTTTCCTCCTGGATTTCGCGAAATGCGCACCTTTCAGGCCTTTCCCTGCGCTCAAGCGTGCCTGCCGGAATCTCAAGAATATAGCCGTGCCCAAATCGGTGCTGCTTAACTAGAATCACCTTTCCTTTTTCATCAAAGGCCAAAACTGCGGCAGCACCACGATGCTCGATTATCTCGCGCCTTACTTTTTTGCCCCTTACTGTAAGCTCGTAAACGTTCAGACCCAAAATCTTGCCATCATAGATTTTCTTTTTCCGCATCTGGTGATATTCCTAGCCAGATGTTAATTAATAGTTTGATAAGACAGGTGGAGTTTTGTGGAAGATTTTGATGCCTTGATTGTGTTTGTAACCCATTTCTGCGGAAATGCAATCTTTTTTGGAATGAAAAGATCTGCGCTTGAAACACCTTTTACTTTTCGTACCTGCTGGGTAATGTTGTCAAGCTCAAAGATGTTGTTGCTGTGCAAAAACAAAACTATCTGGTTTTTTGCAATAAACGGTTTTTCCAAAAACGAAGAAGAAAACTCTTTTTTCAACAACTTTAACGTCTCATTCATATTTCCTTCAACCCATACCAGAACGGCAAACGGAATGTACTGTCCAAACTTGGATGGGTCATACACCAAGGTAAACTGAATTGCCTCGTCATTTTGAAGCTTTTTCAAAGACCTTGCGATTGTCTTTGTTGAAAGTTTTGTTTTTTTTGCGATGTCGTCAATCTTTGATCTCGGGTTCCTTAGGAGCTCGCCGATTATCTCGACATCCGTCTTTGTAAGGTCAGAGCGTATTCCGTGGTTTTCGGCCTCAAATATCGAAAGTAATCGTACATCGCGCATCAGGTTTTTTGCAAGCTCGATTTTCTGAGATACGTTCTTCTTTACCACAATTGCACAGACGGTTATCCCGCCAACACATGGAACGACAAAGAACGGCTCGCCAACCAGCTCTACTTGTTTTAGGATTTCATCGATGTCCTGACCTGTGACAACGATATAGAGCACGTTGTACCCCAAAACCTGGGGCTCTATCTTTAACGCAAAATTCTCAATTGTACCGTTCTTGATCATTTTTTCTATTCTGGATTTTACAGAAGCTCCGGAAATTCCCAGTTTCCCGCCTATCTGCCTGTCGGATTCGCGGCAGTTATCAAGCAAGGAATGCAGTATCTGGAGGTCTAATTTGTCCAATTTGCTAGTACTAACGCCCACTTTCTTATTAAATAATACTATTCTTAGAGAAAAATGTCCGTAATATCCATAATTACTATACCATATGTTATATATCAGACTATTTCTATTCATGACATGGATTACAGGATTCAGCTGGCCAAGAGGATGCTCTCAAACAAAAAGGGCAGCCTCATCGGTGCAGTTCTGGCAGTATCTATTGGAATCTTGGTAATTCACGTAAATTTTGTAATATTTCAGGGACTGTATGACGCAATTGTCCGAGATCTTTCAAGCTATAGGTTTGGCGATGTCAGGGTAACAGATGAAGAAAGCTTCATCACAAAATCCGATATCTTTCTAGTAAACTGGTTTGAGCGAATCCCGTATGTGGAGGCTGCTGCACCGCGGATCCAGTCGTCTGCATCAATTAACGTGACAAAAGGCGGCAAGCTGATTGAGGAATTCAGCGTCCAAATTGTCGGAGTTGATCCATTTCGTGATCCTCGGGTCTCAACTGTCTATCAGACGGTAACGGAAGGCCAGTACATTCTTTCAAGAAACTCCATAGTTGTGGGTTCATCGGTAGCTGAGGATCTTGGTGGTGTCAGGGTGGGCGATAACCTGAAGCTGAAAGTCACTGACAGGAGGGGCGAGGATCAAATAAGGCGTTTCCTTGTATCAGGAATCGTCCAGTCTCCTGGGGGCCAAGGCCTTGATAGAAGCGCAGTAATTCACATTGATGCATTGCGTGATATGCTTGATAGAGACGGGCAAACCGGTGAGATACTAGTAAAGCTAAACGATCCAAAAAAGGCGGACGAGGTAAAAGAGTACTTTTTGAGAACATTTCCAAATGACGACTTTAAGGCAGAAACAATAGAAGAATCGGCAGAAGAGGCACTAAGTGGATTCAGGTCAGGCATTGCAATGATCAACATGATCGGGTATTTTGGAATGATGTCGTCTGCTTTTGCCGTAGTGACCATACAAATGATGCTGGTCTCCAGCAAGACAAGAGAAGTTGGGGTGATGCGTGCAATAGGAGCAAAAAGAAAGGACGTTCTGATTATTTTCATAGTTCAAGGCATGATAATAGGCGCGTTAGGCGCAGGACTGGGCACAGCAATGGGTCTTGGCTATACCTTTTACGCAAAGGAAACCAAGATGACCTTTGCAGGAAGCATCCCACTAGAAGTAAGCTACGACTGGGCAAAAATAGTTCAGACGGCAGTTATGGCATTTGGATTGGCAGTAATAGCTTCGATTTATCCGTCATACAAGGCAACAAGGCTTCAACCTGTGGAGGCAATGCGCTATGTCTGATACCGTCTTGGAGATAAAAAACCTCAACAAAACCTTCGGCCAGGGAGACACAATGGTACACGCACTAATCGACGTGTCGTTTTCAGTCAAAAGGGGTGAATTGCTGCTAATTGTCGGTAGCTCCGGCTCTGGAAAATCCACACTGCTAAACATGATAGGCCTGCTTGACAAACCAACAAGTGGCGAAGTATACATTGATGGAACAAATACAACAAGGCTCTCAGATAATCAGGTATCTGCGTTCAGAAATTCAAAGCTAGGGTTCATCTTCCAGTTTTCAAACCTCTTGGCAGACCTTACGGTTCTTGAAAATGTCCTGCTTCCAAGAAGCATCCAGCACACAGACCAAAACGCAATGAAAGAAGCAGTTACTCTGTTAAAGGGCGTAGGACTCGAAAGCCAGATGAACAAAAGGGCAAACAAGGTTTCCGGCGGACAGGCCCAAAGGGCAGCAATAGCAAGGGGCCTTATCAACAAACCGGCAATTGTCCTGGCAGACGAGCCGACAGGAAACCTCGACTCCGTTACGGCAGAAACCATAGTCCAGCTAATGAAGTCAATGGCAAAAAAGCTAAATCAGACATTTGTCATAGTGACGCATGAAAGACAACAGTTTGGCCAAGTGGACCGAATAATCACAATCAAGGACGGCCGCGCATTTGAAGGCGAAGACCTGCCGCACAAAATGGAGGTCGCAGTATGAAATTTGCAATTATTGCAACACTGATGATCCTTGCAGTACATCTAGCCGTGCCTGACGTATGGGCCCAGCTAGGCAAGGGCGACTCGCCATTTGAGCGTGAATACCAGGACATCAAGTTCCTTGACGCGTATTTTGGTACGTTTGAGCAAAAAATGGAAGTAGCCCCGGGAGACAAAAATGTCCCGTTCACTATTGTATTTGCAAATGTTGGCTCACAAGACATTACTGGAATAAAGGGACAGCTTCAGCTGCCGATCGGATTTGGCCCTGCCGATGGGAAGGGCTCGCTAATCTTGGCAGATGCAGAACGTGAAACGCTTTTGGGAAAACACTTTTCTCTTACATTTTATATAAATTTGGATAAAAACTTGCCAATCCAGCAGTATCCGGGAACTGCAATGGTTGAATACTCTAGGTTTAGAGAAGCAGGTGAAAGGCAGACATTCTTTGATTTCACATTCAAAGTAACTGGCGAGAGCACTGTCAACCTAAAAGCAATAGATCCGTTCTTAACATCAATAAGAAACAACGACGTCGCAATCGAAATATCCAACACCGGAACTGCCCCGCTGTCCAACGTAAAAATCACGCTGCAAAACACGCAGACGTCGGTTTCTGCCACTGCAAACCCAATCACGAACGTAGAAAGCGTCGTCTTTGATCAAAACGAGTGGGATATTGGAACAATCGATCCAAAATCGTCAAGAAAATTCTCGTTCAAGGTGTTCATTCCAGAAAATGTCCGAACAGAAACACTCCATGCACCACTTCAGCTCACATACTTTAACGCACACGGAGACAAAATCACGGATAGCCGCACGGTAGACTTTTACATAAACGGCCTAATCGACGCAAAAATCTACAATGTCGGAGTTATCGATCTCTCTGGCACGCAGACCATAATCGGCGAAGTAATCAACGAAGGAAACACAAACGCACTCTTTGCCTTTGTAACCCTGGAGCCGCTAGGCGATTCCAACATAAAAAAGGTAACCCAGTATGTAGACGAAATTGAGATAGACTCGCCAGTCCCGTTTAACATTCCAGTAGAGTTCGAAGGCGAGCCAAAATATGGTGAACACGAAATCAGAATAACAGTCAGATACAAAGATGACCTAAGAAACGAGAACATCATCACCCACGACACAAAGGTTACACTTAGTGACACAAGCAAAAAGCCAGAGCCTACGGCCGCAGACTTGGCCCCAATGATCATCGGAGCGGTAATAGCTGCAATCGCAGGCGTAATCATTCTAAAGAAGATAAGAAAAAGAAAAGAACAAGCTGCAAGCTAGCCCATTAAGATTATAACAGATCGACAGGATCGCCGATCATGACCTGGGATGAAATCGAAGTCCCAAAGGAACTGCGCCCCTTCATGCTAGATGCCGCAAAAGAAACTGGGATCGGTCACAGAAACGGCGCAAGCAAGCAATATCGCTATGGAAATTTACACATACGAGAATACGATGACAAATATCTCCTACACATGGACAAAGTCGATCCACTAAAAGATCCGCTAGGCCACCTGATTTTCGATGCGCAGGAAATTCTGGTGGGTCTTGCAAGCGGGGCAGTGGGGGGAGCAAAGGTGGCATCTCATCTGTATAACAAAAGCAAAAAGACAAAGCGCGACAAGCAGATTGCAGCTGCAGCAGGGCTGGCATCGTCTTTAGCTATTGGCTATGTCGGCTACAAGCTTGCAAAAAGGGCCAAGGGCCAATAAGGAGATTTCATGACTGCTGCCAGAACTGTTCAAGTTCTTTTCAAGCTCATACCTCTGATAATCACACTACGACGCGACAGAAGGGAATGGGTAAAAACTGAAGGAAAAAACGTCGATTATGAAAAATACAAAAGAAATGGGCACAAAGTTCTCAATACGTTTGTCTCGTTGGGCCCAGTTTACATAAAGCTTGGACAGTGGCTTTCATCAAGGGCAGACATTTTGCCGCAGCCATACCTGGAAGAATTAGCAAAGCTTCAGGACGATGTTCCTGCAGCGCCATTTGAACAGGTCAGACCAATAATTGAAAAAGATCTTGGGCCGTTAGACAAGGCATTTACATCCATCAACACAAATCCGATATCTGGGGCATCACTAGGGCAGGTCTATCGCGCAAAAATACAGGAACAGGATGTAATCATCAAAGTAAAGCGTCCGGGAATTGAAAACATAATCGAGGAAGACATCGAGGTTCTAAAGAAGGTCCTGCCACTTGCGATGAGATTTGTGGATCCAAACCTGAGATTTTCCGCCCACTCCATGCTTTCGCAATTCATTGAAACAATACACGAGGAGCTTGACTATACCAAGGAATCAGCAAATCTAAAAACCATAAAAAAGAATCTTCTGCGTCATGATAACGTACTGGTGCCGGCAGTCTTTGATGATCACACCACAAAAAACGTACTCACACTAGAATACATTCCAGGAATAAAGATAACAAACATCGAAGACCTGGACAAAAAGGGAATAGACAGGCAAAAAATCGTAATCGATGTGCACAAGGTCTTCTTTACGATGCTTTTACGGGATTCAATATTCCATGCAGATCCCCACCCGGGAAACGTGTCCATTGCAGATGACGGCTCGCTAATCCTGTACGACTTTGGGATGGTTGGCAGAATCGACAATGAGACCAGAATGAGGCTGGTAAGGCTATACTTGGCACTGGTGGAAAAAGACCCGGCAAGAACAGTAAACGCGATGAACGACTTGGGAATGCTTACCCCGGACTCTAACCGCTCTGTCATCGAGCAGGGAATCGACCTATCCATTAGAACAATGCACGGAAAAAAGCCAGAGGAAATGGAAATTCGCGCACTGATGGAGCTTGCAAACAAGACAATGTCAAGGTTCCCATTTACTCTGCCAAAAAATCTGGCACTATATCTCAGGATGAGCTCGATAATTGAGGGAATCTACAAGACCCACAAAGTAGACTTCAAGTTCGTCAAAGTCCTAAAGCAAATTCTAGAAGAAGAACAGCTCATCAAGGATGCATACATCGAGGAGCTGAAATATTCCTTTACAAGATTTGCAAAGTCGCTTGATGCCACAATTTCTATTGCGCCAGAGCTCAAAAAGTTCCTAGAAGAAAACAGATCACTCCAGCTTAACGCAAGGCCAAAAGCAAACACGCTCTTGGCTGGAAGCATTCTTTCTTCTGCTGTTTTTGTTGGCTCTGCAGTTGTATATTCCTCAAACGAGGCAGCCGGTGCATTTGGTATGCTAAGTTCGCTGGCAATAATGGGAATATTCGTAGTTTTTAGAAAACGCTAGTCTACTGAGATCTGCTTTCCTTTCTGCGCAACATGTATTTTGATAGTCAGGACTCCTTGGACAAGTTTTGCAGAACTGACGTCCTCGTCTCTTACATGTACTGGGAGCAGGATTTTTTTGTCGATGACGTTTGGTCTTTGTTTGCATACTGATCCTTCCTTTTGCGGCTCGTGCTTTTCTGCACTTAATGAAAGAATATTTCTGTGAATGGTCAGCTTGACGTCTTTTTTCTCAAATCCGGGCAGATCAATGATTACCGTAAGGGAATTATCCTCAAGATACATGTCTACTGGCGGAAGAACAAACTCGTAGAACTCGCGAGACTTGTTGCCGATCTCTTTAATCATTTCTTTTGCCAAGTTGTTCACTATACCCATTTTCTATTGGCTGGCATTTTTAGTTATAAGTTTTGAGAAGGCACCATGAAGCAAAAAATGAACTGGCTTTAAATCATTTTATGCGTAATGAATCGTATGGAACCTCCAAAGAAGCTAGTGCCAAAGTTCTTTGATAATACAGCTGCAACCTATGACAAAATTGTATCGTGGGCAACGTTTGGAAAAGACAACCACTGGAAAAACACGATGATAAACCAGATCCCAAAGGGGAACGCTTTTTTGGATCTTGCCTGTGGTACTGGAATACTAACAAGAAAACTCGCGCAAAGATTCCCAAACTCAAATGTGGTTGGAATTGATATCACCCCAAGTTACCTTGAAATGGCAAAGAGAAATTCGTCATCATTTCAAAACATCTCATTTATCCATCAGGACGCAGAAGAGCTAAATCTCGATGCAAAGTTTGACTGTATTGTATCGTCATACATCCCAAAATACTGCGACCACAAAGTCCTTACGAAAATATGCATTGAACACCTCAATTCCAGCGGCAGAATAATACTGCATGACTTTACCTATCCGCAAAACCGCCTCGTCAGGTCTCTATGGAACGCGTATTTTGTAGTGCTGGGCCTTGCAGGAAATCTTGTCCCAGAGTGGAAGGAAGCCTTTTCAGAGCTTCCAAAACTAATCAGATCCACTACCTGGGTAGCAGACTATGAGGAAGAAATGAAAAAAAGTGGCCTTGATGTACGGTGCCAATATCTCACTTGGCACTCCTCGGCAATTCTTGTTGGAATTAAAAATAATAACTGAATACAAAAAAGACAACTGTCGCTGCAATCACTCCCAATGCCAGCAATTTCAAAACAATCTCTTTTTTCCTAACCGCGCCGGGATCTCCGTTGCTTCTTTTAAGCTCCTTGTATCTTCGAGATGTAATTATCAAGACATAGGTAACCGCGGCAGAAACGCCGGAAAGCACAAGAGTTTCAACCGATATGGAGTTGGTCTGGATTGCCGAGCCTGCAAAAACCGGCAGTATTCCCCACGATACAACAGTTGAGGCATTGTTGTGGAATCTGCCCCCAAACAGCTCCAAATTGTACGCAAAAAGGAAAAACACCTCGGCAACCCCAATAGGAAGTAAAAGAGGCGAATCCAAAAAAGCATAGTGGAGGCCAATAGCAAATGCAATTCCAAGTGCGCCGAGTCCGACCATTACGAGTTTTCTTTTTGGCAGCTCCCCCCACGGTTTTGTTTTTCCACCAACGGCATCAAGACAGTGTGCACACACACCAACAGACAAAAAATAAACAGCACAAATTGCCGCCAGCCGCTCGACTTCGAAGCTTCCAGAAAGCGAACCCCATACTGCAAAACAAGTAACTATTCCAGTATACGGTAAAAATAAAATTCCAACACTGACTCTAAAATTTCTCGGGCCAAATTTTGGAACGAACCATTCCGAAGTTCTGTCCAACGTCACGGTGATTATCTAGTAAACATTACTTATATAGTCAGTTATATCGCAAAACTCTAGCTGAATTTTATAGTGTACACGAGTAATAATTTTCATGAAGTCCTACCGTAAATTCATAACAAAGGGAGTCAACGAGCCTCTCCA
>Ga0247727_10015894_pt1 | contig 12252 bp, 9 predicted proteins | sample WisWelCaveWW1625_FD_202498 | JGI IMG/M metagenome (GOLD analysis project Ga0247727, IMG submission 202498) | Biofilm microbial communities from Wishing Well Cave, Virginia, United States - WW16-25 | ecosystem: Environmental > Aquatic > Deep subsurface > Groundwater > Cave microbial mat | place... | reverse complement strand
TGGCCGGTGTCCGCACACGACTGTTCGTGAATGAACAAAACACGGTTTCACTTGAAGCTGGCAACGCATCCTCTTGGCGTGCCCGGTTGACACCCCGGCTAATCAAGCGCTTTTACCCCTGGGCCAACGGTATTGTCGTAGTCTCCCATGGTGTGCGTGATGATCTGGCTCAATTGACGAACATCTCTGGCGAACGCATCACGGTCATCTACAACCCATCGGTGGTGAGGGCTGAGGTGTGTGAAAAGGCACAAGCCTCTTTGGATCACCCCTGGTTGAAGCCTGACCAGCCTCCCGTGCTTCTTGCAGTAGGTCGCTTGCAGGTGCAAAAAGACTATCCTACGCTGATTCAAGCCTTTGCCCAGGTGCGGCTGACCCGGCCAGTGCGGCTTTTGATTTTGGGGGATGGGAAAGAGCGGCCAATGCTTGAGGCGCTTATCAAGGAGCTTGGTCTGGAGCAAGATGTGAGCCTGCCGGGCTTCGTTATGAATCCCTATGCCTACATGGCCCGCGCCTCGCTCTTTGTCCTTTCGTCCAGGTGGGAAGGCCTGCCCACTGTCCTGATTGAAGCGCTCTGTTGTGGCATTCCGGTAGTTTCGACGGACTGCCCGAGTGGGCCGCAGGAGATACTGAGAGATGGACAGTATGGTGAGTTGGTGCCGGTGGGAGACGCAGATGCTCTGGCCCAAGCTATTGAAACGACTCTTGAAGGTAAGAGGCCAACCCCACCTTCTGAAAGTTGGCGCCCCTATGAGTTGAAGAATGTGGTAGACCAATACGTCAACTTACTCTTGGGAAGTTAACCAAGCATACCGTCGCGTATTGTTTATCTTTTATTTGGATCTTGATCTTCCCCTGTGAGAACGACGATCTGTATGTTTCCGCCAGTTGGGAGATGTGTATCATGAACATGTCTAGGTCAAAGCGCCCTGTACGCATTCTGCACCTGATACTGGCGTTAAAACCGACCAATGGTCAATATAACGAGCATTGCTTGCCAATGCTCAATAAGCGCGAAATCTCCATCTGTACCTACTTTAAATCTGAAATCACGCCACCAGCGGAGATAACCTTATTTGACGGTGATAGTTCTTTGAAAGGTTTCTTTCGGGCCTTGCGAGCTGCCCTTGATGAGAAAGAGTATGATGTGATTCACGTCCATACTCCGCATGCTGGGGTCTTATTGCTGACGGCTCTTCTCATGTTCGGGCGGTATAGGAAACTTAAACCTTCTACCGTGCATACAATTCAGAATTCGTTTCAAAACTTTAAATTACGCAACAAGCTATTGTTTATCCCTAGCTTTGCTTTATTTGAGCGGCTGGTCTTTTGCAGCAGGGCTAGTTACGAGAGTTTTCCCATTCTTCTTAAGTGGTTAGGCGGTGACAGAATGCACGTTGTTCAAAATGCCGTAGATATCGATCGCATCGACAGAGTAGAAAAAGTTGAACAAGCCTCTCACATGGATCAATTCGCCATCGCAACGGTGGGACTAATCAAGATGAAAAATCCATTCACCGTGCTGGAGGCATTTCGACAAAGCCATGATCAAGTCAGTAAATTAGTGTTTATAGGCGAAGGGAGCTTAAGACCTTTGCTTGCTCAGGAGGTTGAAAAGTCAGGTTTGCAAAAACAGATAAAAATGACCGGCCCGATTGAAAGAGATACCGTATTTGAATATTTCGTGCAGGCGGATTTGTTTGTTTCCGCCTCCTGGGGGGAGGGGCTACCTGTAGCTGTCTTAGAAGCAATGGCCTCTCGCCGCCCGGTGATACTTTCTGATATACCACCGCACCGAGAAATAGCTGAAGGTGTTGACTTCATTCCGCTGATCGAGCCGGGTAATGTAGCGGGGTTTGCCCAAGAAATCAAGAAGTATAGAGAGATGCCAGTTTCCGAGAGAACAGCGATAGGTCAAGAATGTAGAAAGCTGGTGGAGCAGCGATTTAGTCTGCCCGCTATGCATGCTGGGTATACGGAGGTCTATGCTCAGATAACGGGCAGTCAAGTCCCTTCACTCTTGGACGAGGTCAGATGATTATTGAATTTATTGGCAGCACCGGGGCGGGGAAGACCACGCTGATCTCAAGGGTTCAACGCAGATTAGCTGAGCAAGCACAGGCGGTAACCTCCTTCGATCTTGTAGCGGACCTGCTTGGCTTGCGGCGTGTAACTAATCCTACCATTCGAAATTTAATCCAGGATCTTGTTGGCTTGCCTTTTTTTGCCGGCTCCCTATACCAGCATAGAGCATTTGTTGTTTTTACCCTAAAAACCTTGGCACGTCACAAGAGTTATACGCTCTTTACCCTGAATTACCTGAGAAGTATTGTGCGAAAGATCGGGACGTATGAGATCGTCAAACGGTACAATCATGATCGAATCATATTCGTGGACGAGGGCACGGTTCTGTCAGCACACATTTTGTTTGTTTTTACTAGTACCATCTACAATCAAGAGGACATCGAAAAGTTTGCCAGTCTGGTTCCCCTGCCGGAGCTAGTCGTATATATCAAGGCCCCAGTGGATAGTTTGGTCCAGCGCTCGCTCCAGCGAAGCGATGCACGCAAGGAGATGAGATCGAAGAATCAAATGCTGGTCGAGAACTATGTCAGCCGCGCGGCCGAAATGTTTGACCGACTCACCGAAACAAAACAGATTCGAGATCGGGTCTTGATCGTGACAAACCCTGATTCCACTGAAGGTGAGCGTGGTGCTGTGGCTGATCATATTGCCACATTCATCCTGAATTACCAACCTGGTGGCGAACAGATTTCCACAATCCCCGCAGGGCGAATCGAGCCCGCATCTGTTATTGGAGAAAAGCATGCGCGCTAAGATTAGTAGCCTCATTGAAGAACTGAATAAAAGCGGAATAAGATATTGCCATTGGAAAAGCAATTTTGCACTTGCTGAGACTGTATCGGGCCAAACAGATATTGATCTACTTGTTCATCGAAAAGATGCCAACCTATTTAGAACCATACTGAGCCAGCTATGTTTCCGACCTGCCATCACCACAGATGGTGGGGCTTTCCCATCTATGGAGCATTATTTTGCGCTCGACGAAGAAAGTGGCGTTCTGGTCCATGTTCATGCCTATTTTCGGGTTATCACTGGTGAGAGTCTGGCCAAAAATTATCGGTTCCCCATAGAAGAAATGTTACTGCAAAATACACGAGAAGTAGATTCTGTCCGCGTGCCTACCAAAAGCGCTGAACTCGTTGTCTTTACCTTGCGGATGATGCTGAAACATACTTCGCTGATGGAACTTGTATTACTTGCGAGATATTGGAATCAGGTACAGCGGGAAATAAAGTGGTTGCTGGAAACCGACTCGATCGACGAAACAATAAGTTTAGTTAATTGCTGGCTGCCATCGCTTGATGCCGATCTATTTTCTGACTGTGTTGCGGCCTTAAAGTCTACAGCACCCCTTTTTCACCGTATTCGTCTAGGCCATCAACTCCGCTCCCAACTTAGCCCTTATGCCAGGCATTCAATCATTCGGGCCTGGTTGAGCGGGGTCCAGAAATTTACAATTATGCTTTTTCGACGCCTGACCCGCTCCGAAAAGGGCATGGTGCCCCTAGGTGGGGGCGCCATCATTGCTTTTGTTGGTTCAGAAGCAACCGGCAAATCCACGCTCCTTGCTGAAACGAGAGGCTGGCTAGGCGAGCACTTTGCTGTCAAACAGATCCATGCAGGTAAACCTAAATCAACTATCCTTAGCCTTGTCCCCAATTTACTTGTGCCGGCCTTACGCTCTATACTTCCATCTTACAGATCAAGCCACGTAGAATTCCAATACGTCTCTAAGGAGCAATCGGAGAAATCACGGAGAGATTATCCGCTTATCTTTGCTATTCGTTCTGCTCTTCTAGCCCATGATCGCCGATCGTTACTCACTCGAGCATTTGGCCGAGCAGCTAACGGGACAATTGTGTTGTGCGATCGATATCCATCTGTGCTAAGTGGCGCCCCGGATAGTCCCCAATTGTCGCACTTACCCGTTTCTCAAAGTCGATATTCGGTTCGCCGCTGGTTAGCCCATATCGAAGCACGACTGTACCGGGAGATACCACCCCCGGACCTGGTTATCTACCTTAGTGCTCCTCTGCAAGTGACAGTTTCGAGGAATGCCACTCGTGGCAAAAAGGAACCAGAGGAATACGTTCGCCAGCGGCATGCTCGAAGTTCCAACTTGGAGTTTAAGAAAACACCGATCTATAAAATTAATACGGATCAGCCCCTTGACCAAACAGTTCTTGAAGTCAAAAGAGCTATTTGGAATACTCTGTAGGTGATAGCTCTTGCATGAAATGCTAATCTGATTCCGATTTCTGGAAACTGAACAAGGGGTGCGCTTCTTATTGAGGCCGCACTGCTGCTACACCCCCCGCCCAAGGCTTTAAGATTGGCCGTCGAGTACACCAATACGTTTGATATCACACCCGCCGTAGAAGAACCCGACTGAAAGAGTAACATATTTTTATTCACAAAGCCAAGACTTTTCTGGGCTGCCTTATCCTGTCACGCCTCCAAAATCTCTATTACTGTAAACAATTGAATGAAACGGAAGGAGATATAGCTATGAACCGAAATCATAAGCATAGCAACGAATTGCTCGTGGGGGACTTATCTCCTCACTTTGAATCAAAAGAAACAGTTACCATTCTTGAAGAAACACCCCCAGGAGTTCATCCGACAAATATTAGTAGAACCGAGGAAGGATTCAATGGAGTAATTCAGGTTGTTCATCATGAAGATACATCACTCGTGGCCCCCCGAAAGATCCGTGTGTTGCTAGTAATCACCGTGTTGGGCACGGGTGGCGCCACAAACGTTGTCTTAGACCTTGCAAGCCATTTCAACAACCATTCTGATTTTGATATAGAAGTCTTAACAGGTCCAATCCCTGCAGGTAGAACTGATTTAAGGTACTTGGCATACGAACGAGGCATCCCTACTCGCGTCATACCGAGTTTGATCAATCATATAAACCCAATCGTTAATTTGAAGGCAGTTGCGGACATTCGGCGGATTATGGTTCAGGGAAACTATGATATCGTACATACTCATTCTTCAGTAGCCGGGGTGGTTGGAAGGCTCGCAGCATTCACCGCAGGCGTCCCTGTGGTTATACATCATGTTCATGGTTGGGGATTACACGCAAGTAAATCAAGACTGGCACAAATGTTATATTTGAACCTGGAGCGGCTTTGCGCGAGATTCACTAACCGGATGATCGTGGTATCTAGACCAGACATTCAGAAAGGGCTGGCTCATCGCATCGGTAGAGAAGATAAGTTTACCTTGATCTACAATGGAATTGATTTGGAAAAATTTCGACAACCTGTCAATGATAAACAGATGCGTGAGGAATTGGGTCTGGCTCCGGACTGCAAACTTGTGGGGATGATTGGTCGTTTAGACCAGCAGAAGAATCCTTTAGATTTCATTCAGGCCGCTGCTATAGTAGCCAGGGGCTACCCAGAGGTTCAGTTTCTGATTGTTGGTGATGGCTCATTACGCGCTGAATGTGAGCGCTTGATCAATGCGCTTAATCTTAAAGAAAAGTTCTTCTTATTAGGCTACAGAAATGACGTTCCGAGAATCTTGTCCATATTGACGATAACAGCCATGAGTTCGCTATGGGAAGGTTTGCCCCTTGTGTTTCTTGAGTCGATGAGTGCTGGTAAGCCAATTGTTGCAAACAATGTTGACGGTGCGAGCGATGTTGTAATTGATGGGGAAACCGGCTTTCTTGTGACGCCACACCAACCTCTGGAAATGGCAGAGCGTATTCTATATTTACTCAATAATGAAAAGCTATGTAATGAGATGGGACATGTTGCTCAGCAACGTTCTAGCTATTTTTGCACGCAAAGGATGGCTGGGCAAATCGAGTCTTTATATAAAGAACTACATTCCGCTGCCCACCAACGCCTGTGCCAGATGGGGCGCGCTCTCCTGTAATGGAAGATATGAACATACTTAGGAACCTGTGGTTGATCCGGGCAGCATGCGCCAACCGCGGCTCGGACAGGCTACAGATTCACGAAGGACGTGAAAGAGAGGTGGAATTATGAACCATTCGACTGGAGTTCGGATTCAGTTCAATAGCACTCTCCCATGCTGGCTCTGGTTTCCCTTGCACATCTCCCAACGCAAGGCCCTCTTGATCGGTGTTGACCTAGTGCTGCTCAACACAGCTCTCCTGTTGGCACTCCGCCTCAACCTCAATATGCCCGCGTCCTACACGACCATCGCACTCCACCCGGAGTGGTTCGCCTCGTTAACTCTTCTGTGGCTGACCATCGCCTCAGCGAATGACAACTACGAGGTCAAGCAAGCCGCCCAAGTGTTCTCTAGCATTTTTGGAATCATCAAAACCTTGCTCATTACGGGTGTCATCTACACCTTACTACCCCTCGTATCTCCGCCACTACCCACGGAACGGCCACTCATCCTGCCGGTAGAAACACTGGCTGCTGGCCTGCTTGGTCTCTGGCGCACCTTCTACGCCACTGTCCTGGTTCGGCCCAACTTCCAGCGCCGTGTCCTCATCGCCGGGGATGGCTGGGCGGGACGTATCATCGCCCAGACCATTAAGAAATACGATCCGAGTTATGAGATTATTGGCTACGTTAATGGCGACGCATCCGGGCAGGAGTTAGATATCAAAGGCGCCTCTGTGTCCGACAAATGGGTGGACTTAGCGACGTATGCCCATGACCACAATGTGTCAGATATTGTCCTGACCAATCCCCACGACATGCAGTCCGGCCAGTTACAGGCGTTCCTGACATGTTTCGAGCAGGGTGTGCGCATCGTACCGATGCCGGAGCTTTTCGAGGAAATCACCGGCCGAATCCCCGTCGAGCACATCGATAATTCTTGGTTAGGCTTTTTGCCCATAGACTGGGATTCCAGAAGGCTGTACCTGATCGTCAAACGTGCCATGGACATCGTCATCGCTGGGATTGGACTCCTGCTTCTGGCTCCCTCCTTTCCCTTTCTGGCTCTGGCCATCAAGCTGGACTCGTCGGGCCCTATCTTCTACCGGCCAAAGCGGCTGGGCCGAGGCGGCAAGCCCTTCCGCCTTTGGAAGTTCCGCACGATGGTGTCCAACGCCGACCGAATCGGCGACCGCACCTTTACCAAAAGGCACGACCAACGCATCACCCTGGTTGGCCGCTTCCTACGCACGACCCACATTGATGAGCTGCCACAGTTTATTAACGTCCTCGCGGGCGATATGAGCCTCGTCGGCCCTCGGCCCGAGCGCCACGTCCCCGAGTTGGAAGATAGCATCCCCTACTACCGCACTCGTTACGCGGTAAAGCCTGGCGCGACTGGATGGGCGTTAGTCAAGCAAGGCTATGCTGAAGGTCTCGAAGGTACGCTCATCAAGCTGCAGTACGACCTCTACTATATCAAGCACCAGTCCCTGTCCTTCGACGTCCTCATCTTATGGAAGTCTGTCATACACATGCTTACCATGCGGGGACGATAGGGAGTAGGTGGCAGGAGGTCAGCGAAATGCCTTAGTGATTGTCAACAAACAACCTATCATTTTTGACCGAGCGGAGGAACCATGAACCCACTACAAAAGATCGAATCCCGTCAGCGAGTAGTCGACGTGATAAAGGAAACAAGAAAAAAAGCTTTGAAATCAACGATTCTAAATTCTGAACATCAGAAAGCTCCATCAACCGTATTGATCACGGGCGGTGCTGGCTTCATCGGCTCGCACTTGGCCGATGCGCTGCTGGCCCGGGGCCATCGAGTGCTAGCTATTGACAACCTCTCTACGGGCCGGCTGAAAAACATACAGCACTTGCTAAACAATCCCAACTTCCACTTCGCCTGCGCCAGCATAACTTACGAAGTCGTGCTCGACCGCTTGGCATCCCAAGCCGACATCATCGTCCATCTGGCCGCTGCCGTGGGTGTCAAGTTAATTGTTGAGCATCCGGTGCATACCATCGAGACTAATGTGATGGGCACCGAAGCTGTGCTCCAGGCAGGACGGCGCTACGGTAGCCGGGTGCTGATCGCCAGCACGTCGGAAGTCTATGGCAAGGGGAATGGGATTCCCTATAATGAGGAGGACGATGTGGTGCTGGGTGCCACCAGCAAAAGCCGCTGGGCCTATGCCGCCAGCAAAATGGTGGATGAGTTCCTAGGCCTGGCTTATCAGCGAGAGTTCGGCCTCCCTGTGGTGCTCCTCAGGCTCTTCAATACGGTGGGACCGCGCCAGACGGGACGCTACGGCATGGTGATTCCGCTCTTAGTTAGTCAGGCATTACGAGGTGAACCGATCACGGTATACGGAGATGGGATCCAGAGCCGTTGTTTCTGCGATGTGAGCGACGTTGTGCGAGCGATCATTGGGTTGGCGCAGCATCCGGAAGCGCCGGGGCGGGTTTACAATATTGGGGCATCTGAAGAGGTGAGCATCGGGGAGCTCGCTAAGAGGGTTAAGGTGGTGATGGAGAGCTGCTCCGAGATCGTGCACATTCCCTATACCGAGGCCTATCCGCGCGGGTTCGAGGACATGCGCCGGCGGGTGCCTGATACGAGTCGTATACAAGCGCTATTGGGCTGGCATCCTCGACTTTCTCTCGAGCAGATTCTGGTGCGTGTACGAGACGATTTGCAAGCAACGGTGAGGGGAGCGGGAGCAGACCATTGCCAGGGCTCTGAAGCGAGAACCGCTGGTCTACTACCAGGTGCAAGGCTACATAGACGACGACTGGTTACATCTCGAGAAACACTCGATAGTATGCCGGTGCTAGGTCTAGAGAGAGTTACTCGACTTGATACGACAACTTAAGGTCCAGGAGGTTGTGGTAGCGATTGAGCGAAATTTGGACGATACTCTCGGTTGTCGACGGATTGTCGGGCGACAGGGGTGTGCGTGTCGCTAATGCGCGACCTGTATGGAAAGCTGAACCGCAGTATTCCTGTCTATGTCTCGCACAGTGATCCCAACTAAGTGCTGATCGTTATGCAGAGTGTGCCCATCTTCAATCGTCTGCAGCTCGGTCTCAGACGTTTAATGGATTGGCGTTTTGGGCTGCTGGGCTGCTGGTTTTGGCCCCCCTCAAGCCCTTGTTGGGGCTTGCCATCTGTCTAAATTCGGCTGGTCCGATATTCTATCGCTAAGAACACTGTGGGCCGGCTGGTAAGCCCTTTCGGCATTTTTAGATTTCGCTCGATGTACTCAAATGCGAAGACCGATGGCAAACCGTGTTGGGTCGCTGACAATGACGTACACATTACCCGTGCGGGGTGCTTTCTGCGCAAGACGTGCCTCGATGAGCTACCGCAGTTGCTCAACGTGCTGAGGGGCAGATGAGCCTCGTTGGCCCGCGACCGGAGCGCCCCGAATTTATCCAACAGCTGCAACGAGAAATCCCATTTTATCGCACACGGCTGATGGTCAAACCAAGCTTGACCGGTTGGGCACAGGTTCGGTACAATTACAGCAATACTTTAGTGGAACACTTTCAGCAATTCCTACGCTTGAAAACTCTACATATTTTGACTAAATCGGAGGTGTTTGTTGATGACTATTACTAAGGATTGGCGGCTTGTTATTCCGCTTCTCTCCATGTCACTCTTCTTCTATGTTCCGGTTATACTATATTCAGAACCAATACATCCCCAACTTAAATTATTCGGGTCTATTTTCTTTCTGGTCTTGGCCGTTCTTCCCCCCTGGATTTTCTATAGTATATCCTATGTACTAACAAATGAACACCCCATTATAAGGTGTATGTCCAGACAGTATCCAATACCCCTCTGTCATATTTATGAGGTCTTCCCGACCCATGATCCGCATTTCTTGCACCATCGCGAATCGCCAGTCAGAGATCGGAAACACAGGTGGGGGTTCATCTTGACTGAGATCTTGGTCGTCGTGAGTATCCTGCTGATGTTGTATACTGTAACGGCTCCGATACCGGTGAATGCAGCGGGGGAGGAAACCCGCACCTACACGGAGGACACCAGCGCATTCGGCAATCCGGAACGCGGATTCTATCTTCAGGGCAGAACGCAAGAGCAACCACTGAGTGATCCCGATTTATGGCCCGGAATTGACAAATGGGCTGTCAAACACAAACGAGATACTGAGTTCATTCGGGTTGTTCGCCAGTACTACCATTTGGATCTGTACAAGACTCAAGATATTCCTCAGTCCTATTTGGAAATCATGGAGGACGACTTGAACTTTATCCGAGAGCAGGGGATGAAGATCATCCCCCGCTTTACCTATAGTTGGGATCGTGCATCCATCCCCCCCGGGGAGCTCAATGATACAACCAAGGAATGGATCCTGAAGCATATTGAGACAGTCATGCCGATCCTTGCGAAGCACGCGGATATCATCGCCTTTGTAGAAATGGGGTTTGTCGGACTTTGGGGTGAATGCTGGGGGTCGGACAATGATTGGACGACGGATCCGTGGGATTACGGCGCATGTTCGTCTGTTCAGAACTACGTAGATGTGTTTTCTAGTCGTCAGAGCGATCGAGAAGAGATCATAAACAGAGTTCTGGACATCTTGCCTGACCAACTCAAACTCACTCTCCGGTACCCCCGGGACAAAAGGGCCATGTTTCGTGACAATGCCACCGGCACGGACTGTCTTCCGCTCACCGCGGCAGAGGCGCACACGACGATGCGGAAAGCCAGGATCGGATTTCATAACGACTCCGTCTTTACGGGCAATGAAGATGAGCAAAACACTTTTTTCTGCTGTGCCGCCGATAATGCCGCATTTGTGCAAAGCCAGATCGACTGGCAGCACCAGGACGCTCTGTTTGTGCCTCAAGGTGGCGAGACAGGCTGTCCCTACGATCCGCTGTATGGAAATTGCAATAATGCGATGTTGAGACTGGCAGAACGGCGGTTCGACGTGCTCAACAGGGGCTGGTGCCCGGAGACGGTACAAGCGTGGAGGGACGGAGGCTGCTACGATGAAATTGCCGCGAAGCTAAGTTATCGTATTCGTCTGATTTCAGCCACCCTGGCTCAAACGACGATCAAACCGGGCAGTACATTCCATTTGCAGATCAAGCTCATCAACGAAGGCTATGGCAAGATCTATAACAAACGCGACTTTGAGGTGGTCCTGAAGCATAAGTCGACTGGCGCCGAACATTTTCTGCCCGTTACAGACCATGATCCTCGCTTCTGGTTTCCGGGCGAAATCCAGAATATAGAAATCACGGGTGATATTCCGACGAGCGGTATGCCGGATGGAGACTACGACATTTTTCTTTTCCTGCCTGATCCGCACCCTGCTTTGAGACACGCTCGCGCCATCAACCAGTTCGGAGATCCAACCATTCCTTTTTGGAGCACATATGCAATCCGGCTCGCGAATCAAGGCGTATGGGACGAAAGCACCGGCTATAACGACCTCCTTATGGATCTCACTATCTCGAGTATCACGAATGTGGATTATGAACAGGCTGTGCCAAAAGCCGCAATCATGTTGAAGAATTGGCCGAACCCGTTTACCCTATCCACAAAATTAACCTATTTTGTGCCAAATAATAATTTCATTATACTAAAAATTTATGATGTAATTGGGCGTGAAGTGCAATCACTTGTTAATGAACATCTTTCACCAGGAGAATATTTTATTAATTTCAATGCTTCCGCCCTACCAAACGGGATGTATATTGCCAAGTTACAAGCAGGAGATAAAATAAAAACATGTAAAATGTTTTTAATGAAATAATTTTCCCTAAAATGACCAGTGCGAGGTGGGTGGCTGCTGCCGGCGCGATAAACCCGGTTAGGCCAAATTACCACTAACAAATTTTTCCTCAGATTGAAGGAGGGATAATTCATCCATCATTTATACTGGAGGAGGAGATTACCATGAAACACTCCATCAACAGTCGTGTCGTCTTTGCGGTACTTTGGCTGATTATGACTGCATTGACGCCGTTGTTTGCGCAGGAATGGTCGGCTGCGCAGAAAGACGTTTGGAAAAATGTTGAAGCCTATTGGGCATTCTACGCAGCGGGAGATGTGGAAGGATACATGACCTACGTCCACGCGGATTATCTTGGTTGGAGCTATCAGAATGCGCTGCCAAATGACAAGGCTTCAACAAGAAAATGGGTTGAACACGATCTCAAAACTACAAAAACACTTGTCTCTGAGATCAAACCCGTTGCCATCAAAATTCATGGCAACATTGCCTTCGTGCATTATTATTTCTCA
>Ga0247727_10015893_pt1 | contig 12252 bp, 7 predicted proteins | sample WisWelCaveWW1625_FD_202498 | JGI IMG/M metagenome (GOLD analysis project Ga0247727, IMG submission 202498) | Biofilm microbial communities from Wishing Well Cave, Virginia, United States - WW16-25 | ecosystem: Environmental > Aquatic > Deep subsurface > Groundwater > Cave microbial mat | place... | reverse complement strand
ACATCAAGCGTATTCGCTCGCTCGAGGAAATGTCCATGTCGTTCGACGGCGTGCAACAGGCGTTCGCCATCCAGGCGGGGCGCGAAGTCCGCATCATCGTCAAGCCGGAAGCGATTGACGATCTTGCGTCCGCGCGGCTGGCGCGTGATGTGGCAAAAAAGATCGAAGAGACCATGCAATACCCGGGTCAGATCAAGGTGACGGTGATCCGCGAGACGCGTTCGACGGAAATTGCCAAGTAAAAACTCAAAGAGATGAGCCCGATTTGGTCTCATCTTTTTTATATTCCATGAACCACTCTTTTATCGCCCATCTTGAGTGTTCAAACTGTCATAAACAATATTCGCATGAGCAGATTCACACCTTCTGCCCGGATTGCCAGAAATGCCTGTTGCCGCGTTACGATCTTGAATCTGTGCACAGGCAGGTGGATCGCGATGAAATTTCACGACGAGGCAAAGGCATGTGGCGCTGGCATGAATTGCTGCCTGTGTTGAAGCCTGAGAATCAAATCTTTCTTGGCGAAGGGGATACCCCCTTGCTATCCCTGCCCCACCTGGAAAACGAGCTGGGGCTTTCCAATCTTTTTGTAAAAGATGAAAGTAGTAATCCAACCGGTTCCTTCAAAGCGCGGGGGCTTGCCGCGGCGGTTTCGAAAGCCAAGGAATTGGGCGTGGAAAAAGTGATCATTCCCACTGCCGGCAATGCAGGCGGCGCGATGGCTGCGTACGCCGCGCGCGCGGGCTTAAAGGCGCACATCTTCATGCCCAAGGATACGCCGTTTGCCAACATCGAGGAAAGTCGTATGGCGGGCGCGGAGGTCATCCTTGTGGACGGCCTCATCAACGATGCGGCGGGCATGGCGGGAGTCAAAGCGCGCGAAGAAGGCTGGTTCGACGTTTCCACATTCAAAGAGCCTTATCGCGTCGAGGGCAAAAAAGTGATGGGTTATGAACTGGCAGAATCCTTCAATTGGGAATTGCCCGACGTTATTGTTTATCCCACTGGCGGAGGCACGGGTCTGATTGGCATGTGGAAAGCATTCGCAGAACTCGAATCTCTTGGCTGGCTAGAAAATACAAAACGCCCGCGCATGGTCTCTGTACAAGCCGACGGATGCGCGCCGGTGGTCAAAGCCTTTCAGGCAAAAGCATCCTTCTGCGATTTTTGGACAAACGCTCAAACTATTGCTTCAGGTTTACGCGTACCAAAAAGTTTTGCAGATCATCTGATCATGCAGGGAATTTATGAAAGCCGTGGAATGGCTGTCGCCGTGAGCGACGCGTCGATCCTCGAATCCCAGCGGGAACTGGCACGCGCCGAGGGCATTTTCGCGGCGCCTGAGGGAGCGGCGACCCTAGCCGCGCTCAAGGGATTAATTCAGCAGGGATGGGTTCACCTGGACGAGAGGATCGTGTTATTCAATACCGGGTCGGGGTTGAAGTATTTGGATACTATAACGAATTGGATACAATGAGATCAATATTTTCCTACTCCATGGTTAGTTGTGCTTTCGATGAAGGTTATGCGAAAACACTAATCAAGACTAATATCTCTTCAAATTCGATCCTAATATATTGCAAAAACATAAGAAATGTAATAAACTGACACTAGAAATTTTAATCCCCTATTTAACTGCGGGGCACCCATATGCAGACGTCAGACATTCGCCAATGCTTTGTGCGTTATTATGAGGAGATGGGATACCAATTGTTGCCAAGCGCACCAATGATGGATCCCTCAATACCCATGTCGTTTGTAATGAGCGCGGGCTTGGTTCAGGTTGAAAATTCCATAGCGAAATCAACAATAAGAGAAGGAAATCAATATGTCTTGGTACAGAATTGTTTTCGACATTTTGACCTTGATAAAGTAGGTACCGACGATATTCATCTGAGTTTTTTTGAAATGCCGGGTGCGTTTGTTTTTGGTCCAAATAAGAAGGTTGATACGATCCAAAAGATGTGGCGATTGGCAACTTCCGTTTTCGGGATAGAAAAGGAAAAAATCTGGCCAACTTATTTTGCAGGCGGATCCGTATCGCATAATTGGTTAACAGGAGATGGAGATACCAAAGACGCATGGCTCGCAACCGATCTTAACCCCAATCAACTGGTGGGGCTTGGAGTAGAAAATAATTACTGGGTGCAGGGCGCGGGAATTGACGGATTGGAAATAAGAAAATGTGGTCCGAATACCGAGCTGTTTTTTGATCGAGGATCTGATATAGGGTGCAATCAAGAGTGCAACCCGGGATGTGCATGCGGTCGATTCATAGAGTTTTCGAATTCATTGTTTATTTCCTCGGAGATTGATCCCGAATATAATTCGATAACCCCATTGGCAAACCCCTTTACAGAGACAGTTATCGGCATCGAGCGCATTGCCATGATCCTGAGAAACTATGAATCAGTTTTCGGTATAGAGGAATACAGACCAATTTTAAGAACAATAGACAGCCATATTTTCATCAATGACACCGAAGAGAAAATAATAAATCAAAGTAAATATATAATTGCCGATCATTTTCGAGCCCTGTATAATTTGATTACAAATGACGCCCCGCCTCCCGGAAAGGATGGACGAGCGCGCATCATGAGAACGCTTATCCGAAGGATAATAACAAGAATGCTCGTTTTAGGAATTCCGCCCCAGGATTTTCTTCATACTGTGGCGAGAAACTGGCAGAGAATTATTCCCTTACACTTGAGATACGAGTGGGCAGGCAATAGATTTGAGGAATATTTTCATTCGGAATTGCATCGCTATCTCCAAACCATAGAACGCGGCCGCAGACAAATCATTCGTTATCTCGAGGCAAGCGAAGATAATATTATCTCAAGTGACCAAAAGTTGCATCTGAAGAAAAATTTGGGTCTTCTACCTTTGCTTACCAGTATGTTGATACATCAATCACGTCCAAAACCAAAATACGCGACAGTCTTCCGCTCCACTGGTTTGGGAGCCATTAAAGTTTCATCCGAGTAGGAGGCAATTTCAATGAAAAATCGAACAGTATTGTTAAGAAATACCGATAAAAACACATTCCAGCCGATTGTTAAATACATTCATCACATTGTTGGCCTGCCAGTGAGCGTATGGACGCGAGACAAAACAGGGAAGACTCTGCGAATTGTGGCATCAGCAGGGTTACCGGAAAGTTATGTACGAACCGCTTCTTTGAATCTCGATCAGCCAAGCGTTACAGTTAATGCCTTTAAGATGAGAAAAATCCAACGGGTGATGGATATTGATCATAACACTCATTGGAAAAACAAAACGCAGGCGAAGAATATGAAGTTGAAATCGGCAATCTGCCTGCCGATAGAAGTAAATCACGTTGTGGAATGCGTATTAAATGTTTACGCATATACCAGGCGGTCCATCGTTGATGCTGCGCAAATTCTACCCGGTCTCGGTGAACAAGTCGCTCTAACATTGGAGGTTACCAGGCAGAAAGAAATTCGACAACATATTCTGGATGTGGGGTTAAAACTGCAAACCATGGCAGAAAATCCCATTGGTGTACTCAAAGAAATTGTAAAAGGGGCATGTGAGTTGACCGGTGCAAGCTCCGCAGTTGTGTATCCGTACGACTCCGAAATTGGCGAATTCTATGACGTTGAAAACATCGCATCGTTCGGACTAAAAAACCCTTTGATTCGTCCTGAAAAGCCTCGACTTAAAGGGGGCATGGCTTCACAGGTTATGAAACAGGGGGAGGTGACCATTGCCGATCTCGAAAAGCAGGGTTCTTCTGGCTATGCAAAAAGTTCCTTTATACGCAAAGAAGAAATTCGCGCGTGTATGGGAATTGCATTAATGGATGTCAACGATGTTTTAGGGGTACTCTATGTAAACTTTAGCGCGCCTCATATCTTTAATCAATCAGAAAAAGACACTATCAGGCTTTTTGCCCTTCAAGCGTCCAATGCGCTGAAAAATGCGAGGTTGTATCAACAGGCTAAAATACAAATTGAAGCCCTGGAGAAGTTGCACGAGGTAGGCACAACTCTAACCTCGGTCAGCAGCGCTCCACAAAATCTTGAAACCACCTTATTGCGAATTGCCAAGGCGGCGCAACAAGTGCTTGGCGCGGAACTGATCGATCTATATCAATATTTTCAGAGCGAAGATCGATACGTGCTTCCCCCCATACAAGTAGGCAGCCGTTATGATAATACCGTGGCGAAAAAGGAAATTTACAAAGATGATGTAATCTATCAAATCGTAAAAAGAAAACAATCAAATTACGTAGTTGATGCCCAAAACAGCAAATCTCTCACCAAAGCCTTTACAGTAAAGCGCGGCGATGTCCCCAAGAAGCGCTTTGTCATAAGGGAGGATATTAAGTCATCCGCTTCCATTCCATTAATTGCAGGAAAAGAAGTGGTCGGCGTGTTGTTCATCAATTACAGAACGCTACAGCGCTTTTCCCAGGAACAGATAAAACTTATCGAGCTTTTCGCACATCAGGCATCAATCGCCGTTTACAACTCAAGGCTATATAAGGAAATTGATGCCAGGGCGGCAGATCTTGAAAAACTACAGGACGCAGGCGCGTCCATATTGGCGATTCCTAAAAAGACCGAAAACCTGAGAAAAACATTAACCCGCATTGCCAGAGATGCCCGCAAATTGCTGGATGCAGAGTTGATCGATATATATCAATATTTTCAAAATTCCGATAGTTATGATTTACCCCCCATTCAGGTAGGCGACCGATTCAAGCCTTCGATAAAAAAGGACAAAATATACGAAGACGATATTATTTGGGGAGTAGTCAAGGGGAGGGTGCCAAAATATGTTACGGACGCACAAAGTGACAACGATCTAAAGAAACCATTTAAGATTAAGCAAAAAGGTAAACCCATCGAAAGGTTTGTGGTTCGAGAAAAGATCAAATCCACCGCCGCAATACCGCTGATTGTCAATAATGAAGTAGTAGGTGTATTGTTTGCCAACTACAGGGTTTCTCAGGATTTTTCCTCTCAACAACAACACCTGATAGAATTATTTGCTCATCAATCTGCAATCTCCATCTGGAACGCGCGGCTGTTTACCAGCGTGCAGGAACGATTGGGAGAACGCCTGGCAGATATCGGAGCCTTTAAGCAGATCTATGAAAAAATGTATGGCTCGAAACAGAATAGACTATTTTCACTTATTGCAGACCAGGCGGCAAGGTTGACGGGCGGTAAATATAGCGGTGTCTGGCTTGTGGATAAAACCGGGAAAAAACTTGAGCTTGGCGGGCTTGGAGGCGGGCATCGCCCGACGCACGATCTGCCAGCGATTCCGATAAATAGAAACAGCATTAATGGCTGGGTTGTTAACACAAAGAAATCCTACGTATCCAACGACGCCCGAAATGATCGTCATTACAAAGAGTGGTACGCGGATACTCGCTCGGAATTGACTGTTCCATTACTCTTACAAAACAAAGTGATTGGTACGCTGAATGTCGAAAGTACTGTTATCGGCAACTTTACTTCCGATCACCAGAAACTGCTCGAGGCATTGGCCAGTCAAGCTGTTGTCATAATACAAAACGCTAAAGTAGTAAAAAGATTAGACACTCTGGACGATATTGGTCGCGTCCTTACCTCAGCTATTCGCAAGAAAGAAGCAGGGGTTTTGGATTTGATATACAAAGAAGCCAGTAAATTAATGGACACCGACAACATGTATATCGCTCTAAATGATGAAACAACAAATATGGTTCGATTTGGACTGGCATTTGTGAATGGAAAAAAGATCAACGTTGATAAGAAGTCCGCCTGGCAACCTCGCAAAGCAGGAAAAGGTAAAACTGAGGAAATAATTCGAACACGGGGGCCGATATTACACACAACTGAGGCAGAAGAAGCAAGTTGGTACGAGCAAGGTGGTCACAAAAAGCACATTAGTTTCAAATCTGCCTCTTGGATTGGCGTTCCAATGACAGTAGGCAACCGAGTACTAGGCGTAATTGCAATGTATCATCAGACACAAGAACATCTATATAGTAGAGATGATCAGGATATTTTACAATCCATGGCAAATCAAGCCGCCATCGCACTGGATAATTCCAGGCTGTATTATGATGCCAATTTAAGACTCAGCGCTTTGGTTAAATTTGAGCAAGCCCTTACATCGGGCATCAAACAAGGTGAAAGTAAAATTCTGGAGATAATTCATGAGCAAGCTGGTCAATTAATGGACACGAACAATATGTATATTGCGTTCCATGATGAAGCCACAAATATGGTTCGGTTTGGCTTGGCGTATGTTAACGGAAAAAAAGTCGATGTGGATAAAGAACCAGGCTGGCAACCACGCAAAACAGTCAAAGGACGTACAGAAGAAATTATTCAAACCACGAAACCCATATTCCATCCAACAAAATCTGAAGCTGAAAAATGGTATGCTAAACCAGGGCATGTTGCTACGGTTAAAAAAATATCCTCTTCATGGATGGGCGTACCAATGCTGGCAAGCAAAAAGGTATTAGGTGTTATAGCGACATATCACCCCACAAAAGAATACGTGTATAGTGGCGGCGATTTGGAAATCCTCCAATCAATGGCAAACCAAGCTGCCATTGCGCTCGAAAGCGCTTACGCGTTCAAGAAAGTTCAAAATCAAATTGAAGATCTTGAAACAGTCAATAGCGTCGCCCAGAGCATCAGCACTATGATCGGCACTCGCGAGCTGCTACAAACAATAGTTTATCAAATTCGAGAACGATTAAACTGTTCCCATTGCGCGATATTCCTTCCGGAACATAAAGACGGGCAATTCGTTCTACTTTCGAAGTATACAGACGGAAGATTTGCCGAACTCCTGAAGCGTCAGCAGTTTAAGATTGGTGAAGGGATTACAGGATGGGTGTTTGAACACGGAAAGACCGCCCTTCTTCATAACGCCCCAGAGGATAAACGGTTTGTACCGGTTAAGACCCAAAAATATAACCTGCACTCTCTACTGGCTGTGCCCGTAAAGATGAACAACCAGGTTATCGGTGTGATAAGCGCCGACGATGTTCACATCGGCAGGTTCGATGAAGACGATCAACGGTTACTGGAAACCCTGGCTGAGCATATCGGCATCGCCCTGGATAAACAAAAAAGGATCGATGAACTCGAGGGGATGCAGGAGTTGGGTAACGCTTTGGCTACTGAAACCAATCTCGAGAGTCTCCTGGCAAAAGTGGTTGAGAACGCGGTTCAAGTTTTAAAGGCAGATACGGCTACTGTCTATCAATTCGATCCTGGTACAGAAGAATTCTACGTTCCGGTCATTTTTGGCTCCGAAAATCAGGATTTACCCAGCAAAACAGGCGGCGTGTCCAAAATTGTTAAAAACGGGAGAATAATTCTGGCGGAAAATCCATCTGAAATTCCATATTTGAAGAAAAGCCGTTTTGTCGCCAAAAAGGGAGTGAAATCCTGCGCGGCAGTACCACTTCAATATGGCGGCAAGCCTATAGGGATAATTTTCGTCAACTATATTAGCCAAAAGCACAGTTTTACACCAAGCGATGAAAGAGCCATAAGGTATCTGGCTGATCAAGCCTCCACAGCAATCAACATGGCTGGCATTCTTTACAATACGAATCAACAACTGGAGACCGTGGAGGAAATTGTTAATGCGGTGGAGATCCATGCGGATTTGCACAAGTACCTCGAAGGCATTCTAAGAGGAGTTTTGGGGCGGGTCAACGCCAAGAATGGCACAATTCAACTGTATGACCCAAAGCGCGACGAGCTGATGGTCTGGGCTAAAGTTGGGAATGTTACCAACCAAAGCTTTCAACATATTCCGCTTAATTTGGGTATTACGGGAAAAGCCGCCAGGGAAAGACGGCCCATTTATGTGTCGGACGTTAAAGCCTCTACTGAATATATTAACTACATTTCTGACACCCAATCAGAACACGCAGTCCCCATACTCATCGGTGATTCGCTTGTTGGTGTTTTGAATATCGAGGACCCGAAACCAAACGCCTTTAGCCCCTATAGTCGTCAATTAATTGAGCGCCTTGGCGATAAACTGGCAATTCTTATTCGACAGAAACAAAAGGCTCAGGAAGTTGAGCAAAAGAGATTGACATACCAGGTGAACGAAAGTTTAGGTTTGGTTACAATGGAAGTTGCTCACAAAGTCGGTAATGCGGCGGGAAAAATCCGCGTCTTAACCAGGGAGCATCTAAAGGATAAATCAAACTTAACCAAATCACAGGCGGAGGATATTGATATTATTCTTCGAAACGTGGAAGAAATGATCAAATCCACCGATGATTTATTCAGGCCCTTTGAAGAAGAACCAAAAGCGGAAATTACAGTAACACAGATGATAAGAGAAGCGAGAGGGCAATGTGCAATCCCTATTAACGTCAGGGTGATTGAAAGGGTGCCTTCTAATTTGCCAAAAGTGTCTGTTGAGACAACCAAGGTCCAAGATTATCTGGCAGAACTATTGAATAATGCCATTAAATATGCGATTAAGGGCATGAAAAACAATCGTATTAAGCATAGCCAAATAGAAATCGTCGGTCAAAGGAGTAAAGATGGTTTTATTGAGGTATTAATCACAAACCACGGACCCGCGATTCCATCCGAGCGATGGGAAAGTATCTTTAAGGTATTCTCTGCCAATGGGCCGAAAGTCGAAGATGAACAAAGTTACGGATTGGGTCTTTGGGGAGCCCGGACAACAATGCAAAAGCAAGGCGGCGACGTTTTGCTCCTTGAGAGCGATGATACCAAAACTACTTTTGTGGTACGATTGCCGCCAGCCTGACAGCAGGAAGGAAATATGAAATGAAAAGAAAGCCTAAGATACTTTTGATTGACCAGCACCCTGAATGGCTTGATTTTGCTAAAGGCGTGTTAAAGTCTGAATATAACGTCAGTACCCTTACTAAAAAAGATGACCTGCTATCATTGCGAGACGATGCCAGCGGCGTGGAAGGCTTTGATCTAGTTTTTATTGGGCTGGAGTTGGCTACCACGAATCTGGATACACTCAAGCCGCTCTTTAAGCAATGGCATTTCGTTGTGGTATTTCCCATTCTCCAAAGAAACGAGACTGTTAGGCTACTCTTCAAAGCAGGAGTCTATGATTGCGCTCGAAAACCTTACGAGTCAGAGAGTTTGTTGAAACTGGTGGCTGATGAACTGGTAGTGGCAAATATCGCCAACGGGCAACAAAAAGTTCTCAGCCCAAAACGAACCCTGCGGCAAGCAGCGAATGACCTTGCATCAATGCTACGAATGGAGGACGTGAAAAATGGCGAAACAAAAGAAAAAAATATTTCATCTAGAAGATGACAAGGAATGGGTAAGAATAGTAAAATCTGCTCTAGAAGGGTACGAGGTGCATAGTGCAGGTACACTTCCAAAAGCGGTAAATTTATTCAGATCCAAGAAATTCGACTTGGCTATTCTTGATATTAGTCTTATACCGGAAGACTCTCAGGATAAACAAGGTGAAAGATTCTTAAACGCTCTGGAAGGAAAACACATTCTTCCTGGGAAAAGAATAGTGATTCTAAGCGCTTATCTGACAGGGGGCGGAGTTAATCAAGATAGGACCAGAACATATTTTAAATTTTTCAATGTGAAGGATGCGGTTCCGAAACAAAAATTCGACTCCAAAGAATTCAGGGAGATAATTGATGAAGCATTGCGATCAGCGAGCGAATCCGATACAAAATAAAAGACCGTGTTTGCATAAATATATCAATATTTTACGTATCCTCGTTCAACAGCAATCCGGGCGGTCTGCATGAAAACCAAGAAGTATGTGCTTATTGTCGAAGATGATAAAGTCTGGGGTAATATCATAAAATCATACGTAAAGAAAAATTTTAATATCGAATGTAAAATAAAGAAAAACTATGAAAGCTCGATCAAGCTGCTCAAATCTTCTTCGCCGCTTATATTGATTTTGGACTTGAATTTAGGCAACAATAAATTTAATGAAAAAACATGGAGCGGCTGGCACTTAGCCGAGGCGGCTAGAAAAAAACACATTCCTTTTATTGTCGTCACGGCTTACCCTGATAACCGAAGGATTATTCGCGCTTTTAAAGATTTCAAGGTGCTAAATTTTTTTGACAAGAAAGACTTTGCAGATCGAATACCAGAATTTATCCAGGATATTGAGAAAGTTGTGACGAAAACAAAAACAAAGCGGGCAAACGCATCGAAGGGGAAGAAAAAAGTTGGTACTGTATTTATTAGCTATAGCCGCAAAGATCGGAAATGGCTGAATAAATTCAATACTAACTTAAAAGTCCTGACGGACAATAAACAATTAATTGTCTGGGATGATACAAAAATAAAAAGTGGGAAACAGTGGAAGATCGAGATAATAAAAGCCTTGTCAGCAGCAAAGGTGGCAATCCTGCTGGTGACCCCGGAATTTCTGGCATCTGATTTTATTAAAAACACCGAATTGCCCAAAATATTTAAAGCGGCAGGGAGAAAAAAACTGACGATACTTTGGGTGGCTGTCAAACACAGTTTATATGAAGAGACCTATATTGCTGAATTTGAATCAGCGAATGACCCAAGCAAACCTCTTAATAGCTTACCCACTGCCAAGAGAGAACAAACAATTGTTGAAATTTGCCAAAAAATAAAAGAAGCGGTAAGTCCATAAAGCTTTACTCTCGCCTCCCAAAAACGGATTACTTCTCTTCTCCTCCCCTACTGTCGTTTCGGGACCGTGACCCGGGAGCAGCCGCGTGCCCTCGGGCAGGGTGAAGATTTGGGTTCGGATGCTGTTTTCCAGTTGATCCCAATTGCCGCCAGGGAGATCGGTGCGGCCCACGGAACCGGCAAAAATCAGATCGCCGCAGAAACAAATGCCAGCTGAGGCAACATACAAGATGCAATGACCAGGCGTATGTCCGGGGGTGAAGCGGATTTCGAATTCCACACTTCCCAATTTTAGAATCTGTCCTTGTACAAAATCAATCGTCGGTTCGGGACCCGGGTCAATGTCAAAGCCAAAAAGTGCGGCGCCTCCTCCTGCGCGCCATAACACATGATCGTTCGGATGCAATGCCACCAACGGCAGGGGATTCAGCGCGTCGGCAATTGCCGCCGCTCCGCCTATGTGATCGAAGTGAGCATGCGTGTACCAGAGATGACCGATGCGCCAGCCGCGCTTCCGGGCGGCTTGAAGAATAATATGACCATCCCAAGATGGATCGATCACCGCGGCTTCTTTCGATTCAGAATCCGCCACGAGATACGCGTTGGTCTGCGCGGGACCGAGTGTGAGGGAAACAATTTCAAGCATGAGCGAGTCGCCTCAGGGAGAAAAAACTGACGAAAACCGAAACAGCAATCAGGGCGAAAGAGAGCGGGTACGTCATCGCAGGGTTAAAGTAATACAGATAACCAGCGAGCGGGGGAGTCACAATGAAGATCGCGGCGTAAATGGTCTCCATCATGCCGAACGTGACGCCCATTTGAGAATTATGCACCAACTCGCGCGCCTGCGCCATGGCAAGCGGACGCGCAGCGCGGAACCCGCCCAGCAAAAAATACCCGAGCAGGATCAACGGCAGGCTCGTGCCAAGCCAGATCAACAGCGCGAAACCGCCCACCATCGCCTGCGCCAGCGGGAAGCCCAGGCGCGGGTTGACAAAACTCAATGTAACGGCAATGACGGCGTTCCCCAGCGCGCCGATGGCAAACACGATACCGATCCTGTCAAGCAGGAGCCCGCGCACATCGTATATGAAATTTGCTGTAAGCGGTTGCGCGAGATACATGGCAAAGACCGAAAAGCCAACCACGCCAAAAAACGAAAGGAGTTTGCGGTTTTGCATCAGATCAACCGGTGGAGAATCGGGGTCGTGATGATCCACCGGTTGCTTCTCGATGAACAAAATAAACAGCAATGAGACGACGAAACTGCCAACGGCAAAAATATAAACCGTCCGTAGATCATGGCGGGCGCTGATCAACCCGCCCACCCACGGACCCAGCACCATGCCCATGTTGAATGTTGCAGTCGTAAAGGCAAGGGCGGTGCGTACCGGGAAATCGCCGCGCGCCGCCGTCACGTAACTGCCAAGCGGCGAGGCAACAAACGCGGTCAAGCCATACCCAATCATCCCGGCTACGAACAAGGGCAACTCACGCGCCACCGCCATCACAACGGTGGAGGCGAGCCCGGTCAACCATGCAATGATCAACAACGGCCTGCGCCCGATCCGATCCGCGAGCCTGCCCGCGGGGATGTGCGTGA
>Ga0247727_10015892_pt1 | contig 12253 bp, 5 predicted proteins | sample WisWelCaveWW1625_FD_202498 | JGI IMG/M metagenome (GOLD analysis project Ga0247727, IMG submission 202498) | Biofilm microbial communities from Wishing Well Cave, Virginia, United States - WW16-25 | ecosystem: Environmental > Aquatic > Deep subsurface > Groundwater > Cave microbial mat | place... | reverse complement strand
CAGTCTCCCGGATCGGCGCATTGCCGCGTTGGTCAACCTGGCCCAGCGGCGAGTTGAACGCCAGATCCCCACCGGCGCGCAATCCGGCTTCCTTCGGTTCCGCGATGACAGCCGCCTGCTGCTGGCCGCCAATCCCGCCGACCGGGTCTTGTCCGCTTTTGAAATCCCTTCCGGGCGGTTGCTGACGCACCTGCCGCTGGCAGTCAGTCCGAAGCATTGCTGTTTCAAGGGCGACGGCGGCCAACTGTTCCTCACCGGCGATGGCATGGATGCAGTGGTCACCGTGTACACCTATCGAACCGAGGTGGGAGCCACCACGCTGGCCGGCCGCGCCCCGGGCTACGTCGCTGCGTCCACCGCGCCCGACTACCTGTTCGTCGCCAATCCGGCTTCGGGCGACGTCACTATTCTGAATATTCAGACGCAGCGCGTCATGGCGGCGGTCGCCGTGGGACGCGAGCCGGGCCACATCACCATCACGCCCGACAACCAGTACGCGCTGGTGCTCAATCGCGTCTCGGGCGACATGGCCGTGATCCGGCTGGCTTCGGTGATCGCCAATCGCGCCCGGTCGGCGCCGCTGTTTACCATGATTCCAGTGGGCTCGCGCCCGGTGAGCGCCGTGGTGAGGGCGGTCTGAACCGCGGCGTCAGCGCCTCAAAGCAGCCAGCCAGTCGACCACCACGGTCATCCGGGAGCTGGCAGCGTCTTCGAGGCCCACAGCGATCAGAAACCGGTTGCCGCCGGGGCTCACCTCGTACAAATGAGCGGCATAGCCGGGCTGGCGGTATACCACCTTGGTATCGAACAACATCTGAGGTTTGCCAGCGTCAAACGAAGGACCTGGCGTCGTGACCGCTTTGACGGCAACCGACATCAGCTTCCCATCCAGGCCTTGGTAGAACAGCTCGCGGCCGTCGGCGCGCCAGCGAGGGCGTATGCCGCCATCAACGGATACCTTCACTTTCCCCGCTCCTGTTGGGAACTGGCGCACGTACACGTCGAAGCGGTTGGATTCATTGGATGCATACGCCATCCAGCGCCCATCCGGCGAGAAGACGCCCTGAGTCTCGCCGAATTCGGTGGCCAGAAAAGCGGCCGGCTTCTTTCCCGATCCCGGCTCGGGTAGAACCAAAAGGTCCTGATTGCGGGCTTTGTCGAACTCGGAATACACCAGCCAGCGGCCATCGCGCGACCAGTCCGTCGCATACTTGGCGTTCGGTGTATCCACGACCAAAGTTTCCTCACCGGCGCCGCCCGCATCCTTCAAGTAAAGGTTGGAAACGCCGGAGCGCTGCGAGGAATACGCGATCCGGCGCCCGTCTGGCGACCAGATCGGCCCGGCGTCGTACTTCGGATCGAATGTGAACCGCGTTTCGGAAGCGCGTGCCAGATCCAGAAGCCAGATGTCGGGCATCGGGTAGCGCGGTGCAGCGACTGTCCGCCCATCCGGCGACAAACTGAACTCATAGATCCGGCCAGGCGCCCCGACTTTCTCCGAGACCTTTCCGGAGCGGTCGTACCAGGTGAGCTGGCTCTGCCCGGACCGAAGGCCGGCCTGGTAGACCAGCGTGCCGTTTGCCGAAACTGAAACCGGCCCATACACCATCAAGATGCCGGGCGTCACTTGCTCGGCCACCGGGAATCCTTCGCCACTGGTTTGGAGCGTGGTGGCATCGAGCCGCTGCGCCATCAAGGTTTCGTCCCGGATGAAAAGCACATGGCCGGTTCTGCTCCCTGGTGGAGGTGGAGCATACGCGATGCTGGAATTATCCGGCAGAATCTGCCGGCCCGCCGGAGAGTCGATCGCCGCCAACAGGACCCCTTTGCCGCCTGTGTTGTAGAGGAAATGCCTGCCGTCGGGCAGGAACACGGGGAAGCGGCCGCGCACGGAGAGCGGGACGGGCCTGCCGCCAGCGGCGGAGACCCGCAGCACCGGATTCTGCTCACCGGAGACGAACAGGATGACACCGTCCTGATTCCAGGTTCCGCCCAAGGCTTGTCCAGGGGCATCGCAGATTGTTTGGACCGTGCCCACCGGCACGGCTGTCCTTCGCAGCTTCCCGGCCGCGAAAAAACCGATATTGCGGCTGTCAGGCGACCAGAACGGATAGACCGCGTCCTCCGTCCCGGCCAGAGGCTGCGCCTGCAAGCTGTCCAGCGTCCGCAGCCAGAGCTGCCGCTTCCCTTCCGTAGCGGCGGACATGACCAGGTGGCGGCCGTCCGGCGAGATGGCAAATGACTCGATCGAAGATTTCGGAGGCGCGTCGACGGTATACCGCAGCGGGCGCTCGGCTGGAGGCGATTCCCGAAAGTGCATGAGCGCCAGAGCCGCCAGTGACCCAAGCGCCAGGATGAGCGCAGCCACCAACGCCCACAGCTTTGTGGAACGCACGGACGCGGCCGGCGGCGCTGCCTCCTGAGCAAGACCGCCCTCCAGCACTATCCGTGCTTCGCCGATCGCTTGCAGCCGCTGCTTGGGATCCTTCTCCAGGCAGCGCGTCACCAGCCGCCGGATCGCCGCCGGCACTCCGGACGGCAGTGTCTCCAGAGCCGGATCTCTGGCGATCACGTTCGCCAGGATCTCCGCCGCCGTTTCCCCCGAGTACAGCCGCCGGCCGGTGAGCATCTCCGCCAGCACCACGCCGAAAGCCCAGATGTCGGCGCGGCGGTCCGCGGGCTTCCCCCTAGCCTGCTCGGGCGCCATGTACGCCGCCGTTCCCAAAATGACGCCGGTGCGAGTGGCCGGCAGGCTCAGCGTTGGCGAGTCCTGGATGTTGCCGGACACCGGGGAATCGTCGAGCGCTTTCGCCAATCCGAAATCGAGCAGCTTTACCACGCCCTCGGAGGTGACTTTGATGTTGGCCGGCTTGAGGTCGCGGTGGACTACGCCGCGCTCGTGCGCGTACTCCAGCGCCTCGGCGATCTGCCGGGCAATGGCCACGGCGTCCGCCAGCGGGATCGGCCCGCCGGCGATGCGGTCCGCCAGCGTGGGGCCTTCCACCAGCTCCATCACCAGGGCGCGCGTGGCGCCGGAGTCTTCCAGGCCATACAGCGTCGCGATACCTGGATGGTTCAGCGACGCCAGCACCTGCGCCTCGCGCTCGAAGCGCGCCATGCGCTCAGGGTCGTTGGCGAACAGCGCCGGGAGCACTTTGAGGGCGGCCTCGCGATTCAGACGCGGGTCGCGGGCGCGATAGACCTCGCCCATGCCACCGGCCCCCAGGCTGGACACCACCTCGTAGGGGCCGATGCGGGAGCCCGGCGGGAGTCCCATGGCAAGCAGTATAACGGACTCGCGACTACAACAGCCCCGATCCCCAGGGCCCCCAGATCGCCAGCGTCAGCGCTTTCTCGTGGAGCTCGTTCCCGCAGGGGATCAGGAGGGGGCTTTTGTAGGGCTGCACCGTGCGCACCGTCGCCCGCCCGTAGATGTTCACGAACAGCGTCTGGCCGTCGGGGCTGAAGCAGGCGCCGGCGAATTCCACGGAGCTGTGGAGATTGCGGCCGAAATCGAAGATCTCGCCGGCGGGCGTCACCCCGCGCAGGAACTGATTGCCCGCGCCGTCCTCGCAAATCACCAGGCCGCCGCGCGGGCTTACGGCGATGTTGTCGGGCAAGTCCAGCACGTGCACGCCGGGCGACTCGAACAGCAGCGTGATGGTTTCTGCGCGCGGATCGTAGATCCAGATCTGGCCGAAGCCGGCGTCGCCGCCGTTGGTCGAGTGGAAGAAGAACTTGCCGTTCGAATACCAGATGCCTTCCAGGCGGCGGAAGATGGCGCCTCCGGCGTCCAGCCCCTGTTTGAAAATCGCGGCCATGGTCACGCCGCCCACCACCACGGTCGGTGGAATGGGATCTGGATTAGGAACAGGGACCCATCCCACGCGCAGTGTGGATCCGACCACCTGCCCGATGGCGGTCTCATAACCCGCTGCCGCGACTACCCGCAGCATCTCCAAACTGCCGCGAAGCACGGCCAGGTCGCCGGGCTTGGTGGGTTTGGTCTCGGGGACGAAGCGGTAGAATCCGGAGACGTCGCCCTGATCCTCGGTGAGATAGACAATGCCAGTGGCCGGATCGACGGCCGCGGCCTCATGCGCCATCCGCCCGAGCTGCTTGATTGGAATCGGGGGCGCGGGGCTCCCCGGCGTGGTGTTCACGGGAACTTCGAAGACGTAACCGTGGTCCTTCTCGGCGCCGGTGGCGGCCGCGGGCTCGAACGTCTCTTCGCAGGAGAGCCAACTCCCCCACGGCGTCACCCCGCCGGCGCAGTTGCGGAGAGTTCCCACCAGGCTCCAGTACTCGCGCACCTTGCGGCGCCGGCCGTGCGGTTCCACTTCGAGCGAAGTAGTGCCGCCGCCGCAGTAGGCGTCGTAGGCGAACGCGCGCGGACCATAGTGCGTGTTCAGAATCGGGTTCAGGATACCCGCGCTGGTCGACGTGCTGCCCGCCGGACGCGGCCGCAGCCGGCTGGATGCTTCGGCGTCTTCGTGATTGCGAATCAGCAGGATGTTGCCGTTCGCCAGCGGATACGCCGCCATGCCGTCCATCGCCTTCGGAACCGGGAAGCCGTCGGCCATGATGTCGTCTTCATAGCTGACGATCGAATATTGGAATCCCGGCGGCAGCGCCAGCTCCATGCCTGCCGGGCGCAGCTCTCCATAGCCGGCAATCGCCTTGACACCGCCCCGCGTAGCCGCCGCCGAGCGCGCCACCAGCCCGTCGAAGAGCCCGGTGAGCGCCGCGCCGCCGGCCATCGTTGTTGCGGAATGGGTGAAGAATTGCCGCCGGCTGAGCCGGCTTTGCGATCGTGACATGTGAATCCCCCCTTTGGAGATTTGGTACAGTCTACACCATTCGTTATTCGTTGGCGGGCCAGAGGGTTGCGCCTGATATAATCGTCGCAATCGCCAATGACCCTCGCGGCTGGCTTGAAACTGGGCCCCTATGAGATCCTCGACCCTATCGGGGCCGGCGGCATGGGTGAAGTGTACAAGGCCCGCGACACACGGCTGGACCGGATCGTGGCGATCAAGGTGCTGCCTGCACACCTGGCGGCCAACACGGAATTCCGCGAGCGATTCGAACGCGAAGCGCGCGCCGTCTCCAGCCTGAATCACCCGCACATCTGCATCCTGCACGACATCGGCAGCCAGGACGGGACCGACTTCCTGGTGATGGAGTACCTGGAAGGGGAGACGCTGGCGGCGCGGATCGCGCGCGGGCCGCTCGCCACCGAGGAGCTGTTGCGCACCGCGACGCAAATCGCCGACGCGCTGGCCCAGGCACATCGCAAGGGAGTCTTTCATCGCGACCTCAAGCCGGGCAACGTGATGCTCACAAAAAGCGGGGCCAAGCTTCTGGATTTCGGGTTGGCGAAAATGGTGGCAAAGTCGGGTGCGCCGGCGCCGGGCTCCGCCAGCGGCGGCCAGAGGATCAGCGTCTCCATGCTTCCTACCCAGGCGGTCGACCTCACTCAGAAGGGCGCCGTCATGGGCACCTACCAGTACATGGCGCCCGAGCAGTTGCAGGGACAGGAGGCCGACGCGCGAAGCGACCTGTTCGCCTTCGGCGCCGTGCTCTACGAAATGGCCACGGGGCGCAAGGCATTCGAAGGGAAAAGCGTCGCCAGCGTGATCGGGGCGATTGTGGATTCGGAACCGCCGCCGATTGCGGCACTGCAACCGGCCTCGCCACCTCTGCTGGAGCATGTTGTTCGCAAGTGCCTGGAAAAGGATCCAGACAAGAGGTGGCAGTCGGCGCAGGATGCGGTGTCGGCGCTGGAGTGGGTAGGCGTCGCGCCGGGCGCGGCATCAGTGGAAGCGCCGGCGGCGCAGAGTTCCATCCGATGGAAGCTGGCCGCCGCGGTCGCCGCGCTGGTCGCGCTCGCGGGGATCGGCGTGACTGTGATCCACTTTCGCGAGAAGCCAGCGGAGGCGATCGCCACCCGCTTCCAGATCGAGGCGCCCGAGAAGACGCACTTCCATGATGTGGTCCCCTCGCCGGATGGCCGCCGCCTGGCGGCAATCATTCATGACGCCACGGCGACTTACCTGGCTGTCCGCCCGCTCGACGCGCTGGTTCTCCAGCCGCTGGCCGGCAAGGAAGACGCGAGTGCGCCCTTCTGGTCGCCGGATAGCCGGTCGATTGCGTTTTTCTCCGGCGATAAGCTCAAGAAGGTCGAGATCGGCGGCGGGCCCTCCCAGACGCTGTGCGAGGCGCATCGGGGATCCAGCGGAAGCTGGAGCCGCGACGGCGTCCTGTTGTTCGCCAACAATGAAGGCCTCTTCCGTGTCTCGGCGGCCGGCGGTGTTCGGGCGCCCGCGCCCGCAGCCGAGGCAACCGCCCGGCGGCGATCCCTCAGTTTTCTTCCCGATGGAAGGCATTACCTGTTCACTCCGGGCGCTCGCGGGAGAGGACAGGGTAGCGAGGTGCACGTCGGCTCGCTGGATTCACCGCAGTCTGTCATCCTGGTGAAGCAGGCGAACGCAGGCCAGTTCGTTCCTGATAGCACCGGGTCATCCACGGGCCACCTGTTATTCCAGCGCCAAGCCACATTGCTGGCGCAGCGCTTCGATGCCGCCGGGCAGCGGCTTTCCGGGGAACCCCATCCGATTGGCGAAAACCTGCGTTCAGGCCCGGCTGGGGGTTATTGGGCTTCGGAGGCCGGCGTCATCGTTCTCAGTACGGGCGAGAGCATGGCATTAGATCTGCTCTGGTTCGACCGCCAGGGCCGCTCGGAAGCGGCGGGTGCTTCGGCTAATTACCGGGATGTTGCGTTGTCTCCCGACGGCAAGCACGCGGCCATCTCCGTTGGCGAGACCCAGGCGCAGGACGTCTGGATTCAGGATTGGGCGCGCAATGTGCGCTCGCGCCTCACGTTCGACCCTGCCGATGATGCGCGCCCCGTCTGGTCGCCCGACGGCAGCCGCATCGTCTTCGGGTCCAACCGCGGCGGTGTCCCCAAGTTGTACCTGAAGGCGTCCAGCGGCGCCGGCAGCGACGAGTTGCTGCTCAAGTCCGACAAGCCGCAACGCCCTACGGACTGGTCGCGAGACGGACGCTTCATCGTCTACACCGAAAACGATCCCAAGACCCACGATGACATCTGGGTGCTTCCGCTGACTGGCGAGCGCAAGCCGCAAGTATTTCTCCAGACGCCGTTCAACGAGAACCGGGGCCAAATCTCGCCCGATGGCCGCTTCCTGGCATACCTGTCCGATGAGTCCGGCCAGCAGGAGATCTATGTCCGGCCATTTTCTCTCGCCGGGGCCGCCTCGGTCGGCGGCAAGTGGCAGGTTTCCACCGGCGGCGGCACCATGCCGCGCTGGCGTCGAGATGGGAAGGAGCTTTTCTACGTCGCTTCAGCAAACCGTATGATGATGGCGGTGCCCGTTTCACCGGGCTCCACGTTCCAGGCCGGAGTCCCCGTGCCGCTGTTTGAGAGCCGCTTTGTGTCCTTCCCCGGGGAACGCTTGCTGTATTCCCCTACCGCTGACGGCCAGAGGTTTCTGGTCGTTGCACAGGCGGAGGCAGGCGGCTCCACCGCCACGGTTCTGGTCAACTGGCGCGGCCGGTGATTGGACGAAACTAACCTCCTCCGGGCGCACCCGTCCAACGACCATGCGCGACCTTCGCCACGCTGTCCGGCTGTTGATCAAATCCCCGGGCTTCTCGGCCGCTGGTATCCTGGCGCTGGCGCTTGGCATCGGCGCCAACACCGCCATCTTCAGCGTCGTTCACGCCGTGCTGATCGCCCCGCTTCCCTACGAAGATGCCGGCCGTCTGGTGATGGTCTGGGAGGATGCTTCCCGCATCGGTTTTCCGCGCAACACGCCGGCGCCCGGTAATTGGACGGACTGGCGCGCGCAGAACACTGTGTTTACCGACATCGCGGCCACCCGCGGCGCGGTATACAACATTTCCGGAGATGGTTTTCCCGAGCAGGCTTTCGCCCGTCGCGTCACCGGGAACTTCTGGACGGTTCTCGGCGTCAAGCCGGCGATCGGGCGAGTGTTCACCGCCGAAGAAGACCGGCAGGACTCCCCGGTTGTGGTGATCAGTCACGGACTTTGGACGCGCCGGTACGGCTCCGACCCTGGCGTCGTCGGCCGCAAGATCCTGTTGAATGATCGTCCCTTCACGGTGGTGGGAGTGATGCCGCGGGAGTTCGGCTTTCTTCCCTCGCGTCTGATCGATGTGTGGACTCCCATCGCGTTTACGCCACAGGATCTCGCCAACCGCGGCTCGCATTTTCTCCACTGCGTGGCCCGGCTCAAGCCCGGAGTGGGCGAGCGGCGCGCCAACGAGGAAATGACCGCGATCATGCGACGCATTGGTGAACAGCACGCCTCGCAGCGCGACGTGGGCGTCGAGATCGTGCCGCTGCGCGAGCAGTTTGCCGGGAACCGGAGTACCGCACTGCTGGCGCTGCTCGGCGGGGCCGGATGCGTGCTGCTGATCGCCTGCGCCAACATCGCCAACCTGCTGCTGGCCCGTGGCGCGGTGCGCCGGCGCGAGTTCGCGGTGCGGGCCGCGCTGGGGGCCGGGCGCGGCCGCCTGGTCCGCCAGCTTCTCACCGAGAGCCTGCTGCTCGCCTCGTTGGGAATGGCCGGTGGCCTGCTGCTGGCGCAAGCGTCGCTGCGATTTCTCGAAGAGCTGGTCCCTGTCACCATGACCGCCGCCCCGCTGGCTCTGGATCGCCAGGCGCTGGTATTCGCCGCTGCCGTGGCCATCGCCGCCGTGCTCCTGTTCGGACTGGCGCCCGCGCTGCGCGTTTCCAGGCACACTCTCCACGGCGCGATGAAACTGGGAGGCCGTGGATCGGCTGGCGGAGGGCACTGGCTGCGCGATTCGCTGGTAGTGGTGGAGACCGCCCTCGCCGTTCTGCTGCTCTCCGGAGCGGGCCTCATGATTCGGACTCTGTACAATCTCTACCGGGTCGACTTGGGCATCCGTGTCCAGGACCTGCTCACCATGGATACTTTTTTGCCGCGTTCCCGGTATCCGGAGCATGCGCAGCGCGAGGCGTTCTTCAATAGCGTCCTGGAGAAGGTCCGCATCATCCCGGGCGTTGTCAATGCGGGCTATATTTCCGTGCTCCCCACCAGCGAGCGCGGCAACACCAGCGGCTACATTCTGGCGGGGCAGGACGCCTCGGAAACCAGGACACAAGACGCGCTGTTTCGCGTGGTGACGGCGGATTATTTCCAAACCGCCGGCGCCCGTGTTCGCGAAGGCCGGCTGTTCAACGCGGCCGACCGCGCGGGTGTGGCACCCGCCGCCATCGTCAACGAGTTGTTCGCCGACCGCCACTTTCGCGGCCAGTCCGCGCTGGGAAAGAGGTTTCAGATGGGGCGCTGGGGACCGGAATTCCACTGGTACTCGATCGTGGGCGTGATCCGCGAGATCCGCGAGCGCGGCATCGATGTCGATCTCAAACCCGCCGTCTACCTCGTCCATCCGCAAGCCGCCCAGGCTTGGCCGGTGCCGTCGGCTCTCGTTATCCGGACCGCGGTGGAGCCGCATTCGATCGCCTCCAGCGTACGCCAGGCGATCTGGTCGATCGACAAGGATCAGCCGGTCGCCCGGGTGCGCTCGATGGAGGAAGTGATCGACACAGCGTTGGCCGCGCCCCGGCAGAGCTCACAGATTCTCGGAGGTTTCGCCGTGCTGGCGCTGCTGCTGGCCTGTCTCGGGGTTTACGGAGTGCTCTCCTACGCGGTCACGCAGCGCACCAGCGAGATCGGACTCCGGATGGCGCTCGGCGCCCGGCCGGGCGACGTTCTCGCCATGATCGCCGCCCGCGGCCTGTCGCTGGTGGGAGCCGGACTCGCCATCGGCATCGCCGCATCGCTCGCCGCCGCGCGCCTCCTGACGACGGTTCTGTTCGGCGTGAAGCCCAACGACGCCGCCACGCTCGCCGCGGTTTCGCTCACCCTGCTGGTGGTGGCGACAGCGGCCTGCCTTGTTCCCGCCCGTCGCGCGGCGCGGGTGGACCCGGTGGTCGCCCTCAGGGACGAGTAGAAATGTGGGGCGGGCGCCCTCGCCGAGCCGGAGCCTCGTAATCTCACCCTGCGCTTGATGCGGTAGAATCGGCCCCATGCTCCTGACAGCCCTCCTGCACGGTCTCTTCCTCGCCTCCCTCCTGGCGGGGGAACGCTTTAACCTCGAGCAGTCCTCGAAGATCGTCTCCGTGGCGTTCCCGGAGATCTCGCCAGACGGCCGCATTGTGGTCATCGCTGTCACACGCGCTAACCTTAAGGACAACCGCTACGACACCGAACTCGTCCAGGTAGACGTCGCCACCAAGGCACAGAAAATCCTGACGCGTCGTCAGGCAAGCCAGCATCGACTCTCACCCGACGGCAAACACCTCGCATTCCTCGTTCCCGTGGACGGCAAGTCTCAAATCTTCGTCATGCCCATGGATGGCGGAGAAGCATTGCAGGTGTCCCACGCCGCCACTGCCGTGCAGAGATACGCGTGGCGTCCGGACGGCAAGGCCTTCGCATACACCGCGGCAGAGGAGGCGCCCAAGCGTGAGGGCGACGAGAAAGCCAATCGCTCCTTCGAAGCCGATGTCAACTACCTGTTAACCGAGCCGCCCCGCAGTAGTCATCTCTGGTTGGTCCCGCTCGAGGGAGGCGATGGGAAGCGACTCACATCCGGGGAGTGGTCCGCCGAGGGCCCGCTGCATTGGAGTCCCGACGGAAACCGAGTCGCATTTGACGCCCAGCCACTTCCCGGCGCGAGGTATTGGACGGAAAGCGCCAGCAGGGTCCTCGATGTCGGAACAGGCATCGTCTCTCCGCTCTCCGGCCGCAAAGGTCTCGAACGGCTCGTGGGCTTTGCATCGGACGGGAAGCACTTCGCCTACTCCTATCCTCGCGACGGCGACACTCGCTTCGTGGACGAGGTCTTCCTCGCGCCTGTCGCCGCCGGGGCCGCTCGCAGTATCTCCTACGATATGGATGCCAACGTGTTTGCCAGGTGGTTGCCCGGCGGCCGATCCTTGCTGCTGTTCACACGAACTGGAACGGCCTCGCAGATGTGGCTCTCTCCCCTGGAGGGACAGCGCCGGCGTCTGGACACCGGCAACGTGAACTTCTTTGATGTAAGCCCGTCCAAGCAGGGCACACTCGCACTCGTCGCAACAGAACCCGGCCGCCCGTCCGAGTTATACGCAATGGATTCTCCCGACGCGCCGCCGCGACGCCTCACCGGCTTCAACAATCACATTGCCTCCCTCGATCTCGGCCGCCAGGAGTCCATTCGCTGGCGCGGTCCGGACAGCTTCGACATGGACGGCGTGCTCACGTACCCGCCGGGACACGACCCCGGCCGACCCTACCCGCTCGTGCTCCTGATTCATGGCGGCCCACGCGGCGCTTCCTCCATGGGCTTTAACCCTCGTTCCCAGTGGCTCGCTTCTCACGGCTGGATCGTTTTCGAGCCTAACTATCGCGGCAGCAGCAATCTCGGCAACGCCTTCCAAGCGGCCATTTGGAACGATGCCGGTGCAGGACCCGGCCGCGATGTCATGTCCGGTGTCGATCTGTTGATCAAGAAGGGTATCGCCGATCCCGCAAGAATGGCCGTCTCGGGCTGGTCCTACGGCGGCTACATGACTTCGTGGCTGCTCGGGAATTATCCCGACCGCTGGCGCGCTGGAGTGGCCGGCGCGGCCGTCACTGACCACATTGACCAGTACGCCTTCAGCGACATTCATTCCTTTGTCGCGACCTACTACGGCGGCTCCCCGTTCAACGATCCCCAACGCCTTAAAGCCTACCGCGACCAAGCTCCCATCACCTACGCTTCGCGCATCAAGGCCCCCACACTCGTGCTCTGCGATACCGGCGATCAACGGGTTCCTATCACCGAATCCTACATGCTCTATCACGTCCTGCGCGACAACGGCGTGAAAACCAGGTTCATTGCCTATCCCGTCAGTGGCCACGCTCCCAGCGACCCCATTCATCAGCGCGACGTCAACCGTCGTTGGGCCGAGTGGATCAAAGATCATCTCGACGCCGCCAAATAGGCTGGCGGTGGCGACGGCGGCCTGCCTGCTTCCCGCCCGTCGCGCGTCGCGAGTGGACCCGGTGGTCGCCCTCAGGGACGAGTAGACGTCTTCGCGCAGTTCAACTCATCGCCGAACCAGCGACCGGGCGTCGCTGGCCCCCAAGTGGAAGCTGTCGGGGCCGCCGCGGGGGCGCCAGGACGGATCGTGGAAGACGTAGAGGTT
>Ga0247727_10015891_pt1 | contig 12253 bp, 9 predicted proteins | sample WisWelCaveWW1625_FD_202498 | JGI IMG/M metagenome (GOLD analysis project Ga0247727, IMG submission 202498) | Biofilm microbial communities from Wishing Well Cave, Virginia, United States - WW16-25 | ecosystem: Environmental > Aquatic > Deep subsurface > Groundwater > Cave microbial mat | place... | reverse complement strand
CGCATTCTTTCTACTGTGGCGTTGATCTGCACGCAAGAACCATGCACGTGTGCGTGGTCGATGCGGACGGGCGGACTCACGAACACGTCAATTTGCCGTGCGATCCCGGGCGGTTTCTCAAGCTCATCGAACCGTATCGTGAGCAACTCGTCGTGTCGTGCGAGTGTTTGTTCGCGTGGTACTGGCTGGCCGACTTGTGCCGGGCGGAGGGTATCACGTTCGTGCTCGGCCACGCGCTCTACATGCGAGCGATTCACGGCGGCAAGACCAAGAACGACAAGATCGACTCGGAGAAGATCGCGCGGTTGCTGCGCGGCGGGATGCTGCCGCAGGCGTATGTCTATCCGAAGGAGATGCGCGCGACTCGCGATCTGCTGCGGCGACGGATGCGGCTGGTGCGGTTGCGAGGCCAGGCACTCGCTCACGTGACGAACACGTTCACGCAGTACAACGTCGCGACTCCGGAGAAGAGGTTGTCGTATCACGCGAATCGAGTCGGCATTGCCGAGCGGTTTACCGACGAGAGCGTGCAGCGTGCGGTTCGCTCCGACTTAACGTTGGCCGAGCATCTCGATGAGCAGCTTCGCGGCATTGAGTTGTATCTGACTCAGCACGCGACGATCGACGACTCGCAGGCGTTCGGTCGGCTGCAAACGGTGCCGGGGATTGGGCCGATCTTGGCGATGGTGATCTTGTACGAAGTGCATGACATCGGCCGTTTCGCCAGCGTGCAGCAGTTCGTGTCGTACTGCCGACTGGTGCGGTGCTCACACGAGTCGGCGGGGAAGAAGACGGCCGGGAGAGGGAACAAGATCGGCAACGCGCATCTGAAGTGGGCGTTCTCGGAAGCCTCGCTGCTGATGCTGCGGGAACATCCCGCCGCGAAGAGCTATGTGGCTCGACTGGAGAAAAAGCACGGCAAGGCGAAGGCGATTTCCATTCTGTCGGCACGATTGGGCCGCACGGTGTACTGGATGCTCAAGCGGAAGGAGTCGTTCGATGAACCCAGATTCTTGAAGTGACCACCACGAAACTGCCGGCGGCGGCGAGTCAGCTCGACGCCTAACTGGGTCACCTTGAGGCGAGCACCTTTGGGAAGTGTTTTCTGGCCTGTTTGACGTGAGACATTCGCGGGGCACCCCGCCGCGAATGAACTCGTGCCTTCCGGCTTCCGTGTGCCACAGCCCTCGAGCCCCTCGCTTTGATTGGCGACTCGCCGCCGACCGGCTTTTCTGGCACTCATTTGACGATGGAGACCTGAGAGTTCTGGATTGCGACGCCCTCACACCGAGTGCCGCCTAACTGGACGCGACGTGAGTCGTGAGCCACCCCTTTTGAATCGCCGGATGGTGAGGCACGGAAGAGTTTCTAGGAGAGTCTGAATCATCGCGACTTCTTGCGAGCGACCTGACACTGACTCACGACGCGGCCGAGTACCCACTCGCCGTGCCGGAGGCAGGCTCCAGGAATCTCCTCAAGAGAAGGAACGGCGAAGGCTGCAACGCCTGAGCGAAGCGAGCGCCCTTGGCTCGCCGGTCTTTTCGGATCCGCCGCGGCGGACCTTGATCGCCAGATCACTTCGGCCGAACCCTCAATAGATGTTTGGTGCGTCGCACCGGAGCAATCCGCTGCGAATCGACACCGTTTGCAGAAGCCACCCCGTAGCGACCCGCAGCCCATTCCAACTCAGTGTTCTGTCAACCAACTTCGTGAGGACAAACTTCCAAAATTCCTCACCGCGTTCGCGGTGCGCTCTGTTGACAGAGTGGGGCAATATAGATGTTGGGCGATGCGGCTCTTTAACCTTTCAAGTACCAAACCACTTTCAGTTCGCCGACAGGCCGCTTGCCGAGAATTTGTGTTGTTCCGGATACAGGCCGGCTTTGATTTCACCGGTGTGTATCATTCCCGAATTATCCCTGTCGCCGATCCCAGAGATTGGTCTCGAAGAGGAAGCAATTGATTGTTTTCTACGGAGTAAACTTCGAGGGTTTCGCCAGTTAGTCGAACAGGGCGACCGTTCTTTTGTGTAACAACGGGATGAACTCGCACGGTTGTCTGCTCGACGCCATCCAGTGTTTCCACCTTCACAATTTCGTGGTGCCAGCCAAGAAGACGCAGGTCTTCACGGGCGATGATGCCCTTGAAGAAATTGAAGCGAGTGTCAGGACAAGGTTGGACTTCCAACAGCTTCGCGACTGCCTGCTGTCGTGCGTTTTCACGATTTGTCATCCTAATCATGTTTCCAAGACTACCAATTGGGGGTAGTTGCCGGACTCGTGGCATTTCAGGTTCCCCATGCTTTGTTACGGGTTTCGGAAGTTGTCTTGCGACGGGTTTCGGAACTTGGGGAGCCGGCTGCGAGAGGACGGTTCCGACGAATGCCATGATTCCAACGAATGCCAGCAGACAAATTCGAATGTGTATTGATTTCATCTTGATCTCCAAAATTTGAGGTTTGAGAGCCGAAAGGTGGTCCCGGAACGCCAAAACCGACAAAGGCAGTTGTGATTGAAACGATAGGATGAGGTCTACGGAATGACGTAAATTTGCCAATTGTTGGCGTCGACTTTTTCGTTGTGAAGCCGAATGGTCCCAAGACTGATGTATTTGGTCGTTCCGCACGGATCAACGTATTTGAGTCGTAAGTTCTGATCCCGACTGTAAATTGTTGTGCCGGATGGTATCGCATTCCAGTCTGCATCGCTAAGGTCCATGCTTTTGGTGTCGTGAATTTCGTTTCCCTGTATTTGAAACGTTGACTGTGGCGAGTCCGGCCACCAGTCAGGGTCATCGGCGATTGTCGCTGGAAACGGTGGTGAAAGACCAACGCAATTAGTAATTCGTTCTTGCGCAAGAATTCCCATCAAATATGGGCCGCAATCTTTCATCCCAGCTCTCAGGCGAAATTTCATGACAATGCTATTCGCGCGAGGGGTCGGCGTAGAAAGCCCACTGACGATTTGGAAACCTGTCGCCGGAGCTATGGTTACATTTTTTGTGATAACTGCTGGCGGCGGCGGGGGCAGCATCATGGGTGGTGGTCCGGCGGAATACCCGCCCATATAGTTTGCCGTTAAACGGACCTGCCACGTACCAGGGCGGCACTCATAGAAGGCGGCGGTGGGTGAAACAAATGGGGCGAGAACCCATGTTCCTGGGCACGTCCCTGAGGTGAATTGGTATTCCCACTTAAAAGACTGGACTACTGTTGTCCCGTCGTTCACGGCTTCGTACCACACCGCGTCACCCATGACTGGCGACGAGGGTGTGATTGTGAAGTCCGTCACGTCCGCGAACGCGGGCGCACAGATGGCGAGAATGGCCAAGACGAACCAAGACGAGCGTCTTTTCAACATGTTGACTCCTGATGGTTGAGGCGACAGGTGTATTCGCCGTCCGACAATTGGACGACGCGTTAGAGACGTGCGATCAATTGGTCATTCAATGCGAATCACGCGGTGGACTTGTGGTTGATTGCGGTTCTGTGGTTGATCGCCCAACAGTTGAGTATCCCGAACGCGGGCTATCACGGCTGATCGGGCCGTTCGAACAAAAGACGAAATATCTTGAACGCTTTGGGTTGTCAAGCAATGGCCATCATCGGGTCGGCCGCTTCAGGTGATATCCCGCGTTCGGGATATTCCAATATCCGTGTCGGTGGAAGATCCCAAGCGCCTTCTGAGGCCGGATGATGAGCTGCTGAAAGTGGGTCGGGAGAGCAGGAGACTCCTTGGTGCCGGCTTCGCCCGCAACCGGAATTGGCGAGCCGGTGGGCGTCAGCCCCCGGACGACCTCGTACAGTCCGGGGGCTGACGCCTCCCGGCTCGCCGGTCTCCCGCCGCCTGACGGGCAATCCGCCAAAGGCGGACCATCCTCCTGGAGAAAAACGACGTAACTCGCCATTTGATAAAGCCTACCATGATTTGGTCCCCTGACTTTTGGGGTGCTCCCGTGGGTCCGAGTGGTCGTCCCTTGGGTTTTTTGGGCGGTCCCCCGGCTATTAGGATGATCGGACGGGTTTTTTGGGTGGTCCCCTGGGTCCATGGTGCGATCCTCCGGGTTTTTGAGGCGGTCGCCCGGCTCCAAGGGTAGGTCGGGCGACTTTTTGGCGCGATCCCCCGGCTGCAGGAATCGGTCGCTCGGCTTTTTCATGGTCTCCTGCGGCTGCGAGGAGTGATCGCTCGGCTGCAAGGGATGATCGCTCGGGGGCGAGGCATCGCGCAGGCGGGAGATGAGGTCGGACAGCCGGGCGGTGGCAGTTTCCAGTGAGGGCGTGTAGCCTCCTGACCACTTCTGGAGGTCGGAATCAGGTGGACGAGTCTTTTGACTGAGGAGCAATCATGGCGGAGTTTTGGGAAGGCGTGCATGTGCGCGGGCAGCAATCCATCGGGGTGTGGGAGACGTTCGATGCGACGTTTCAAGTCGGGCCGTTGACGAAGGCTCAGCACGCCATTGACGTGGCGCTCATTCTGACGCATGTCACGGAGCGGGATACGCAGCAAGATGTGTTCGATGACGCGATCGAATTCCGGAATACGAATTTCAATTTGCTCTTTGACATCGTCACTCGTGTCCCGCAATTGATCGACGCCACGCTCGATGATGCCGACCCGCTCAACAACGATCTGGATGACGTCTTTGGCGTGGACCCGGACACGCAGCATGGCGTGATGGAACGCTCGCGGCGCGTGATCTCGCTGTGGAATCGAGTCAACATCAAGCGCGCGGCCATGGCTCCCGCGCTGCCGGCTCTGACGCTGGGCGTGACGACCGTGGCCAATCTGCAAACGGCGGTCACCAATCATCCGACATTACTGCAAACCGTCGAGAACGAACGGGCGGAAGTCAGTCAGAAGAAGAGCCAATTGCAAACCACTTCGCGCCGCGTCGACCGCAACAACAAACGCTGGTATGCCGCCTGGGCGAACTTCTTCGCCGTTGGCTCGCCGGAGCACAACGCGCTCTCGCAAGTCGATACCGAAGAGGGCACCACCCCGCCGACCGCCCTAGAAATCGCCACACTGACTCAAACCGTCCTGTCCGTCGCCGTGGCCTATGTGGCCGGCGGCGGCCGTCGAGCCACCAGCCTGGTGCTGCTCTATCAAGTCGTCGGCGTGGACGCCGATTTCGGCCACGCCACGCCGGTCGTGCTCGCGGGCCAAACCATCGGCCCCTTCCCCGCCGGCGCGACCATCAACATCAAAACCCGAGCCACCAACTCCGCCGGCTCCACCGAAAGCGCGGTCCAGACCATCACGCTGACGTAGGAAGAAGCGAGGGGACAGCGTTCTCGATTTCACCGACATTTGTTTCGGAAGTCGTCACGGTGTCGAGCGACTGTTGCGGAGACGATGGTGACGCATTGGGACCAGTCACGACGGAGCGAATTCGTGCCACGACGGCGGTGATGTCATCCCGCTGATGTTTGCTTCCTGCAAAGGCGCCGACAAACGAGAACAGTTGCTTGAGCACTTCGGCCGCTGGGTCAGTCCGCACAGAATCGACCAGCTCCAACATCCGTTTCTTACCGAACTGCTCTCCGAACAAGCCCAGCGATTCCTCGATCCCATCCGTCGGAATGAACAGCACATCGCCAGACGACAGTTGGATCGGAGTCGCCTCTTCGATTTCCAACTCCGCGATTCCCAGCGGCAGACCAGTCGATCCCAGCTTCATCGAGTTGCCGTTGGCGAGCAGCAAATACCCGGCATGGCCGGCCGAGGCATATCGGAGTTGGCAGGTCTCTGGATTCAGCGCTGCGAAAAAGAACGTGATGAATTGATTGCAGCCGGTCTCGGTGTTGGCCGATTCGTGCAGCAAGTAGCGATTGAGTTCGTTCAGAATGCGAGCGAGATCGGCATCCTTTTGAACCAGCGAACGCAAGTAGGCACGCACCTCGACCATGCGCAATGCGGCCGCCATCCCGTGACCGCTGACATCGCCAATCACCAACCCGATTTCTCCGGTGGGGAGACGCAGATAGTCAAAATAGTCGCCGCAGCCGATCCCCGCGGATTGCGTCGCGCCGGAGATGTCGATCCCGGCGACGACCGGCGGCACGGCCGGAAATAATCGGCTCTGAACGGCCTCGGCGTCGTGAAGTTCCCGTTCCAAGTCCGCCCGGCGATGCCGCTCAATCGTGGAACGCACAATGCGGGCGAGCGCTTCGGGATTCAAACGATCCTTGAGGACATAGTCTTGGGCACCGGACCTCATGGCTTGCAACGCCAGTTCTTGGTCGGCCTCGCCTGCCAGAACAACCACCGGAATCGAGGGCGCTTCGGCACGGAGGCGCTGCAGTGTGTCCAGACCACAACTGTCCGCCAAATCCAGGTTCAAAAGCACCAGATCCACGCGAACGGACATGAGGCGTGTCTGCACTTCGGCGAACCGCGATGCCACGTGCAGAACATGCTCCGTCTGTCCTGCCTTCCACGCGAGCAGCTTGCGAAGGAACTCGCGATCGTCAGGCTGATCTTCCACCAGCAGAATATGAACGGGAGTTGTCTCGATCATGCGGTCGCATCCCATCACGCCTCGATCCAACAGTTGAATTAGTTCTCAATCAAGCGATGTCATCCTCACCCCACCGAGCTTGTCTCATTGGTATCTACACAACTACCCGCACTTGAGTATTGGAAATGGTAGCGCGACGTCGCGAACGAGTTGTTTGAGGTCTTGCAGATCATGTTCTTCGAGATACTCCAGCATCGTCAACACAGTCCACAGGCCGGCCAGCAAGGCGGGAGCGGTGTGCGGGCGAGCGCGTTTGGTTTGACGGCCGCTGAAGCGGATCAGGGTGTCTTTAAGTTCGGTCGCGGCGGGGCTGGTGTCGGACTGCAAGTGCCAGACGGTCACACAGGCCATCGTCGCGACCAACATGCGGCGGAAGATCGCCGCGCCGGTTTCTTGCAGCCAGTGCTGCAGTTGCTGGCCGTGCGACTTGAGCAATTTGAAATAGCTTTCGATTTGCCAGCGCCAGTAGTAGCAGCGCGCCAGTTGCTCGGCGGAAAGCAGCGCCTTGGGAGCGTTCGACAGCAGATGCCAAGTGGCCAGCATGTGACCGTGTTTATCGCGGACTTGCACGACGATCAGTCGCAGCGTGAGCGGTGGACCTGGAACCTCGACTTGCTTCTTTTTCTTCGCGCCCTTGCGGCAGGGAACCATCGTGCGTGCGGGTTGAGCCAGCACGACCTCGGTTTCGGCGACCCACAACCGCGCCGCGCGACCTTGGTACGCCGCCGCGCCGCAATCCCGGAATTCGCCGCGATTTTGCAGGGCTTCGCCGACTTTTCGACGCGTGATCCGGCGACCTTCCCAGGTCACAACCCGATGATCGTGGCCGCGTACCAGGAAGTGATGATTCTCCGCATGCCACGCGCGGAAGTGTCCCACGGAATCCGCCTCGCGGTCGATCACGTGCAACGCGGGACAGCCCAGATTCCACCGGCGGCTGGCGTTCATCGTGGGCAACACTTGCTCCAGATGATGCTCGTCCGGCGGCGCGGGATCGCGCGTGCTCAACACGCCGTCGGCCGTCTTCAGATGCACTTCCAGCGGAGCCAGCGGCGATCCGTTCGTACCGTTGACCGCCAACACCGTGGTGAGTTCATAACCTCGATTGTTGGCCTGCGCCAGTTGCGCCTGATCACGCTTGGAGGCGTGTCCGGGATAACTCAACTTGCACCAGTCATGCACCAGCATCACGACGGGAGCGTTCGTCGCCGCCAACTGCCGCCGAGCGTACTCTCGCAGCGGCTCAATCAGCTCGACCATCTCGATTCGGGGGTTGTTGTAAAACCGCCACGCGGCCATCGTCTGGGCAAACACCGACACCCCGCCGGGCAGACTGGAACTCCCCGCCGCTCCGCTCGGCACCGCATCACAATGCCGCCGCATCAGCTCGCGACAACGTTTGACCAACCGCTGATCCTTCAGCCGAATTTTGATTCCATCCAGCGATAAATACAGTGTTTACCGATTTGTGTAGATACCAATGAGGCAAGCTCGGTGGCGGTAAGGACCGTTCGAGAATTAACTGTCGCATCGTCGCTGATCGCTCCGCGATCAGAACGTTGGATCGCGGAGCGATCCACGACAATAGTTTCGCGAACGGTCCTAAATTAAGTCCTGCCGTTCGCCTGCCGGCAGAATCCCATGAGATCCGTTGAGCTGTCTTCGATCCGAAATGGTCAGCCTTGGACAGGCTGACCTACGGGTGGCTCATCACCGTTTTCCAAGCGAACAGCGCGTCGCGAGTCGCGCGCACGTCGTGAACGCGCAGGATGTCCGTGCCTTGAGCGGCCAGCGCGATGCTGACGCCGATCGTGCCGGCGTGGCGTTCCTCGATGTCGCGGCCGAGGACTTTCTGCAAAAACCGCTTTCGCGAATGGCCAATCAGCACCGGACGGCCGAGTTCCTGGAACGCTGCGATGTGCGACAATAGATCGAGGTTGTGTTCGGCCGTCTTGCCGAAGCCGATGCCGGGGTCGAGCACGATTCGCTCGCGCGCGATTCCGGCGGTTTCGAGGTCGTCGAGGCGTCGTGAGAAATGTTGCCGCACGTCTTGCACGACGTCGTCGTAGCGTGGATCGAGTTGCATTGTCTGCGGCGTGCCTTGAATGTGCATGATGATCACGCCGCAGGTTGACTCGCGGCAGACGGCTGTCATCGCAGGATCGAATGTCAGGCCGGAAATGTCGTTGACGATGACGGCACCCGCGTCGAGGCACAGGCGCGCGACTTCGGCTTTGTAGGTGTCGATCGAAATCGGGACGCGGGTTTGTCGCGACAATTCGCGCACGACTGGAACGACGCGGCGCAGCTCTTCGTCAGGTGGCACGGGCGTCGCGCCAGGACGCGTGGACTCGCCACCAATGTCCAAAATGTCCGCGCCCTCGTCGGCCAATCGCAGAGCATACTCGACCGCTACAGGCACTTCAGAGAACTGGCCGCCATCGGAAAAGCTGTCCGGCGTGACGTTGACGATCCCCATCAAACGGGGGAACCGGCCAAGCTCCCAGCGAGCGCTGCCCATTTCCCACAGACGTACAGTCGTCATGTCAGGTTGTGTCCACGCTGCGGAAGTCGGGAAAACTGGGGGTATGCAGACCTCTGTGGGTTTGACATTGAGGGCGCGACAGGTATTCTACCCCCCCGCACAATCTTCGTAGTCGGTAAAGTTTGCCGACCGCCGAACGTTGTGTATTCACCCGTGCGTCCAAGGAGTGTCGGACGCGAATTCTCGAGAACGTCAGTGCCACGAGGGTGCTGAACGTTCGCCACGATGGGAGGTCGTGTGCGGCCGGACCATCATAGTTGAAAGGGAGACAACATGAGTCGCAATCTGTGGAAGTTGGTCGCGCTGAGCGTGACCATCGCCGTCCTGGCCGCATTCGGCGGTGCCGCTGAAGCCAGGGACAACTGCAAGCCGGCGAAGATCAAGGCCTGCAAGGCAACGACGATCGTGTGCTGCCAAACCCAGCAGACGACCTGCCAGACCGTTGCCGCGACGAGTAGCACGCCAGCTCCGACCTGCCAGACCGTCGCCGCGACGAACTCTGGGCAGGCTGGGAACTGCTGCCAAGCGTCGGCTTCGAACTGCCGCCAGGTGTCGTCGTCGAAGTGCTGCCGGCCGAGGATCACTTGCTGCTCGGCTCTGTCGACCAGCGCGCCTTCTTGTGGCGCTCCGGCCGCGACTTCGCCCGAGGTCAAGGAAGTTCCGGCTCCGCCGCCGGAAGAGCCGGCTCCGGCCCCGAAAGCCTAGTTTTCGGACCATGCAAGGACATTGGCTGACCGCATGTCGGCCGACATCAAGAGTGACTTCAATCGGGCTGACTTTTGCCGAGTTAGCCCGATTGTTTTTCAGCCTCGTTGGAGACTCATTTGAAGGAATTGGCCTGTGGTGATTGCGCCTTCCATCAACGTTCGTGAGGTCTTGCGGGAACGAACAAGTTTTGGAATGGAAGAGGCCAAGCTGCTGACACAGGCGGTCTCGCGGCGGCAATTTCCCGAGACGCGGCAGGAAATCGATGCCGTCATCGCCGAGGTTCAAGACGCGCACCGTCCCAAGGAAGAGCAGCTCACGAAGGCCGGCATCGGGGCCTATCTGCTGGCCAGACATTCCACCGCGGATAGCCTGTTGAGCCACTTGTCGTCGCACCCGGTGGGGTTGTTTCATCACGGTTTGGTGTTGCAGGCGCTCGGCCGACTGAACGACGCCGAGACGCGATTCGAGGCGGCGGCCAAGGCGGGATACGACGCGATCGAATGCACGTTGCGACGCGTCGGAGTCATCCGCCAGCAGGACCGCCTCGACGATGCCGAAAAGCTGTTGCGGTCAGTCTCGAAGCAGGCGGTGGCGCGGGCCGAGTACTCGTACCAGATGGGAGGCATCCTGTGGGACCGAGGCGACACATTCGGCGCGGTGGAATACTTCGAACGCGCCATCGACATGGACTCGCATCACACGCGAGCTCTCTTTTCGCTGGCCAACATCAACACACTGTTCGGCAACGACGACGAGGCGATCGCGCTCTACGAGCGGTCTCTGTCAAGGCCGCCGATGTTCTTGAACGCGTTGCTCAATCTCGGCTTGCTGTACGAGGACCGCGAGAACTACACCGCTGCGGCGTTCTGTTTCCACAAGGCTCTGGAATTCGACCCGACTCACGAGCGGGCGCGGCTGTACTTCAAGGACATCGAAGCCGCGAAGGACATGTATTTTGATGAAGACGCCGCGCGGTTGGACAGCCAATTGCAGGCCGTCCTGGCCAGGTCCATTTCCGACTTCGAGCTTTCCGTGCGCAGCCGCAATTGCCTCGATCATCTGGGCATTCAAACACTGGGAGATCTCACCAGCACCTCTGAACAAGATTTGCTCAAGGGCCGCAATTTCGGCGAGACGTCATTGATCGAAGTGCGACAGCTCATGGAGCTGCACGGCCTGCGGATCGGTCAAAGTCTGCTGCCGACGGAGGGCCGGGATCAATTCGAGCTGCCTTCCGACTTGCCGGCGGAGGCCCAAGCCGTGCTGAATCGGCCGATTGCCGACTTGAATCTCAGCGTCCGTGCTCGAAAGTGTATGACGCGGCTGAATATCAACACGATTGGCGAACTTGTTCGCCGCTCGCCCGACGACCTGTTGGGTGTCCGCAACTTTGGCGTGACGTCGCTGAACGAAATCCGGGCCAAGCTGTCCGACGCGAGTCTGCAACTCCGCAACGATTGAGCGTCCTTTACGTGTGACATGAGCCGATCGCCCCCTTGCTCACGCGTTGCCGCCACGGTCTGCGTCTTCGTGTCGCTCGTCGCGCTCTTCGTGGTGCCGTGGAGTCTGCGACAAAATATGTCTCGCGAGGCGAGCGAAACGTCATCGCCAGGCACTCCCATCGCCGCACAGGCCGTTCAATCGAAGCCATTGTCGCGCGCGGATCAGGCTGTGGTGCGAGTGGCCGTCACGCCGTCGCCACAACAGCGAATCGAGCTGTCGATCGACGGACAGTACCATTTCCGCCCCGTGGGCAACGACAAAGTCCTCTCTCGCGGCGAGCGATTGTCAGCCACAACAGTCACCGCGACGGCCACGGGGCTGCGCGTCGGCAAGACCGATTACCCGGTCACTCGATTGGAGATCATCCCCCGCCAGTCGCCGTCGGTTTGGGTGAACGGCCACGAGTACCGCGGCTCGATGCGGCTGTTTCGTCGTCCCGGCGGGGCCATTTTGGCCGTCAACGTGCTGTCGATTGCGGAGTACCTCGCCAGCGTCGTCGACAGCGAAATGCCGGCCGCATTTCCCGAAGCGGCTCGCAAGGCACAGGCCATCATCGCGCGCACGTACGTGCTCGACGTGATCCGCAACGACGAAGGAGACCCGTTGTTCGATGTCTTCGCGTCAACCCGCAGCCAGAAATACCTGGGCTATCAATACCGCGACGGGGCGCGGCAACTGGCCGGCGAAAGCGAGACCAGCCGCAAGATCGTGCGCGACACGACCGGCATCGTGTGCATGTTTCAAGGTCGACTTTTCCGCACGTACTACTCGGCCGTGTGCGGTGGCCGAACGACGCAAGGCAGCGCCGTGTTCACCGACGCCGTCACCGCGCTGCAATGTGTGCCGTGCGATTTCTGTCGCGACGCCAACTTGTATCGCTGGCAGACCGAACTGCCGACGGTCACCGCCAGCAAGCTACTGAAGAGTTTCTTCCAAACCGACGGCAAACCATTCGATCGCTTGAAGTCGATCACTCTC
>Ga0247727_10015890_pt1 | contig 12253 bp, 11 predicted proteins | sample WisWelCaveWW1625_FD_202498 | JGI IMG/M metagenome (GOLD analysis project Ga0247727, IMG submission 202498) | Biofilm microbial communities from Wishing Well Cave, Virginia, United States - WW16-25 | ecosystem: Environmental > Aquatic > Deep subsurface > Groundwater > Cave microbial mat | place... | reverse complement strand
TGGATGATCCACGGCCAACCGCGCGGTGTGCGGCGATAGGCGCGCGCCACCTGGTCTTTGTCATCAATCATCAGCGAATGACTCCAGCGATAACGTTGCATTACGCGCACGGGGAAATCGGCACGGCGCAGCGAGCGATGCAGGGGATTGTGATGACAGACGGTGGTGACGCCACTGAGCAGGTTTTTGATTCCGCCGATGAAAAGCCGGTCGGCCAGCGACGCGGACAGGGGGCCGGTAAGCGCCGGGTCCGTTTGGAAGCGCGGCTGAAAGTCGGCAATCCACTCATGGGCGTTGGCGTATCGCTCACGCCACTTGAGGCGCGGGAAGTTGTTTAACTCCAGATGGTCGTGGGCATTAATTAAGCCCGGATAGAGGAACGCGCCCTCCAAATCCAGCGCTACATCGCCCCGCTGCAATGGCGCATTCAGGGCAGCGATGCGCCCACGCTCGATGCGCAGGTTGCCGAGCATGACGCCATCCGCATTGACAATGTGAGCGTTGAGCAGAGTGAAAGGCGGGGAGGGAACGGCGAGCATCAGCCTCACCTCTGGGCCTTACGCGCGCGTATGACTAGCACGGCGGGCCAGCCCTGCCACTGACTCTCAAATTCAATGCGTGGTTCGCGCACATCTTCGATCAGCAATCCGGCGGCGCGGCAGGCAGCGAGGTGGTCGGCATACAAATGAATGTGATGAGGCACGGCGTATTCGTGCCCGCTCTTATCGCGGAAGGTGCGTTGCCATCCGGCCAGTGCGCCAAGCGGATGAAAATCAGAATAGACCAGCACCCCGTGTGGGGCGAGGACCCGTGCCAACTCCATCAATGCCGCAGACAAATTAACAATGTGGCCCACCGCCAGGCCGAACGTTACCACATCGAAAGACGAGTCGGCCAAAGGCAAAGCACACAAATCGGCTTGCAGAACCTCAGAGGAGAGAGTGTGGGCGCGGGCTAACATCGGCGCCGAGAGGTCGAGCCCCACCGCGCGCGCCGCGCCGCGTTCCATCAGTCGCGCGAGATAACGCCCACTGCCGCACGCCACATCCAATGCGCGCAGCCTGGCCACCTCTGGCAACAACTCCAACAGCGCGTGTTGTTCCAATTCCATCAATGGGTTGTGGGCGTCGGGGGAATAAGTCGTGGCCCAGTGGGTATAGGCCTCGGCCAGCGTGAGTTCGGTCGGCTTACGCCAACGCGCAAGCCAACGGCGTAGTCCGGTCAATCCGTTCACCGCTTCTGTTTAATCCGTTGGCTAAAAGCCGGTTGTTTCGGGGCGTTGATAGCGGAAGAAGCGGTGGAAGGCGCGCAGTTCCAGCGGGTGTTGATAGAACTGGGCGTGATAGCGCCAGCCGCCCAACGCGCGCAAGACGGCCCGCTTGAGGCCCGTGAGTTTGGAGTCGGTGATGGTGGGGTAATAGGCATTCAGCACGCGCTCAAAGTCGCGCACCATCTTTTGAGTTTGCGGACCGAGCCAGGGGGTGTGCGGGTCGCGTCGCATTGAGAACGAGCGCCAATCACCGCTCACCCACTCAGACAGCGTGTCGGGGAACTTAAAGCCCATCGCCTTGGCTTCTTCGTAGAGCGTGCCCTCAGCCGGAACCGGCGTGTAAATGTAAATGATAATCTCGGCCGCTGGGTTGACTTCTTTGACGCGCCGAATGAAGCCGATGGTGGTGTGAATATCGGCCACGGGGTCGGGTGGGTTGCCCAGCACAAACGAGAACTCCGGCACGACGCCAAAGGACTGCATGCGCTTTGCGAGTTCGAGGGTGAGGCTGGCGGTGACCTTGCCGCCCTTGTTCATACGCTTTAGCACTTCATCCGAGCCGGACTCTGCGCCGCTAAACACCATCTTGAGACCGCTGGCCTTCATCTTCTGCCACGTCGTGTCGCTGTAACGCATCAACTCGTCCACGCGGCCTAGCGCCCACCACGTCAGACCCAGCGGCATAATGCGCTCCGCAAACTCTGCCGTGCGGGCTTCGGAGACAAAGAAATCCATGTCATGGAATTGAATCGCATCCGCCCCATACTGCTCTTTTTGTAATTGCAAAACGCGCGCCATACGTTCCGGCGATTGCGGCAGCCAGCGCTTGTTGACCATGCCCACCACCGCGCAGAAGTTACAGGCAAAAGGGCAGCCATACGAGGCGTGATGCGTGCCAACGCGCTGGCCCAGGTAATGCTTGTGAAAGTAACGCTCCATCGGGAGTTTGTGATAGGGCCAGTCGGGTAGGTCGTCGAGCGGGATGAGGGCACGATGAGGATTGTGCTTAATCTGGCCGTTGGCTTTGTAGGTGATGCCAAGGATGGAAGCGAAGTCACCGCCTTTGGTCAACACCCGGATCAATTCCAAAAATGTCTGCTCGCCCTGACTGTGGATGCAAAAGTCCACATAGTTTTCTTTGAGAACCACGTCATCGTGTTGCGAGGGGAAATAGCCGCCCCAGACGATGGGCACATCGGGCAAAGCGGCCTTTAGTCGTTGAGCGTCCGGCACCGCGTGATTTAACTGCGGGCCGGGCATGACGGTGAAGCCGATGGCGGTGAGTTTGCGGCGCTGGCCCAATTCAATGATATGTTGGACCGGGTCCGTGCCGTCGGCGGCGTGCAGGTTGGCATCCACGATCTCGTAATCATACTCGCCCTCCAGCATGGAGGCCACGGCCAGCAGCGACATGGGCAGGGGCTTCTTGTAGGAGGGGGTGCTCCAGGGGTTGTAGAGGATGATCATGATGGCAATCTTTACTCAGTATGTGTTTAAGACAACTTGGGCCTCGGCCTCAGCCGGTCCACAATCGCCTTCTCAAATGGGAAGGCGTAGAAATGCCGATCCACCCGCCAGCGGCTGGCGAGCTGTAGCGGCCAACGCCAGGGATGACGCGCTCGCCCAAAGGCATAGCGTTGATAAAACTTGAACCGTTCCACCCGCTGCCACTGTTCCGGCGTCACCCAGGCTTCGCGACCGCCGATGTAATCGAAATCGGCCCAGGCTTCGAGCGTATCGGGGAAAACATAGCCATCGCGCAACAATTCATCCGCAATCGGGTTGCCGGGATAAGGACGGAAATAGAAAAGGGCGACTTCAAAGTCGGGGCTGATGGCGCGCAGGCGGGCGGCCACATCCAGCGAGGCCTGCACACTCTCGTCCGACTCGCCGGGAAACCAACGATAAAGTTAAGAATTGCGCCGAGACCATGCCGCGCCAGGCGTTCGGTGCTCGCGTAGACCTGCTCCAGGGTGATGTCCTTTTTGATGTGCTGAAGCATTTCGGGCGAACCCGACTCCACGCCGATCATGGCGCGGCGCAAACCGGCGCGTTTGCATTTCGCCAGCAGGGCATCGTCCAGCCGCGCGCCCTGGTCGGCCCGCATCGTCGCCGTCCAGGCCACGTCTAATCCAGCCGCCAGAAACGCGTCCGCAATCTCCTCCACGCGGGTCCGGCTGGTGAAGAACGTCTCATCTTGAAACGCAATCTCATCGAAACGGTAACGCCGGTGATGGTCGGTCAATTCACGCGCCATACGGTCAGGGTGCAGACCGTACCAGCCGCGCTTGAACACGGTGGGGTCGGCGCAGAAGGTGCAACGAAAGCGGCAGCCTTGTGAAGCGATATAGTCGAACTGGCGCTTGCGCTTGGCCGAAAAGTAGTCGTCAACCTTAATCAAGGCGTAATCGTGGGCAGGGAGTTCACTCACGTCACGGAAGAGACGGGGGAGATTGATAATGGGTGATGGGGAATGCGAGGTGTGCGAACGATAGGCGCAACCCGCCACGTCTTCCAGCCATTGGCCGTGCGCCAGACGTTCGAAATTTCAGCAAAGGTCTCTTCGCCCTGCCCCATCACCACCACGTCCACGTTGGGTTCGGTGAGGCACTGTTCGGGGAAGAGCGAGGGATGCCAACCGCCCCACACAACGGGCAAGCGCGGCCGCGCACGTTTGACGGCCCGCGAGACAGTGAGCGCATCGCGGATGGGAGCGCCCGTCAGAACGGTGACGCCCAGACAGAGCGTGCGGTCATCTATGGCGGCGAGGAGCGTGGCCACTGGGTCGGATTCAAAGCGCCCATCTACGATGACGACTTCGTAACGCGCTGGGTCGAGGGCCGAGCCGATAGCGACCAGGGCCAGTGGCATGGTCCAAAAAACAGCACGCGGGTTATACAGCACAATTCGATGGCGCATAAATCACTGGAGGGAACGGATAAAGAGACGGATGAAATGAATTCATTTAGTGAGCGGTTGGCTCGGAAAGAACACGGGTGGTTTGGGCCAGCCTACGTAAACGGGCTTCGGTGCGCCACAATCCGAGCAGATGATACGGCACCCGAATAAGGCCGGGCCAGCCGGTGTGGCCGGCCAACGCGCGTCGGGCGCGGAATTCGTGATGCACGCGGCCATGCAAGATCCGATAAAACTCGGTGGGATAAGGGCCACGATAGAGCATGGCCAGGTCATCGGAGTCCACCCAGTTTTGCTTCTCGCCCAATTCGAGTTTTACCCGCTCGTAAAATTTGGTGCCGGGTAATGGATAAGACACCGAGATACCAACGTCATCGGGCAGACATTCGCGCACTAGCTTGAGCGTGAGTTGAATATCGTCCCACGTTTCGCCGGGATAACCGAATTGCAGAAACAAGCCAACTTGAATCCCGTGCGCCCGCAGGCGTTGGGTGGCGGTGTAAATATCCTGCACCGTATCGCCCTTCTCCATCGCATCCAAAATTTTTTGCGAGCCGGATTCGGCACCCATCCACACGGTGCGACAACCGGCGGCGGCCAGGGCGGCGGCCACCAATTCGGTCACAAGGTCAGCGCGGATGAGGCACTTGAATGGAATGACCGCGTCAGCCTCGCGCAGGAGTTTGGCCCATTGCACAATCCAGCCAGGCTTCAATCCCAAAATGTCGTCGGCAAGCCAAATATGATCGGGCCGATAATGCTCTTTGATCCACTTCATTTCGGCGGCGACATTCTCAGGCGAGCGCACATTGTAACGCTGGCCCCAAATGGGCTTGGCACACCAGTTGCAGTGATAGGGACAGCCGCGCGTGGTGACCATGTTCATCGAATAATAGCCGTGCCGGTCACGCCAGGCTTTTTGATAACGGGGGAGGTCCACCAAATCCCAGGCGGGAAAAGGCAACGCATCCAGTTCGCGAATATCGGGGCGACGAGGGAAGGAGAAAGGAGGAAGGAGGAAGGAGGAAGGGTTTGAATAGGCTAAACCCAAGACGGTATTCAACTGTTGAGTAGAACGGCCTGTGAGTGAGTCCAATAACTCACCCAACGTGATTTCACCCTCGCCCAAAATCACATAGTCCGCGCCGCGCTGGAGGTAGAGGTCGGCATGGTCGGTGGCATCCGCGCCGCAGAGGATGACGGCGCAACCGCGCGCCTTCGCCATATCAATCATGGTCAGCGCGGCTTCGCGCATCCGCGACAAGCACATCTTGCTTAAGTAGTTAAAGTTATCTTCAAAGATGACGGCGAAGCGTGGTTGATAGCGATCGAGGGCCGCCGCCCACTCCTGTTCCGACTCGGCCAGCATCGCGTCGAACAGCGCCACCGAGTAGCCTTTGCTCCGCGCATAGCTGGCGGCATACAAGGTACCCAGTGGCGGGTAGGGCATCATGGCCTCCCACAACTTGGGATCAAAGCGGAGGTAGTAGGATTGGCCGAAGAGAAGATCAGTCATCAGTCATAACTGTCCAGAAGAGACCTTTAGGGTCTTCGCGAAGCAGACCCTAAAGGTCTGGACCGAGAAGGATTTATCTGGAGGACTATATCAGAAATCAGTCGTCAGCAAAGCGCGAGGACTACGGTATATGGAGCAGACACAGGTTTTGCATTCGGGCCGCTGGCCGGCGCGGATAACATGGCGCAAGGTGATGAGTTCCGGTGAGTTCAAATCCTGGCGCAACTCGGATGGCGGAGCATGGGTCACGGAAGACGTAATAAAGTAACACGGCTGTAATCGCCCATCCGCGCCGATGACGGCGGAGAAGCGTGGGGCATTGCAACGCACCGGCGGAAATTTCGCCGAGAAACCGGGTTTCGGCTGATGCTGGGAAAAATCCGGTTTCTGTTCGTCCAACAACGCGGCAAAGTATTGATGCAGGCGGCGCAGTTTGGCGGGGCGTTCGGCGATAAAGCCCGAGGCAAAGTCAGCGGCGAAGTCGCGTTCCAAGGTATCCAACACTTTGGCAAAGACCGGTAAATCATCTGCTTGCAGAGCCATGGTTTTTTCGTAATCGGCGGCGCGGGCAAAGGCTACATGGGTGCTTACATCCACCGCGAGGAAAGAGATTTGGGCGACGCCCAAGGTATGGGCGAGGCGCACCAACGCTGGCAATTCGCGGTAGTTACCGCGTTGCACCGTACAGCGCAGGGTGACGCGCCCCCCCCGCCCCACCGCGGCCAGCACGCCCGCACACACCGCATCAAACGCCTCCACGCCCCGAATCACGCGATAGGTTTCGGGCGTCGCGCCATCCAATGAAACCGTGAGGCGGTCACAGAGCTCCACGACGCGCGCGGCGTGTTTATGCAGGGACAGGCCCGCGGTGAGCAGCCACAGGCGCGCGCCGCTTTCCGTTCGCAGGACTTCGGCAATTTCGGCCCAACGCGGGTGCAACAATGGCTCACCCCCCGAAAGCAAAATGGCCTGGGTCCCAAGCGCCTTCAACTGTGGGGCCAACTCCCGCGCGCGTTCCATGGGCAAATTCGTCTGCCCATATTTCCAGTAATCACAGGTCACACAGCGCGAGTTACACCGGTCGGTGAGATAGAGAATCGCTAATGGCAGGGCGGCCATTCGATCCGTGAGCAGGTTGAGGGCAAGGCGCACATCCATATCGAAAATCAGTCAACGGATTGAGCGGATTTAACGGACAGGTTTCGTTGAGGGTATTCATCCGTTCGTTCCGTTTCATCCGTTGACCAGTGTTTGAGGCGTTCGTGAAATTTTTTTAGGATGGAATGACCGTGGTCGTCAAAATGGCCTTTGACATGCTCGGCGTCGAGTTGGGCGGCAGAAGCGGGCGATTGGGCGGCGGACGCAAATTTACGAAGCTTGCGCTCCCGCTCCCAAGTTTCCAGCCGATCTCCGAATTTTCCAGAGAGAAGCCATTCCCCTGTCCGTTGCACAAGGCGACCCAGGCCGCGCGGGGCCAAATCCCGCTCGTGCTGTAAAGGTTGATGCGCGTGCGGGAGATAGTGCGCCAGCCATGGGTTAGCGGCGCGCAGTTCATCATACACCGGATGACCAACGATGGGCACCATCTGCGCCAAATCGTGCGCGGTGAAGAGGTCGCGCTTGTCTTGCGCCAGCGCGGTCTGCGCGAGGACGTAGTTGGGGCAGAGCACCACCCCATCCAGCCAGCGCGCCAGATAGACCAACCCCACGGCCAGCGCGCGTGCCAGCCACACCCGGCCCGGCGCGGTGACGATCAGCAAATCAATGTCATCCTCGGGCGGCGAGTTGTTGACGGCCAGCGCTCCGGTGAGGCCCACCATGCGGACAAAGGGCAAACATCCGACGGTATAGGCCCAACGCCGCGCAAACGGCCACAGGGCGGCGGAGCGGCGTTGGCGTTCATCGCGGATGGGGCCGATGGTGGCGCGGTCTTTGAGGGTCACATAGCCATTGACGCGGGTAACGCGATCCGCCAGCCATGTCGAATTTTCAAGCGCGGCTTGCACGATTTCCGGTGTGGCGGTGTATTCCATCAAATAGTGATGTATCTCGCCCGGCTTGAGCGGGTAATCAAAGATGTCGGCATACAGCACGGTCCGCAGAACGGCCTCATCCACCGAGCGGGGCTGGGGCGCGGGAGTAGTGGCAGGTTGGGCGCTGGGGTGGGCAGACACGCCCTAGATTATAAAGCGAATTGGAGTCTGGCCCATGCTACCAAAGTCAGGTTGCGCGGGGTGACTTTAGAGGGGCTACCAAGCCTGCCAGGTCTTTAGAGACCTGGCAGGTTTAGTGGTTAGCGGCGTTGCACGAGCGTGTCCACATAGTCTTTGGAAACTTTGAGGCCCGCGCCGGTCAATTCCATGACACGCTTAACGGCTTCAACTTTATTGCCATCCTTAACCAGGTGGAAAAGCTCATGCACAACTTCGGAGGGAAGTTGGATGGCGTTGGTGCGGGGGTCGTATGGAAAAGGAGGTGAGGATTTAGGAGAGGTCATAGCACATTCACAAATTCCACTACCCGCGTCGCCGTATCAAACAGCGCAAAGGTGCGCGGCCCCAGCAGGCCCATGATTTCGCCGGGGTTGAGCAGTTGACACTCGCCCACTTTGGTGAGCGAGGCGATGTGGCTGTGACCACAGCACACCAAATCATATTGGCCGGAGGCGGCCAGGCCGCGCGCGATGTCGGGATAATGGTTGAGGGCCACCCGCATATCATCAAATTTAAGTTCGGCCAACGCGCCGTGCAGGGTGAGGTTGGGAAATTGCGCGACGATGCGCGTCATCAACAGGATGTCGCCCTCATTGTTGCCCCAGACCACATGCACCGGTTTGCCGTTCATCCCCTGCCCCAACTCTTTGAGCATAAAGGGCGAGCACAAATCGCCGCAGTGCAGGGCCACATCCGCGGTGGCGAGGCGGGGCATGGCGCTCCTCAACGCCCAGAGGTTATCGTGTGTATCGGAGAGGATGGCAAGTTTCATGTGGCAAGTGGAAGGTGGAAGGTATTCACACCTGACACGCTTCGCGTCCAAAAAACCTGTCAGGTGTGGGTCACTTTTAGGAGGATGAACTCGTTTTGAAGTTGGGCAAGTGAGCGGCGAGGTGGGTCAGCGCGGTGTCAAAGTCGGACGGGGCCAGTTCAGCGCCAACATCCCAGCGGGTTTTTTCGGCGGCGCGGTAGAGGGCATCCGGCCCGCCCAACGGCATTTTGCCTTTGGTGGTTTCGCTCAACGGTTTGAGTTCATAGAACGCGTAGCGGGCCAAAAAGGACTCGGCCTGTTTCTTTGAGATGAAGGCGTAGAGGCTGGCTTCCCGGTCACCCTGCACCAGCCGGATCGCGCAGACCAAATCACCATTCGACACGCGCCCGGAGCGACGGTTGATGACTTTGAAATACCAGCGCCAATAATTCACCGCCCCGCCCCTCAGGTCAAACAGCGCCCGGCCGGATTTTTCACGCATGATGAGCGCGCCGGACTCAAGCGACACCGCGCGGCCACTCGGTAACAGGCGCACCAATTGCGGCTCGACCAGGCGGGCCAGCGGTTGCGAGAGTAGTAAGGCACCGGCGAGCAGGGGAAACCACAGCCCGCCGATGTCCTGGCCGAGCATGAGTTGAAAGATCATATACCCCAGCCCATACACGAGAATGACGATGACCAGCCATAAACCCAACGCGCCCAGGCGGACTTTGGAATGGAAGGGGTCGGCGGGCAGGAGGCGTGGGCTGGGTTCGGTGGAGGTTAAGGAAGAAGTCGTCATAGGATTTAGGACTTACGCAGTTGGTTAGTGTAAGAGGGCTTTGCAAGCCCGATGTCATCGCGGTTGCAAACCGCTCTTACGCTGAACTGCGTAACTTCTAAGGATTATTTGCCTGGAAGGATCGCCAACACCTCATCTAAAATTTCCGCGCCGGTTTTGCTGGTGCGATTGGAGACGGCCTGGGTCAGATCGCGACGGAAGCCGGGTGTGAAGTTCTGACCGGTGGCCGCCTCCACCAGCCGCAGAGCGCGCACCGCGTTGGCAATGGCATAGCGCGGCTCGGCCCGGTCCAAATCTTCATAGAAGAACGTGCAACTGACATACATGCGCTGGCGATAAAACTGCGCGCGGAGCAATTGGAGGAGCGACTCGGCTTGCAGGGCGGTGGCCTGGCTCAGGCCGGCGTCGTTGAGCAGTTGGCTCGCGGTGATTTGGCCGAGGTACACCCGGAAGAAATTTTCCCGTAGGGGCCAGGGGTCCGCCCCCAGTTTGCGGGCAAAGCCCACGTATGCATCATCCACTTGATTCGCCAGATTATCATAGGCCCGGCGCAGCGCGCCCTTCCAGCGCGTGTCACCGGCGGTGCACTCACAGCCCGTGGACCAGCGGGCGAGGCCGTGGGCGCAACTCCACGCGGTGTATTCTTTCACCGTGACTTCAGCGGCCGGTGGATTCTCGCGCAAATCCCGGGCCAGCGTGGTCACTTCAAACCCGGCGGCCTGGGCCTCGTAGCTGGCCAGCCAGTGTAAAAAGTGTTGCTCACCCGGATGATGGTAGCCAAAGGTCTCACCATCCACGGCCAGCAAAACCAAGCGGCCATAGTCACGGCGCAACGGGACCAATGTGCCACGAGTCCAGCGCCCGGCCCCGCCCAGGTTCTGAATATGAAACGCCAACTGATTGGAATGCCAGTCATCCCGGATAAACACCGCCAGGCGATCACCGGAGGGCAGGTTCACCCAATACGGCCCGGCACCCTTGTTCGCGCCCGTCACCTGCCCCTGCGCCAGGAGGGTGAACGTCACCCCGTTATCGCGTAAAATTTGCAGGGTCTCCAAATCCACCGCGGCTTCGGGCAACCACAGGCCCTCGGCCTTGCGCCCGTAGCGATGTTCAAACGACATGAGTCCCCAGCGAATTTGCAGAACCTTGTCGCGCGTGTTGCAGAGCGGCAGGATGGTGTGATGGGTGGGTTGAGCCAGCGCATTGCCAACCCCCCACTGTTCAAAATGTTTTCGGTCGGCGGCCATGATGCGTTGATAAGTTTCGGGCCGTTCCTTTTCCATCCAGCGCGCCAGGTGTGCGCCGAGGTTGTAGGAGATCAGGTCGAAGTTGCCTAACTCGGCGTTGGGGCCGTAACACTCGGCCGTCACCTTCTCATAAAAGTTGCGGTAGGGTTCCGCGCCCGACTCGTCGCCCAGCGCGTCATCCTGAAACGGGTCGCCGCGCGGGGTCTGATAGAAGTGGCCGTGAACGCACAAATAATGGTCTGCCATAATAGGGAATAGGCCGTTGGTGATTGGTAATTAGTAATTGGTAGTTGGTAATTACCAATTACTAATTACTCTTTCCTCAGGGCCGGGGTTGAACGCGCAAATAAGTCGGTCAGGTCGGCCAAATCGGCCAGATGCTTTTCGGTCAATTGCTCGACGCGGAAGCGCCAGCCCCAGTTGCCCGAGGCGCGGCCCGGCAGATTCATCCGCGCTTCGGCGCCGAGGTCAAGAAGATCCTGCAACGGCGCCACGGCCAAATCGGCCACCGAAGCCCAGGCCAGGCGCATTAACGCCCAGGGCAGCGCGTCGGAATTTTTCAGGCCCAGATACTTAAGGCAGAACGCCCGCTCTTTGGGGGTGGCCGATTCAAACCAGCCGCGCGTGGTTTCATTATCATGCGTGCCGGTATAGACCACCGTGTTGCGCTCGTAGGCGTGCGGCAGGAAGCGATCTTCGGTTGCGCCGCCAAAGGCGAATTGCAAAATCCGCATGCCGGGCCAATGGAACTGTTCGCGCAAGGCGTCCACTTCGGGCGTGATTACGCCCAGGTCTTCGGCGATGAGGGGCAGAGGGCCCAGGACCTTCTGCATTGCGTGAAAGAGCGCGTCGCCGGGGCCTTTGACCCAGCGGCCAATTTCGGCGGTGGGCTGGCTGGCCGGAATTTCCCAATAGGCTTCAAAGCCGCGAAAATGATCAAGCCGGATTAAGTCCACCATGCCAAACGCGGCCCGCAAGCGGGCGATCCACCAGGCATAGCCGGTCTTTTCCAACGCCTCCCAATCATACAGCGGGTTGCCCCAGAGTTGGCCGGTCGCGCTAAAGTAATCGGGCGGGACCCCGGCCACAAACGTGGGTTGGCGTTGGGCGTCGAGTTGAAAGAGTTCCGGGTGCGCCCACACATCGGCGGAGTCGCTGGAGACAAAGATGGGGGCATCGCCAATCAACTGGATGCCCTTGCCGTTAGCATACTCTTTCAAAGCCCGCCATTGGCGGAAGAATAAAAACTGGCGGAACTGATGTTGCGCGGCGACGAGGCCATGGTCGTTCATCGCTTTTTTTAGCGCCGCCGGTTCGCGCCTCGTCAACTCGGGCGGCCACGTCAGCCAGCTCTGGCCGCCGTGCGCGTCTTTGAGGGCCATGAACAACGCATAATCATCCAGCCAGTCGGCTTCGGCGGCGCAAAAATCGCTAAAGAGCGGGCGCAAGCCGGGGGCGCGGCCAGCCTGATAGTTTTCCCAGGCGCGGTTGAGCAGCCGAAGTTTGTATTGGATGACCGGGCCAAAGGCCACTTG
>Ga0247727_10015889_pt1 | contig 12253 bp, 12 predicted proteins | sample WisWelCaveWW1625_FD_202498 | JGI IMG/M metagenome (GOLD analysis project Ga0247727, IMG submission 202498) | Biofilm microbial communities from Wishing Well Cave, Virginia, United States - WW16-25 | ecosystem: Environmental > Aquatic > Deep subsurface > Groundwater > Cave microbial mat | place... | reverse complement strand
CCTTGTCAGGGGGAGGAGTTTTAGCGGATGCGACCACCGTGCGTCTACTTAATGAGAGGTCATCGCGATGGAACAGACGATTCAGGAAGTGATTACGCTGACGCCCAACGCCGTGAAGGCGGCAAAGCGGATGCGCGATAAGAAGCAGATGGGCAACGTGGCGCTGCGCGTCGGCGTGGAGGGTGGCGGTTGCTCTGGCCTCTCTTACAAACTCGGCTTCGATACCGAAGCCGCCCAGGGCGACACGACCACCGAGTACGACGGCCTCCGGGTCCTCGTCGATGCCAAAAGCGCCCTCTACCTCCAGGGGATGACGCTCGACTTCTCCGACAGCCTCGTCGGAGGCGGATTCAAGTTCGAAAACCCAAACGCCAAAAAAAACTGCGGTTGCGGCGAGTCGTTCTCCGCCTAACCCTCCCGATCTTTTCCCTTCTACTCTCCTCGCCCGTTCCGATCATCCCCAGGCCGCATTATCCCAAACGGGCGGGGGATCGGGCGTAATCAAGTGCCGCCTGCAAGCGTTCGACATCGACCGCAAAGCCAATCGCCGGTGCGGGATGGCCGAACTTTTCCAGCAGGCCGTCGTACCGTCCGCCGCCGCCCAGCGCCGAGCCGACCCCTTCTGCAAAAATCTCAAAAACGACGCCAGTGTAATAATCAAAACCGCGCACCTCTCCCAGGTCGATGACGAGGTGCGAGCCGTGGCCCCGCTCAACTAACTTTTCATAGACCGTAGACAATCGCGAAAGCCCCGCTCGGCAGGCCGGTTGCGCCGCGAAGGCCTCCGCCGCCTTGAGCGCCTCCGGGCCGCCATACAAATGCGGCAGCGATAAAACCGCCTGGCGCAACGTGGTGTCGATCCCCGGTAGATGAAGCGCGGCCTCAAGCGCCGCCGCTTCCTTTTTGGCGACGGCATGGAGGATCTTCTCGAACGATTCGGGCATCGCCTCGAATGGCGCCAGAACCCCGCGCGTGAACGCCATCTGTCCGATGGCGATCTTAAACGACGACAGCCCGAGCGTCCGCAGGAGGTCGATCATGAGGTCGATCGCCTCCACGTCGGCGTCGATGCCGGGCGCGCCGATGCTCTCCGCGCCGATCTGAAAAATCTCCCGCTCCTGTCCCGCGTGCTCCTCGGCATGTCGAAAGACGTTGGCGGAATAGCAAAGCCGTAGCGGTCGCGGGCGGTCGCGCAGGAGGGTCGCCGCCGTTCGGGCGATCTGCGGCGTGACATCAGGGCGGAGAATCATCATCCGGCCGGTGGCGCGATCGACAAACTTGTAGGCGTGGTCAAGATGGGCATCGGCGACGCCGAGCGAGAAGACGTCGAGATATTCAAACGTCGGCGTGATGATCTCCTGGTATCCCCGTCGCTCGAACAGGGCGAGGCTTGTCCGCTCAATGGCGCGACGACGCGCCGCCGCCTCGGGCAGAAGGATGGCCACACCTTTTGGAATAAGCGGTCTGTTGGGTGAATTCATACGAAAGATTCGTCGGTGGTTTGTTCGCCCCGTGGGCGGCGGACTATAGCACGACAGGGATGTAAGCTCCCTCCCCAACCCTCCCCGTGAACGGGGAGGGAGCGCACCGCCCAAGCATGGGCAGGGAGCAAACTTCCCCCCGTTCACGGGGGGATGAGAGGGGGGGCGGTCACCCGGGTGGGCAAGTTACTCTGACGCGGCGACTAACTGCTCCAGTTTCCGTCGCGCCGCGCCGGAGTCGATCGCCTCTGCGGCAAGGGCCGCACCATCGATGCGCGTTGCCACCCGATCTGCGGCGACCAGCGCAAGGGCCGCGTTCATCAAGACCACGTCTCGTCGAGCGCCCTTCTCGCCCGACAGAATGGCCAGTGTGATCGCCGCGTTGGCCTCGGCATCCCCACCCGCCAAATCCTCAGATCGCCCCTCGCTCAAACCAAACGCCGCAGCGTCGAGCGAGTGGGTTGATACGCGGCCCCCGCTTCCTTCGGAGACGCGGCTGGGGCCGCTGATGGTCACTTCATCGAGGCCGTCCATGCCGTGGACGACAAAACAATGTCTGCCGCCGAGGTTGAGCAGTGTTTGCGCCATCAGGCCGGTGAGGTGCGCGGCGAAGACGCCCAACACCTGGATCGACGCCCCCGCCGGGTTGGTGAGTGGCCCCAGGAGATTGAAGATGGAGCGGAGGCCGGTCTCCTGTCGGGGGGCGGCGGCATGTTTCATCGCGCCGTGAAAGAGCGGGGCGAAGAGAAATCCGATCCCGATCTCGTTGATGATCTCCGCCACCCGCTCGGGTGCCAAGTCGATCCGGACGCCAAGCGCCTTGAGAACATCGGCGCTGCCGCAGGCGCTGGAGACGGCGCGGTTGCCATGTTTGGCGACGGTGACGCCTGCCCCCGCGACGACGAACGCGGCTGTGGTGGAGATGTTAAACGTTCCCTTCCGGTCGCCCCCCGTGCCGCAGGTATCAACCACGTTCGGATCGTCCACGCGGATGCGGACGGCCTTTTCGCGCATCACCCGCGCCGCGCCGGTAATCTCCGCGACCGCCTCGCCCTTCATCCGCAGCGCGGTCATGACGGCGGCAATCTGCGCGGGTGTCGCCACCCCCTCCATAATCTCCCGCATCACCGACTCGGCCTCGGCCTCGGTCAAATCAATCCGATCCACCGCCTTCGCAATCGCCTCTTTAATCATGGCCATCTCTCCGTCTTCGTGAGGAACGCGATACGTCTCGTTCACCCATCTGCTGCGCGATGCTTCTGTCTGGTTGGGTACTGCTCGGGCGCCTCACCTTACGAATCAGTAGGCTCCTGGAAGCGGCTCAAAGTGGTAGATCACGTCCACCGGCAGCGAATCGGGATCGGTTCGGTCCGCCTCCTTGACCGCTCGCCGATACATGACCAATGCGCTGACGAAAACCAAAAAGTACAGCAGGAGGTATCTCTCGAGGTAAGGCAGGTCAAAGAGCCTGTTTTCCTTCTGGCCTTGCGCCGATCAGCGCGGCGAGGTCGGCCACCGTCGCGGCGAAGAAGTCGGGAGACGCGGCTTGCACCTCTTCCACGGGCGACAGCCCGTAACCGACGGCGCAAGATCGAACCCCCGCCGCCCGCGCGGCCCCGATGTCTGCCGTGGAGTCGCCGATGAACACCGCGTCGGCCGGATCGACTTGGAGCGTAGTGAGCGCTTCGATCACCATCTGGGGATCGGGTTTCATCCGCCGGCCTGGCGTGCCGCCGAGAATCAGGTCAAACCGGTCTGTGATCTTCAGCCCTTCCAAAATCTTCAGCGTGTAGTTGAGGGGCTTGTTCGTGACGATGGCTACCCGGCCCGTAGGCAGCCCCGCGAGGATGTCGGCAATGCCGGGATAGAGACAGGTCGTGTCTAGTAGGTGGGCGAGATAGTGGCCCTCGAATTGGGCCAGGGCGCGGTCGATCAGGGCAGGCTCTTCGCTCTCCACGGCGTCGACAATCAGTTGCCGCACCCCGTGACCGACGTAACCGTAAATGAGTTCCTCCGGTTTCGGCGGGAGGCCCAGATCACGAAAGGTGAGGTTGACCGCGTGCGCAATATCGACGCGGGAGTCGATGAGCGTGCCGTCCAGATCGAAGAGAAAGAGCGTGGCGGTTATCATCACGATATTCTCGTGTTTCATTCCACAGATTAGCGATTCTGTCCCGGATCGGGCGTCCCCCTGACAAGGGGAATGCAGGGGGTTTTCCCCTCAGAACGCAATCCTTTTCGATAAATCAAAATGCGCGCCTTTGCGTTCCCTGACCATGAAGAGCGAACCCCCCTATTCCCCTTATCAGGGGGGAGGAATATGCGGTATGAGGTTAAACACGCGGGGCAGAAACGGATGTCGAATGGAGCGGGGCGGGCAAGGGGTCATCACTGCGACAGCGTGGGCGGGCCGTTACGTGGCGTGGCCGGCTTCTTGTGTCCCAGACCGACCAGCGCTCGAAACCCTTCGCCCAGATAAAGGCGCATCGCCACCTCGATGCCGTGCGGCCGGGGCTTCATTTCAAGAATCTGCGCTCCTCGGACAAAGGCCGCCACCTGTCGACGACGCTCGGCGTCCTGCCCCACCAGTTGCAAGACCGTCTCGCCGGGCGCCGTCTCCAGCGCCATGATCTGAAACGTCATCTTCGCGTAGGCATCGGCCTTGGCGTTTCGGATCGCTGAAAGCCGCGCCTCGGCCGGCCACGGCAGCGGGGCGGTCAGATGCCCCGTCCCACTCGTCTCAATCGTGAGATTCGCCCAGTCGGCACGCGGCGCGCTGGACGGCGCGGTCTGGCATGCGGCGAGTAACGTCACGCCGGTGAAAAGTACCAGTACATACAACGACTTTTTCATCAACAACCTCCGCATGGGTTTCCGAGTCTTCCGGCTTGAGTATGGGTCATTGAGCGTTCTCACATCACCCTCACCACAGCCCTCTCCCACAAGGGGAGAGGGGGCAACCCGCTGGAATTACCGTCATCCGGCGTGCGCGATGTCGCGGTATTGGCAGTGTGCCCCGTGCCCGGCCGCTTGGATGTGCTCCGCCAGAGTCCGCGCGATGGTGACCGACCGATGCCGTCCGCCGGTACAGCCGATTCCGATGGTCAGATAACTCTTTCCCTCTTTTTCGTACAGGGGGAGCAAAAAGTCGATGAGGGCATAGACCTTGCTTAAAAAGGCGCCGGCGGAAGAAGAGGAGAGGACGGATTCCATCACGCGGTCGTCTTCGCCAGTCAGGTGTTTTAGCGCCGGATCGAAGTGGGGATTGTTGAGAAAGCGGACATCGAAGAGCAGGTCGAGTTCCAGCGGGAGACCGAACTTGTAGCCGAACGCGATGAGCGTCACGTTGAGCCTGCCACTTGCCGCATGGCCGTAGTCGCGCCCGATGATCTCTTTCAGTTGGTGGACGTGGTAGTCCGAGGTGTCGAGAATCCGGTCGGCCCGCAACCGGAGCGCCGCCATCTGTGCCCGCTCTCGGCGAATCCCATCCAGCACCGATCCCGACTGATCCGGCGGGGAGAGGGGATGGGGGCGGCGCGTCTCGGAGAAACGTCGCAACAAAATCTCGTCGCGGGCCTCAACGAAGAGGAGCGTTGCCGGATAGCCCTCCCGGCGCAGCGCGTCGTAAGACGACAGGAACTCGCCCAAAAACTCCTGCTCGCGGATATCAATACCGAGCACGGCCTTTTTGATCTTCCCGCCCGACTGATCGCAGAGAGCGATGAACTTTTGAAGCAGCGGCGCAGGGAGATTGTCGATGCAGTAGAAGCCGAAGTCTTCCAGATATTTAATGACGTGGCTCTTCCCGGCGCCGGAAAGACCGCTCACAATCAGCAGTTGCGCGTTTTTCATGGAGGCCGGTTATGACGCGCTGGCGGGGGGGACTTCGATGAGGCCGAGTTTGCCGTCGCGGTCTCGGTAGAGGAGGCAGACGCCGCCGCTCTCCCTGTCGAGAAAGAGAAAGAAATCGTCTCGCGCTCCTTCGAATTTCGCTTCGGCGGCCAGAAGCGTCATTCGGGCCATCTTCTTGACCTGGCGGGTCTGCACATTCGACGTGGGCACCGGGGTCTCGGTCTTTCGGATGGTCCGACTTTTTTCCGTCCGCAGGTTGCGCCGACGCTCCTGATGTTTCTTCAGGCGGGTTTCGAGTTTGCTGATCGCCGCGTCGATGGCGGCGTTCATCTCCTCGGCCTCCGCCTCCGTCCGGAGGAGGCGCCCGTCGATCCGCGCGAGCACCTCCGCGTGCTGAAGATATTTTTCCGTTTTGAGAATGACGACCAGCTGCCCGACCTTCGCGGCATAGTGCGCCACCTTCTCCGCCCGCTCCTTAATGTAGCGTTTCAGGCCGGCGGAAACTTCCATCTGTCTTCCGGTAATAACGACTTCCATAAGAACCTCCATCGTATGTTTTTCCAACCCGTTTTTTATGAATGCCCCTCAGCCTGCGCTGCCTGACGCACGCGAGCCGAAGGGATTCGGAGAATGTCGCGGTATTTTGCAACCGTTCGACGTGCGATAGCAATCTGCTGTCGCCCGAGCGCCTCGACAATCGCATGGTCGCTGAGCGGTTTCGCCGGATCTTCTTCATCCACCATCTGCCGGATGATGGCGCGCACCGCCGTCGGCGCGGCATCCGACGACCCATGGTCTGCCCCATTATTCAACCCGCTACTGAAGAAAAACTTCATTTCGTAGATGCCGTGCGGGGTCTGCAAATATTTATTCGACGTGATCCGGCTGACGGTGGACGGGTGCATGGAAATATCGTCCGCGACATCCCGGAGCACCAGCGGCCGCAGATGATCCGTGCCGTGGTCGAGAAAGGCCGTCTGGAATGTCACGATGCTCTGGGCGACTTTGAGGATCGTCCGGTTGCGTTGATCAATACTCTTCACCAGCCAGAGGGCCGATTTAAACTTCTTCTCCAGATAGCGGCGGGTGGCGTCATTGCCCTCGTCGTGCATCCGAAGCAGTTTTTTATAAAAGGGACTGATCTTCAGGCGGGGCAGGCCGTCATCGTTCAGCCGCACCGTATATCCCGCGTCAGTCTGAACGACCGACGCATCGGGCACGACGTGGGGGTTATGCGCAGAGTGAAACGGACGGCAGGGCTTCGGTTCGAGGGAGGCGATGGTTCGACAGGCGGCCATCACCTCGGCCAGGGGAGACTGAAAATGCTCCGCGATCTTCGGGTAATCTTTCTTTTGCAGCGACACCAGATGCGTCACCACAATCTGCGCCGCCAGGCTTTCCGCCTCGCCGCGCTGGGCCAGCTGAATGAGCAGACACTCCGTCAGCGTCCGCGCCGCGATCCCCGCCGGATCAAAACCCTGGATAACCGACAACACCTGGATGACCGCAGCGTCCGACGCACCACACTGCGCGGCCACCTCTTCGGTCGATAGGGCGAGATAGCCATTGTCGTCGAGGTTGCCAATGATCTCCGCGCCGATGGTCGCCTCCACGCCTGCGAGCGACGTGAGCCGAAGTTGCCAGAGCAGGTGATCGACGATGGAGGTCGGCTGGCAGAGGACGCGATCGTAAGTAAATTGATCTTCCTCCCCCCGCGCCTCGCGCTCCGCCCCATCGCTGAAATTGTTTTCATCCTCCCACGGATAGGGAAAGTCTTCGACCGCGGTCTGGCCGAGAGATTCCTCGGCGTCGGGCTTCCGTTCGCCGTCGGCAACACTCTGAAGGGTTAAGTCGGCCTGTTCCGCCACATTTTCCATCCCGTCGCCCGCTGCAGCGGCGTCCTCGACCGCGTCGCCATCGACCTCGTCGGCCAGCTCTTCCAGCAGAGGATTTTCGACCATCTCCTGCTGAATGACCTGCGCCATCTCAAGGCGCGACATCTGCAGCATCTTGATCGCCTGCTGAAGTTGCGGCGTCATCAAGAGTTTCTGCGAAAGCCTTAAATCGAGTCGGGGTCTCATTCCCCCATCGGGCCATGCCATCGTCACCTTAATCCACAGTTATCAATTGTCCATGATCAATTTTCAATTGAATGGTAGCAGGTTCGGCTAACGTTTCAAGCCACGCCAGAGGACGGCGTCACCACGGACGATCCACCCCCGCCGAGATAAATCGCCTGCGCCTGCGGGTGGCGGACGATCTCCGCCGGCGTTCCAGCGACGAGCACCGCGCCATCGTTGAGAATGTAAGCCCGATCGGTAATCGCCAGCGTCGCCTCCACATGATGGTCGGTGATCAGCACGCCGATGCCCTGCTGTTTCAGGCGCCGGATGATCTCCTGAATCTGCGCCACCAGGATCGGATCGACCCCCGCAAACGGTTCGTCCAACAGCAGAAAGCGGGGCGAGAGGACGAGCGATCGGGCAATTTCAAGCCGCCGCCGCTCCCCGCCGGAGAGGGTGTCCGCCTGCCGATGGGCGAGCGACGACAGGTGAAACTCGGACAGGAGCGATTCCATCCGTGTCGTTCGGGCAGCGCGCGACAGGTCGAGCGTCTCCAAAACGGCCAGGAGATTTTCCGCGACGGTCAACTTTCGGAAGACGGACGACTCCTGCGGAAGATAAGCAATCCCGCGCCGCGCCCGCAGGTGCATCGGAAGGGCAGAGATCGATTCCCCATCGAGAAAAACCCCGCCTGCGGTTGGGGCCGCCATCCCCACCATCATATAAAACGTGGTGGTCTTGCCCGCGCCATTGGGGCCGAGCAGCCCCACCACCTCACCGGTACGGACGACGAGATCGACCCCCCGAACCACCTGCCGGTTTTTGTATCTCTTTTCCAATCCGCGCGCTTCAAGCATGGCGTCGTCTATCGGGTGGGGATGTCCAAATGGCCGGGCGGCCAGAGAAGGAAAGCATTGCCCCCTCTCCCGCAAGCGGGAGAGGGTCGGGGTGAGGGTGACTCAAGGCGCTTGCTGCGGCTCGATGACCACGCGGCTCTCTTCGATCACGCTGCGGCGCTCCGCCAAAAAGAAGGTCATGAGCCGACCGGTGACGTGATACCCGGCATCCCATGTCTCCGGATGGCCTGAAAGCGTCAGGCTTCCGTTTTTTTGATCGTAGACGCCGGTTTCGGCCCGGGCGCGTCTGGCCCCCTGCCGCAGCTCGACATGGCCCGTCAATTCAATCCGCGATACGCCGCGGGCACGGTTCGACGCCGGATCAAACGGGGCGGCGGTTTTTGGTTTCCGTCCGTCCGATTCAAATTCGACCTCCGCCTGATCGGCTTCGATGGTTAAATCTCCCCGTTGAATCGAAACATGGCCTTCAAATCGGATCCGATCCTCCGCGCCCTGAATGACCATTCGATCCGAATGGATGGTCATCGCCTCGTCTGTCGGCGTCGTCGTGGGTGGCGGTGTCTCCGCTGTACCCATCGCAGGCAGAAGGGCGCAGGCGGCCAGAAGAACGATCCGCGTCAGCCGAAACGGGATACCGAAACCTTTACGTTTAATAGCCAATGGCCTCTACGCCTCCTTCAACAACGATCGTTTGGCTGCGCCGATTCACCGACATCGTCATGCCGGTCAGATGAACGCCCTCGCCCTGAACCAACACCGGTCCCGCTGCGGTCAGCACCTCCGCTTCTTCTTTCCAGTGGAGCGCCGGAGTGGCGACGGTGTAGCCGTTGTCGAGCGCCACGACGATTGGGCCGTCGTTTTGTTCCAGAGAAAAGTCGCGCGTCGTAAGATTGATCTTCCCCCGATCTGCGCGCAATCGGAACCCGACCCCATGTGGCAGATGCGACGAAAGCCGCACATTCTCCACGACCGTCTCCTGCCCGTCCTCGGTCTGCCCGTGGTCGGCTTCGATCTCCCACTCCCGCACCCCATCGCGCGTCTGCACATACGAAAACGGCCCGATCTTCGCCGCATGTGCTACAACCGGCGCCGGACTTTCAGACGGCTGTGGCGGCGTGCCGGTGCGCATCGCTGTGTAGATGAGAACGACGGCGGCCACGACGTAACCCGCCCGCTTCCACAGGATCACACGGCCATTCAGCATGGCAAAAGGTAACACAGACCGCAAAAATCCGTAAAGCAAACCCATCTCCGCACTGGCCGCCAAGCGCCCATGAACAGAAGAGGGGCGGATAATGGTAGAACGAGAATACAGGATCTACTTGGGCATCCAGACTGAAGCTTGCTACAATTCTAGTTGTGCGTCGCTAAAGTTTTAATTTTGGTTCCCCGATGAAGTGGAAGGTCGGTTTCTGTGAGTCTTGTTTTATTAGTTAAAATCTGTACAATGCCGCCGCTAAAATCGTCTTGGGTTGTTTATTTTCTGGAGGTTTGGTGATGTTGAAGAATTTCAGGCGCAAAATGCTCTGGACGGCGTTGTGGTTGGTCGTTGCCGCATGGGTGATTCCGGTGGGGGTGGCGCAGGCGCTATCTGGCTGGGTCTGGGAAAATATTGCCACGGTTAACCCCGTTTCGCCTCCGGACCCCTGCCTTGGGCCTCCGCCGGACGTTTATTTGACTGGTCTCGATTTTAGCCTCAACACAAATCAACCGATCGTCGGTTGGGGTGAGAATATAGATTGTACGGGTGCGAGTGAAGGGTTTAGTCCGGGCACGATTTCCCTGATACTGAAGTGGACGAAAGGCACTGTGGATGCCTCAGGAAATGTCACCCCCGGCATTGCCAATACCATCACGGGAGGGAGTGGGCCGAGTAAACGCGGCATTGCGGAGATGGATGTTCACTTCCCGTCGGGTAGTTTAGGCATCCCATATTATGTTTACGCCGATTTTGGGGTGGATGGCCAGATGTACCCCTGGATCGTCAATCTAAACACCTCTCCAACCGGTCCGGGGAGTTACGATAGCGGCGGTGTGGCATACGGTGATGCGATTGGATTTAGTCCAGAGGCATTTAGTGTAACCACGTACGTACGGTTCGCGGTTGATACCTCCCCCTTTGACTCATCTGGAACGCTTCCACAGTGGGCTCATGGACAAAACAACGGGGTCGACTACGACGTGATGTTTGGTATGAGTCTGCAGCCTGATGTCAAGATGGAAGGTAGTACGAGCATCTCAGCGGTGGATTATGCGACCGGCCCAAAAGACCCCTTCACGGGGGTGATTCCAAACCACATCGTTTACATAAAAGGTAGCGATATTATCTACAATAACGCTGATGGGGTTAAGACGACCGTTGAAAGTGGGGTCGTGAATCCGGGCGGTCTTTCGATGGCTGTGGACGATCTGAACGGCATCCATGTCGTGTATGAGGCCGGTGAAAAAATTATCTACACCCAGTCGACGACTGCCGGCCAGGTGTGGGTTCCACGAGGCGCTCCGATCTCCTCGAATGGGAAAAACCCCTCCATCGCGCTTGATGGCCGCACCGGGGGCAAGCCTTGCGTGTCGTACTGGGTGCCCACCGGAAAACGTGTCGAGTTTGCCTGTGCCAGCATTAACTGGGTACCTGACATAGTGACAGAGAAGTCGCCGGCGCAACTGAGAGTGTTCCCGTTCCTGACGGAAACCCGCTTAATGTTCGACCAGATTACGTCAACCAATCCCGGTTCGAAGCCGCGGGTTCTCGCCTATCAACACAATGCGTCGGGTGGTGGCGGGACGATTTTCCTGTCCAACAACACGAATAAACCCCCCACGATAACGAAGATCGGTGGGACATTGCCTGGAACGCAGGTGAGCACGGAAGATGACACTATCAGTCTGGTGGTGGAGGCGGCTGACGCGGATGTGCCGGCGGATCCGCTCACTTTCAGTGTGACGGGGCTGCCGCCCAGTTTGAGTATCACAAGTACGACCCAGTCTACGTTCACCATCAGCGGCAAGCTGTCATTCACTGAAGGCACCAAGATTTACAATGTGAAAGTCTGCGCGTCAGACGGGATCATTACTGCCTGCAAAACGTTCACATGGACGGTCAATAATAAGAACCGTCCCCCCAGACTGACGACGTACGAGATGGGCACGGCGAGTGGAAACTTCCGCCCCCCGTCAACAACGATAATAATTAGTATGCCAGAGGGTACCCCTCCCGGGGTGGACCCAGCCCCTCCTCCCGCTGTCTTCTTCCGGGCAGAAGACGACGATCTGGAGGACCTGCCTTTTTTGACGTACACCGCTATAAATCTTCCGGCCAATCCTGCAGGGTCTTCGTCCGTTCTGGCGATTGCCGATAAGCAGGACGCGCCAGGGTCCCCTCAATATGCCGAAGTGACCGCAACCGTTCCCCTTCCGTTCGGTTTGAGCGGTATATACAGCGTCAGGGTAAAGGTTTGCGATCCTGGGGGTCTTTGCGAGGAGCTGCCCGTTTCTTGGGAGGTGACGGTCACGAATCGTGCACCCAAATTTAATGTCAGTGTCTTTCCCGTAAAGACAAATAGCGAAGCGGATGTCGTGATGCAGCCGCCCGCGTCCGGGCCATTGTTTGGCCCGAGCTTTCTTGCGACAGACCCTGACGGCCACCCGATGACCTACACTGTTGTCGACACGAGCGACCCGCTTAACCATGTCGTCGACCCGCTCAACCGTTTTGGTCTTCCCCCTTGTACTCAGATCGACCCTACCACCAGCTTCATGACGACCTACAGCGATCCGTCCTGTAACGGTTCTATCCCCTATAGTGCTGTCCTGTCTGGTGTAAACCAGGCCTATTCTACGACCGTGCGGGTGACGGACTCCATTGGCGCTTTTGAACAGCAGACGTTCACCTGGCTGATTATCAATGTTCCTCGAAATCCAGTGATCACCGGCCCCGCCGATTCCACCGATACGACGCCGCTCACTCCCAGCAAACTGGCCGAGCAGACGACCACTGAAA
>Ga0247727_10015888_pt1 | contig 12254 bp, 10 predicted proteins | sample WisWelCaveWW1625_FD_202498 | JGI IMG/M metagenome (GOLD analysis project Ga0247727, IMG submission 202498) | Biofilm microbial communities from Wishing Well Cave, Virginia, United States - WW16-25 | ecosystem: Environmental > Aquatic > Deep subsurface > Groundwater > Cave microbial mat | place... | reverse complement strand
ATGTTTTTCGGTGCGGAACAATTTCGGTGTAGCCATCCAGCCAGGTATCAAAGGAAGAATCGGCAACGCTGAGATTGTACCTGCCGAAGTTGTCGAAATGATTTTGCAGATGTTTGGAAAGGCAGCGGTTCACTTCAAACTCAGAATAAATGCCTGAACGGAATAAAAAGAAATCTCCGTAGTAAGTAGTAACGCCTTCCGCAACAAATCCAAGCTTGGAATAATTTTCTTTGGTATAATCATACGGAAACATTTCCGCAGGACGGATTGCCTTGATATTCCACGAGTGAAACAGTTCGTGCGAGCTCACGCTCAAAAATTCAAGAAACACATCGCCCCGCATTATTTCGTAAGAAGGACCGAGCGCAATCACAGTGGAAGACAAATGTTCCACTCCATGATGAAACCTATACGGCAGAATCTGGAACATGAAATGGTATTCCTTTGAAGGAATAGGACCCTGCATGGTAACAAACTGCTCGTTTATGAAGATGAAAAAGTCATTGATGACCTTTGGCCAGTTGGGCTTGCACTCGCCCTGAAACCATAAATTAAATTCCACGCCATCCATGAAAAACACATTGTGCTGAATAGTTGGGCTGGCGATGAATGGTGAATCGGCAAGCTCGTGGTAATCATTTGCAGCCAGAGAATGTTTGTATGAAGTGTCTTCTTGTTTTTTGTGAGGAGTTGCAGATGGAAGTGAGCATGCCACCTGATAATTATCGGGCACTTTCAATTCAACCGTACACGCTTCATTAATTCTTTCGGGGATATATATACAGCAATTAACCGGATTTACATAAAGCTGTTTGTCATCAAGATAAGTGGAGCCCGCATTCAAATCAACCGCGTAATAAGAATATTTTATGTGCAATTCTTTTACTCCTTTGGTTTGAATCTTCCAGCAGTCTTTGGTAACTTTATGAAAGGGCAGGGCATTTCCTTTTTCATCGCTGGGAGAAAATGTTTTTACATTCTTTGCGAAGTTCCCTAACTCATATCTGCCCGGTCTCCATGCGGGGAGTTGGATATTGGTTTCATTGCCTTTAATCTTATCAGCGATAAACTCAATGTCTATGAGATGAGTGTGGGGTTCTTTGTATGAGAAGATGTATTTCAACCGCTTGAGGAAAGGAAGGCAAAGATATTTGTTTATCCGTAATAAACGAAAATCACGGATTAAGATTTATGTCGTAATAAGAAGCGATGAAAAAAAACAAAAAACGCATCAGCCACGGATACCAATCAGATTTATCAAGCGTTTGTGCATTGGCAAACATGCGCGGAGCCATAAAGAACAAGCAGAATATTCCAATATAAGATAAAGAAATCTTAATAAAGTTGATGAATGAATTCATTTCTAATCCCCGAACTTCCAACACATATTCATTCATTGCCGCGGTGACAAAATAAATTGCCGGAAGCAACAGCGCATAGCGAAGGGTAGGATGAATTGCCCGCAATTTTTTCCTCCATCCATAGTAAACTGCCGGTAAAACAAGCATCATGAAAAAGCCAAAAAGCACAAAGAAAGCCGTGATGAGCATTCCTGATTCTTTATCTGAGAGGGGACTGTCCGAATTGTATATGTCTTCATTGAATTTAAATATTCCTGTCATGAACATAATGCAGGTAATTATTGTGGCAAGCAGTCCGCCAATTACGCTGATGAATTTTGAAATTCCTGTACTGAATAAATTTTTCATTTCTGTTTGTTTTGGGTTTTCAATCCTGGTAAAGAAAGCAACCCATCCCAGAATTCCGGTTACTATCAACATATAAGCGCCCGGAACAGACAGTTCTTCTGAATCTAATGTTAGCATGTTGGAAGGAAAATAGTTTCTTGTCAGGTCTTCGGAAAATAACAGCGCCAGAAAGAGAAACATATCCACCAACCCCGAAGGGCTCTGGAAAAATTTATTTTGCAGTATTGATTTCAAAGGGCGGATATATTTGAAAAGTCAAACAATAATCCGAATAAATAAAACCCAAACCTGACTAACCAAAACAGCCAGCCCTTCCATTCCAACCGTTCGCCTGTGGCAAACAGGCGCGGGGCAATTATGCAAATTGCAAATGACAAGGGCGGGACAAAGATGGATTCGAGCGCGCTTTTCCGGTAGGAATCGGTTGGAAAAATTTCCGCGCTATTTAAAAAAGAAGCGGTGAGAAAAATGGCAGGAAGCAGCAGCAAATACCTCATGGAAGGATGCATGAGTTTCAGCGTTTCGTATTTATTTCCATAACGGCTAATCAGAAAAAATGGAAAAACAAATACTCCTATGAACATTATCACGCAAATAACCATCATTATGTAGTAAGGCATTGTTCCTTCATCGGGAGCATAAACGCTCCCGAGTTTAATGAAGCCGAACAACACCATGAAACAAAGCATGAACGAAACGAGCATTCCTCCAAAGAGGCCTGCCATTACAGAAAATCCGCTGCTGAATGATAATCCTTTCAACTCCATTTCTGCATTGTTGGGCTTTCTGAAAAAAGTAATCATTCCTAGTCCTCCGGCTATCACAAGCAAGTATCCTGAACCGGTCGTCATTTCTTCCAGCTTCAGGTCAAAAATATTTTCAGGAAAAATTTTCCGCAAATAATCTTCGGCAAAAACAAGAAGAAGAAAAAGAGAGAAGTCAATTAACTCTGACGGATATTTCGCGAACTTATTTGAAAGGGGAGAAGACATAATTGTCAAAGATAAAAATTGAACAGAGTTGTTCCCTTGCAAATTCCGAAACTAAATTTTCCTACTTTCGCAACGTACTTTAATCTTAATTCAATATGTCATACGACCTCATTGTAATAGGAAGCGGACCTGGCGGTTATGTTGCTGCCATCCGCGCATCGCAACTCGGAATGAAAACCGCGATTGTTGAACGTTCAGAACTTGGCGGAATATGTTTGAACTGGGGATGTATTCCCACTAAAGCCCTTTTGAAATCCGCGCAGGTTTTTGAATATCTGAAGCACGCTGCCGATTATGGAATCAAAGTAAGTGGGGGAGAAGCGGATTTTCCTGCTGTGGTAAAACGCTCACGCGATGTGGCGGATGGAATGAGCAAAGGCGTTCAGTTCCTGATGAAGAAAAATAAAATTGATGTGATAAAAGGATTCGGAAAGGTGAAAGCAGGGAAAAAGGTTGAAGTGGATGATGCAGGCAAGAAAACAATTGTTGAAGCAAAAAATGTAATTATTGCAGTAGGCGCACGTTCGCGCGCTTTGCCGAATCTTCCGCAGGACGGCAAAAAAATTATCGGCTATCGCGAAGCAATGGTGCTTCCTAAAATGCCGAAGTCAATGGTTGTGGTAGGTTCAGGAGCGATTGGTTCTGAGTTCGCCTACTTCTATGCCGCAATGGGAACAAAAGTTACGCTGGTGGAATTCCTACCGAATGTTGTTCCGGTAGAAGATGAAGAAGTTTCAAAACAATTGGAGCGCTCGTTCAAAAAAATGGGAATGACTGTGATGACTTCTTCCGAAGTTTTATCTGTAGATACAAAAGGAGACGGATGCAAAGTGAAAATAAAATCTAAAGTTGGAGAAGAAACCGTTGACTGCGATATTGTTCTTTCAGCAGTTGGAATTGCGGCTAACCTGGAAAACATCGGACTGGAAGAAGTAGGAATAGCGACTGACAAAGGAAAAATTTTAACAAATCCATATTATCAGACAAACATTCCTGGTTATTATGCAATTGGTGATTGTGTGGGCGGACAAGCGCTGGCTCACGTTGCATCTGCCGAAGGAATTATCTGCGTTGAAAAAATTGCAGGGCATAATCCTGAACCGCTCAACTACAATAACATTCCCGGCTGCACTTATACTTCTCCGGAAATTGCTTCAGTTGGTTACACAGAAAAGCAAGCGAAGGAAAAAGGATTGGAAATCAAAGTAGGCAAGTTTCCTTTTTCTGCATCAGGCAAAGCGAGCGCAGCAGGAGTAAAAGACGGCTTCATAAAACTTATTTTCGATGCAAAGTACGGTGAGCTTTTAGGCGCGCACATGATTGGCTTCAACGTAACCGAAATGATTGCTGAAATTGTTGTTGCTCGAAAATTAGAAACTACCGGAGATGAAATGATTAAATCCGTTCACCCGCACCCAACCATGAGCGAAGCGATAATGGAAGCAGCAGCTCAGGCATATGGGGAAGTAATTCATTTGTAAAGATAAATGGACGCGCTCATAATAGAATCTGCCGGACGCTTACCTGCTGTATCTCTCGTTGCAGAAACAGGAAAGCTACTTTTCAGCGGAAGGTCTCTACCCGAAGATGGCAGAGGATTTTATTTATCAATTGTCAGCTGGATGGAGCACTATTCGCTTAACCCTGCTCCTAAAACAGAATGTTCTTTTCGAATGGAATATTTTAATTCTTCTTCGCGCAAATGTTTTACTGATATTTTCAAGCTTCTTTCTTCAATGCATGAAAAAGGAAATGCGGTTAAAATTATATGGTATCATGAGGAAGTGGATGATGAAATGAGAGACATGGGAGAATGGCACCAAAATATTTTCAAGTTGGATTTTCAATTCCGCTCCTACTGATATTTGCCGATTAGTATTCTACTTTGTATAAACCCACGCCCACCAAATCAAAAGTGCCTGAAGCGGCAATCTTGCAATGGCAATCCATAGATAAGGATTATTTCTGTTCCAGAAGTTAATCATCATTTGAATGTTCGCGGGAAAGATGGCAATAAGCATTGCAATGATGAGCCATGCGCCAATAGGTCTTGTTATTTCCGGAATCAGCATCAGACCAAAAACAATTTCACAAACTCCACTGATGTAAATTAATGGTAAGTGATAGGGGAGCCATGGTGGCATTATTTTTTTGTAGGACATTGGATTGGTAAAATGAAAAATGCCGGCAATCACATATCCGAGCGCCATTATATAAATGAAAAATATTTTCATGGGCAAAAATACTATTTTTGAATTTGAATGAAGTTTACGGAACAAGATATTGAACGCCTTGCGTCTTTCCCCGCCCAGAATCCTAATCCTGTTATTGAAATTGATTATGGCACGGAGGAAGTAAACTATATGAATCCTGCGGCTGAAAATCGTTTTCCTGAAATAGAAGCAGACGGACTAAAACATATTTTGTTTGATGAAATAAGAAAAAGAGTTTCTCTCAAAAAAGATTTTCAGTGCGAAGTGACTGTCGGCAGTTCCATCTTCGAACAGAAAGTTTATTTCATTGCTAATACGAATTTCATTCGCGTGTATTCATCAGACATCACACAGATGAAACAGATAGAAAAAAATCTTTCACGTCTTGCATCTTTTCCTGAGCAGAACCCGAGCCCTATTATTGAAGTGGATATGAACAGGAACATCACTTACTTTAATCCGGCAGCACTGATTCACTTTCCTGATTTTTATGAAAAGAAATTTGACCATCCTGTTTTGAACGGATTGAAAAACAATTTCGATAAGTTTAAATATAGTGAGATACAGGTTTTGTCTGAAGAAATAAAAATAGGTGACAAGTATTACGACCAACGTTCGCGTTTCATGCCCGACAGCAATGTTATCCGAATGTTCAATCTTGATATTTCCCAGATGAAACGTGCGGAAGAAATTATCCGCGAAAAAAATAAAGACATAACCGACAGCATTAATTACGCGAAAAAAATTCAGCAGTCCATTTTACCTAATGAAACAATTCTGAAAAATAATTATCCAGATTCTTTTGTTTTATACAAACCGAAAGACATTATCTCTGGGGACTTTTATTGGTTTACTGAAATTGAAAATTATTTTCTCTTCGCTTGTGCGGATTGCACGGGTCATGGAGTTCCTGGAGCGCTGATGAGCATGATTGGTTCAAATTTCATCACGAATATTGTGAACGAAAAAGAAATCACTACTCCTGAGGGAGCATTACTCGAACTTGATAAAAAAGTCCGCAAAGCATTGAAACAAGATGATGAAACCGAAAGCAAAGACGGAATGGATATTGCTTTTTGTTCTTTGCAAAAACAAAAAAATGTTTTGCACTATGCAGGAGCCAACCGCCCTCTTGTAATAATCCGAAAAGGCGAATTGATTGAATATGCTCCGAGCAAATTTGCAATTGGCGGGCAATACAATGCCGATAAAAAATTTACAGACAATAAAATTCAATTGGAAGATAGCGATTGCATTTATTGTTTCACTGACGGCATCTGCGATCAGTTTGGCGGACCGAAAGGAAAAAAGTTGATGAAGAAAAACTTTTACAATCTGCTTTCGCAAATACATTCAAAACCGATGCCCGAACAAAAAAATGCCCTCAGTAATGCAATGGAGGAATGGAAAGGATCGCTTGAACAGGTTGATGATGTCTTAGTAATCGGCATCCGCATTTAATATTCTTCTTGGTTGGATAAAATAATGTGGAAAACATGTTTTTTGTTTTTGTCAATAAATTGTATACTTCTGAACTATATAAATAACCAAATCCAAGTTACAATGAAAAAACTTTACACAATTATTCTTGTTTCCTTTCTCTTTGGAGGAATCACACAAGCACAAACTTCGCTCACACAGGCGGTTGACTTCACAGTTACTGACTTGCAGGGTAACTCACACAATTTGTTCAGCATTCTTGCGCAGAATAAATATGTCTGTCTGGATTTTTGGTTCACCACTTGTCCGCCCTGCCAGCAAACTTCGCCCTATTTCAAAACTGCTTACCAGAATTACGGATGCAATACGGGGAATGTCATCTTCATGAGCATTGATAATGGAGATAATAATGCTGCATGTGTTGCTTTTGAAAATACATACTTAGGAGGAAATTCCGGTTACCCGGTTGTGAGCGGAGTGGAAGGAAACGGCAACAGTGTAAATACTGCTTATCAGATTGGAGCGTATCCTACATATATATTGATTGCACCAAATCATACCATCGTTCAGCAAGATATGTGGCCCATCACAAGCGCTACGAGTTTTGATCCTTACTTTTCACCAAGCGGACTTTCCTATTCTGCCTGCGCTTCGGGTGTTGTAGAAATTGCCTCACCTTTTGATTTCAATCTTTTTCCAAATCCTGTAGTTTCAGTTTTGAATATTGAATCAAATAAAAATGCTGAATTAACTTCTTACAGGATATTTGATTATGTAGGAAACGTTCTTCTTTCCGAGGAAACAAGCAGCGGCACTTCAAAAATATCCATTGACGTTTCCTCTCTTGCTCCGGGATTTTATTTTGCTGAAGTGAAAACCTCAGATGGCTTTGTAGTGAAAAAAATTAATAAACTCTGATTTTTTCTTTTTGATTAATGAAAGCCCGGTGAATCTTGTTCACTGGGCTTTTTTTCTTATCGCTGCCATGTAAAACCCGTCAAAACCTTCTGAAGTCAGGATTTTTCTTTCATCCACCAATTCGAAATCTTTTTGTGCAACTAAAAATTTCTCAACCTGTTTTTCATTTTCAGAAGGAAGAATTGAGCAAGTGGAATAAACCATCATTCCGCCTTTCTTCAGCATCACGGAATAGTCATTCAGAATTTTCTGTTGCAGGGTTTTCATTCTCTCAATAAATTCCAAACTAAGTTTCCATTTAGCGTCAGGATTTCTTCTTAAAACTCCAAGTCCTGAGCAAGGAACATCCAGCAGCAATCTGTCTGCGGTGTTTTCAAAGCGTTTAATCGCATCTGGCGAATCAATGATGTGAGTTTCAATATTGGATGAACCTGCTCTGCGTGCGCGTTTTTTTAATTCATCCAGTTTCCACTGCACGTTGTCAAGCGCAACCACCTTTCCCTTGTTATTCATGAGGGCGGAGATGTGCAATGTTTTTCCTCCCGCGCCTGCGCAGGCATCAATCACGCGCATGCCGTTTTTTAATTGTAAAAATGGCGCTACCAATTGCGAAGAAGCATCCTGCACTTCAAAAAGTCCTTCTTTAAAAGCAGGTGATGTGAAAACGTTTTTTCTTTTTGTCAGGATAAGCGCATCCGGATAATTTGATGAAACTTCTGTTTCGATTTCACTTGAAGATAATTTTTTCTGAAGTTCTTCTCTTGAAATCTTCAGTGTATTCGCGCGCAGAACCACTTTTGCCTGTTCATTCAATGAGTGAATTTCTTTTTCCCATTTTTCTTCTCCCAGTTCCGCAACTCCCAACTCATCCATCCAATCGGGAATACTTTCACGGATTTTACGAATAGATTGGACTGATTTAATTTTTCCTTCGATGGAATCAGAGGGTAAAATTTCTCTCCATTCACAATAAGTTCCGAAAATAGTTTCTAATTCCCGCTTATGTGCAGGGGTGATTTCTTTTAACAAGCGATACCATCGCACAATGTCATAAGTAGTTTCGGCAATGAAGCGTCTGTCGCGCCCGCCCCATTTGGGATTTCCTTTCAGAACACGTTCGATTACTTTGTCGGCATATTTGTTCTCTTCAAAAATTTCTTTCAGTGAGCGAATGACGGCATCAACTATGTTCCGGTGAAGTTTCATCTTTGCAAGTATAACAATTACTTATCTTTATGAGATTTCTCAGAAATGCCAAAGATACTTCGCATCATAAACCGTTTCAACTTAGGTGGGCCTGCCTATAATGCGGCTTACCTTACAAAATATCTCGCGCCTGAATTTGAAACTTTACTGATTGGAGGCATCAAAGATGATTTGGAAGAAAGTTCCGAATTCATTCTGAAAAATCTTGGAGTAGAGTACAAAACCATTCCTGAAATGAAACGAAGCATTCATCTGCTCAATGATTTATCGGTATACAATAAAATTAAAAATGTTATTCGGAAATTTAACCCAGACATTGTTCACACGCACGCGGCAAAGGCAGGAGCGCTTGGCAGATGGGCTGCTTATTCTTGCAATGTTCCGGTGATTGTTCATACGTTTCACGGGCATGTGTTTCATTCTTATTTCGGAAGTTTCAAAACTTCTCTTTATAAAGCCATCGAAAGAAATCTTGCGAAGAAAACATCCGCCATCATTGCTGTTAGTGAAAAACAAAAAGCAGAATTAGTGAACGAACATAAAATAGTTTCTACAGAAAAAGTTCATGTAATTCCATTGGGGTTTGATTTAAATCGGTTTCAGGAAAATCAGGATGAGAAAAGAAAAATTTTCAGAACGAAATACAAACTAACTGATGAAATAGCGATTGGGATTGTCGGTAGATTGGTTCCTGTAAAAAATCATTCTCTGTTTTTAGAAGCAATTAAGTTTGTGAAAGAAAAATCTCAGAGAAAAATAAAGGCATTTATTGTAGGAGACGGAAGTGAAAGAGAAAATCTTGAAATAAAAACAAAACAACTTGGATTAAATAATGTTGTGATTTTTACTTCGTGGGAAAAAGAAGTGGATAAAATTTATCCGGGACTGGACATTGTTTGTTTGACTTCATTTAATGAAGGTACGCCCGTAAGTTTAATTGAAGCGCAAGCGGCAAACAAGCCAATTGTTTCTACCAATGTGGGTGGAATTGAGAATGTGGTTATTCCAAATAAAACTGCATTGCTTTCGGGTGTTTCGGAAAAAGAAAAATATTGCGACAACCTTTTTTCTTTGATTGATAATGATTTATTGAGGACTGAATTAGGATATGAGGGGTGGAATTTTGTTAAAAATAAATTTGGTTATGAGCGCCTGGTAAGTGAAGTGAAAAATCTATATTATCAATTTTCCAAATAGTCTTGTTTCCCATATTTTCATAACTTTGCAAGTTCTGAAATCAGATTGAAATGAAACGTATTTATTACATTTTTTTGCTTGCTGTTTTAGGCTTGTTTCTTTTTACTGGATGCAGGTCGCTGAATCCAAGTGTAATGATGAAGACCGGAAAGAATTTTAAGTACTCGACTTTTCCGCCTACACAACCTATGGAATATAAAATTTCTGAAAATGATGCATTGAGTTTCAATATTTTTTCGAATGATGGATTTAAATTGATAGATGTAACAACCATGGCTGGAGAAGGCGGAGGAGGCAATGTCCGTGTTTCCAGTACTGCGGGTGGCTTGAAATATCAAGTTGAATTTGATGGTTCTGTAAAATTTCCTTTGTTGGGCAGAATCACGCTTAAGGGAATGACTATTCGTGAAGCAGAAGCATTTCTTGAGGAAAAATATTCAACATTTTATAATAAACCATATGTTCTTTTGGAAGTCACAAACAGAAGGGTAATAATTTTTCCGGGCAGCGAAGGTGCCGCAAAAATTGTAGCACTTTCAAATGAAAATACCACTCTCATGGAAGCGCTTGCATCCGCAGGAGGAATTGCAAAATCGGGGAAAGCATATAATGTAAAACTTATTCGTGGCGATTTGAAAAATCCGACAATATACCTTGTCGATCTTTCAACAATTGATGGAGTTAAGCAGGCAGATTTGGTATTACAGGCAAATGATATTATTTACATTGAACCCCAATTACGCATCGGAAGCGATGTTATTGCTGAAACTCTTCCTTACCTGAGTTTTATAACAACGATAATTGTTTTTGTAACATTAATAAAAAGAACACCTTAATAAACTTCTAGAATAAATACCTATGCTGGAAGATCAGTTCAGCAAAACATCAGAGACATTTTCTCAGTATAAGGAACGTGTTTCCAGAATCAGCAGCGATTTTGAATTCGGGCTATTCTTTTTCCTCGTACGGAAAAGTATTGTTTGGGTGCTGCTCTTTTTCCTGCTTGCATTTGCATCGGCATACTTGTATTTGAGATATACTCCCGAGGTTTTTGAATCCAAAACCGTATTACAGATCAATTCAGAAAATGAAGCAAATAAAATTCTGAAAGTAGATAATATGTATGAGAGTCAAAATGCTACTGCCAAATCCATAGAACTTCTTCGTTCAAGAGTTTTTTTTAGAAGAGCGCTTTCAGTATTGTCTCTTAAAGTCAGTTATTTTGCAGAAGGCACTTTCAGGAGCAATGAGCATTACAACATTAGCGCTTATACCGCTGATGCAGAAGTAAAATCTCCTTCCATATGCGGCACAAAAATATATATTGACTTTGATAATGAAACAAGTGGCACTATCCATTATGTTTCAGCAGGAAAATCCATGGAGTATAAATTCAAATCAGGAACACCCCTGAGCACTCCTGAAATGGACGTGACTTTAAATATTTTTAATTACTCGGACATACAAGAGCAGCAGGGTGCGGTTAAAGAGAATAAATTTTATTTTGTTGTGAATAATATGGATATGCTTGCTAATGAATATTATCCCCGCCTGAATGTTCGAGCGCTGAGTGATGCCGCTAAAACAATTGAGATTTCTTTTCAGGATAATAATGCCGCTAAAACTGCAGATGTTGCATCTGCCATCGCAAGTGAATTTATTATTTATGATATTGAAAAAAAAGGAATAGGCGCAAATAAGATACTTGCGTTTCTTGATGAGCAATTAAACTTTGTTGGAGAGCGCCTTAGAAATGCAGAGACCTCTATTTATACATTTAAAAAAGATAACAAAGTAACCGGCTCAAAAAGTTTCGGAGATGTAAATGCTTCACGTCTGAGCACGCTTGAAGATGAACTCATCTCTCTTGAATTAAGGGAAAATGTATTATCAGAAGTGCAAAAAAGCATTGAAGAAAAAAAAGAGGTGGATACCTATCATCTGATCTCTCTGCTGACTGGTGTTGAATTTGAAAGCGCTCTTACTAGTCAGGTTGTTTCTCTCCAGCAGATTCTCAAAACAAAAGAGGAACTTCTTTATGAAGTTACGCCTACCAGTGAAAAAATAAAATCCATAGAGTATCAAATAGGAGTTCAGAAAAAACTTTTAATGGAAAGCATTCGTTCCATTAAAGATAAATTGAAAATAAGGAAAGAAAATCTTGCTAAAAAAGTAAAAGAACTTGAGGCGCAATTTTACAGCATGCCATCGGAAGAAGTAGAGTATTCACGTCTTCAGCGCTTGTTCAGCATCAATGAAAAATTTTACAACCTGTTGCTTGAAAAGAAAACCGAATATTCAATTTCCCAGGCAGGAAATGTTTCACAGCACGAGGTGTTGGATAAAGCAATGATTCCGAATGTTCCTATAACTCCTCAAAAAACAATGGTAATGGTTGCTTCCATCCTTTCCGCTTTATTGATTTCATTGCTGCTGTCGTTTTTTCGCTATGCCACTTATGATGAAATAAATTCCGTGAATGAAATAAGCAAGCATACCAACGCAACCATTGCTTTTCTTGGCATTGTTCCAAAGTATAAGAAAGACATTCCGGTTTCACAGTTATTGGTAGATAAAAA
>Ga0247727_10015887_pt1 | contig 12254 bp, 8 predicted proteins | sample WisWelCaveWW1625_FD_202498 | JGI IMG/M metagenome (GOLD analysis project Ga0247727, IMG submission 202498) | Biofilm microbial communities from Wishing Well Cave, Virginia, United States - WW16-25 | ecosystem: Environmental > Aquatic > Deep subsurface > Groundwater > Cave microbial mat | place... | reverse complement strand
GCAGGACGACCTCCCCTTCGAGCGCGTCCTGGCTCGCGCGGACGCGCACGATCACCGGGGTGGTCCGTTCGTTCGGGAGGAGCACCGCGGCGCGGTCGGGGGTGACGGTCGCCGGCGGCGCGACGAGTACGCTGCGCACGCGCTCCCCCTGGACCGGGTCGGTCCAGGCGTACTGGACCGGTGCTTCGATGAGAATCGTACGGCCGTTCCGCGTCAGCTCCGCGACCACCGCGAGCGGGGCGGGGCCCCTAGGGTCCCCGACCAGGCGGAGCTCGCTCACCACGTTCCGCCCCGGCAGGCTCGGTTGGGCGAGCCAGTAGGGTGTCGAGACCGGCGCCCCGGCGGGGACGACGATCTCGCCGCTCAGCTCCTTCTTCTCGTTGGGGGCAAGCGCGGCGTTCGCGTCCTTCGCCGGCGCCCCGGGGAACCGCACCCGCGCGAGCGTCAACTCCGCGGGGCGGCGCATGATCACCTCGACCGTGACGGGCAACGTGGTCCCTGGGACGGCTGCGGCGGACGGAGAGGTCGCGCGCACGAAGACCCCCGATGCGGCGGCGATGACCTGGTCGAGCAGCAGCCGGCCCTCGTGAACGCGCGGGGCGTCGGGGAGCGCATCGAAGGCGCGCTGGGCCGCGAGAAGCGCCGGCACGGCCCGCTCGGGGTGGTCGCGGTCCAGGGCGGCGCGCGCCTCGTCGAGGGCGCGGGTCAAAGGGGCCCCGACCTCTCCGAAGCGCTCCCAGCCGAGCGGTATGCCGTCGAGCACGTCGCCTGAGGAGGCGGGACCGGCGAGGTTCGAGAAACGCTCGGTCAATCGCCCGCGCTCCCCCGGGACGCCGAACCCCTGACTCTTGTGCTGGCTGCGCGACCTCGCCGCGAGCTCGCCGTAGGACAGTCCCAGCCGCGGGTCGTACGCGCCGACGTCGAGGGCCAGGGCATCCGGGGGGGGCGGCTCGTTGCGCCACGTCGGGATGTTGCGCACGAGACGGGTGACCTGCCAGGGGGCGGCGCCGAGCGCGAGCTGGCCGGCGAAGCGCTTCGGATCGGCGGCGGCGGCGACCGCCTCGCGCGCCAGCACCGCCGAGGCGGTGTGCTGCCCATGATTCGGCGGCTCCTCGTTGAACCGCGTGATGACGATGTCGGGCTGGAAGGTTCGAATGACCCACACCACATCCGCCAGCGCCTCGTCGTGCCCCCACGCCTCGAAGGTCTCTTCGGCGCTCTTGGAGTACCCGAAGTCTCGCATGCGGGTGACTCGCTGGTGCGCGCCGTCGAGACGGCGGGCCGACAGGAGCTCCTCGGTGCGGATGATGTCCAGGAGCTCGGCCTGCTCGCGGCCGATGAGGTTCTGCCCGCCTCCGCCCCGGGTCATCGAGAGGTAGGCCACGGTGAGATGACGGTCGTTCGCAAGGTAAGCGAGGAGCCGCGTGTTCTCGTCGTCGGGGTGGGCCGCGACGTAGAGCACGCGGCCGGTCACGGGTAGTCGGTCGAGCGCGTGCGCGAGCGTACCTGCGTCCATCGAGGGCTCCTGGGCGAGGGCGAGGGCGAAGAGCGCGGCGGCTGGCATCACGATGTCTCCCTGGGGGCCGCGGCCAGGACGGCGCGGTAATGCGCTTCGTAGCGCGTGAGCGCCGGCTCCCGGCGGAATTTCGCTTCGGCGTGGGCGCGGGCGGCGCGGCCCATGGACTCGCGCCGGGCCTCGTTGGTGACGATCTCGATCGTGGCGGCGACGAGCGCTTCGACGTCGAGCGGCTCGACCAGCGTTCCGGTCTCTTCGCCCACGACCTCGGGGAGCCCGCCCACCCGGTAGGCGACGACCGGCACGCCGCAGGAGAGCGCCTCGAGGGCGGCGACGCCGAAGCTCTCGCTCGCGCTCGGCAGCACGAACACGTCGGCGTGCCTCAGAGAGTCGACGAAGTCGGCGCGCGATCCGAGGAGACAGACGCTCCTGGCGACGCCCAGCTCGCGGGCGCGCTGCATCAGGCGAGGCCTCTCGGGTCCGTCCCCGACGAGCATCAGCCGCGCGGGAACGTGTCGCCTCACCCCCGCCAGCACCTCGATCAGATCGGTCACGCGCTTGACGGCGCGGAAGCTCGACACGTGAAACAGGACCGGCGCGCCCCGGTCGGAGGGCTCCCCCCCGGCGTCTGCGAACAGGTCGTCGAGGCGACCGCGGTCGCGCGGAGCCGCCGGCGTGAAGTGCCCGGTGTCGACAAAGTTGGGAATGACCTCGATCGGGCGGTCGGGGGGCACGCCGAGCAGGCGGTACGTTTCGCGGCGCAGGAACTCCGAGGGGACCGTGATGCCGTCGGACTGGGAGACGGTGAAGCGGGTGATCGCCCGGTGGCTGGGATCGCTCCCGACGTGGGTGACGTCGGTGCCGTGCAAGGTGGTCACGATGCGCGGTGCCGCCCGGCCGAGCACCTGGCGGGCGAGGTAGGCGCTGGTCGCGTGCGGCACCCCGTAGTGGACGTGCACGAGGTCGAGGCCGTGATCCCCCGTGATCTCAACGAGGCTCGACGCCAGCGCCAGCGCGTACGGCGCGTGCTCGAGGGGCGGGTAGCTGGCAACCGCGACCTCGTGGAAGAAGAGGCGCTCGCAGGTGGGGAGCGCCCTGCTCGGAAGGGCGCTTGCGATGACGTGGACGCGGTGGCCTCGCTGGGCGAGCCCCGCCGCCAGCTCGGTGGCGACGATTCCGCTCCCGCCCAGGCTCGGAAAGCAGACGATGCCGAGGGAGAGCGCGTCGGTCAACGGAGCGCCTCGAACGCGTGCGCCTCGCCGAACGGGTTCGCACGAAAGTGCGCCACGGGATCGATCAGGCCGAGGGCTGCTGCGCTCCGGAGCGCCTCGCCGAAGCTCGTCCCGATCATGCTGCCGTGGTAGCGGTCACGCGCCTCGATCGCGGAAAGCGCCAGCGGCGAGCCGATCAGCGTCGGCTCGGCTCCGTCACCGGGGGCGATCTGGCTCCTGTGGCAGGCGATCGCTTGGGTCTTCCTGGGCCACGCGCTCGAGGTGTCCACGATGAAGCTCGGGGTCATCCGGTGGCGCATCGGGTAGTAGAGCACCTGGCGCGGCACGAAGCGCTCGCTCGGCGCTTCCGTCTCGAACCGGCGCAGGCCGGCGAAAAAGACCGCCCGGGTGAGCAGGGCGGAGGCCGCGACGTGATCGGGATGCCGCTCCTCGATCCACGGCACGAGCACGAGCTCGGGGCGGCGCCGCCTCAGGACCAGGACGGCGCGGTCGAGCTGCGAGCGGTCGTTGCCCTCCGAGATGAAGCCGTCGGGGAGCCCGAGGTTCTCGCGGAAGGAAAGGCCCAGGACGCGCCTCGCCGCCTCCGCCTCGCGGGCGCGCTCCTCGACGCTGCCGTGGGTCGCCAGCTCGCCGTGCGTGAGATCGACCACACCCGTCGTGTACCCGAGGTCGGCGAGGCGGATCATGATGCCGCCGCAGAAGATCTCCACGTCGTCGGGGTGGGGCCCGAAGGCGAGCACGTCGGTCATAGCTCGATGTCCTTGAGGGCGGCGTCAAAAGGCTCCGCCGCCGCGACGATACGGTCGATGAACGCCCGCTCGCCGTGCTTCGCCGCGAAATACGACACGCCGTAGACGCGCTCCTGGGGCTTGCCTTCCGGATAGATCCAGGCCTGCAGGCGACGCACCTCCTCGACCGTCGATTGGTCCCGATGGAGGCGCGCCTTGTCGTACTTCTCGCCGAGCTTCCCGACCGCCCGCGCGACCGTGCCCCGAGTCTTCTCGATCGCCTCGTCGATCCCCTCCCCCGCCGCGCGGAGCGTGGGGACGAGATCCCGGACCGCCGCGTCAAACGTCTCGAGCAAACGTTGCGACACCTCCGCCCCGTCCGTCCCCCCCACAGTCTGCCCCCGTGCCGCGGCCAGTGCCTCGTCCTCGGGAAGGCAGGCCTGGTCGGCCGAGAGTTTCAGGCGGGCGAGCAGGCGCCGCGGCTTCTCGCCGAGCAGCCGCAGCCGCAGGCGCGGCACGACCAGCGGCATCGGCAGCTCGAACGCGGCGTACAGCGGGCCCATCTGCTCGAAGTAGGCGACTTCCGCCGGTCCGCCGACGTAGGCCGCGGTCGGAAGCCACGTGTCCTGGAGGATGGGACGGAGGAGGGCGCTGGTGCTGAAGCAGAGGGGCCGGCTTTCGAGCGCCGCGAGGAGCGCTCCCTCCGTGTGGACGCGCGTCCCCCCGACCTCGGCGTACCCGCCTTCGGTCGCGACGAGCCGGTAGCGACGACCTTCGGGGCCGTCGGGGTGGAAGAACGAGAGGGGCGCCGCCGCGCGAACGTGCACCCCCGCCGCCGCAAGCGCTCGCACGCGCTCGATGAGAGCCTCCGCGATCGGTCGTGCGTCGACTATGGCCCGCCGATGCACCGGCGCCGCCAGCGGCGCGAGTGCTTGGTCCCGGGGATCGAGCAGCACGAGCCCTTCTTCCGCGAACAGCTCCGAGAGGACGCCGGCGAACGCCTCCCCCCATCCCGCACCGGGACGATAGTGACGTTCGAGGCGCGCCAGGTGCGCGCCGGCGTGCGGCAGGTGCGACAGATCGTCACGAAGCTCGTTGAGGCACGCCGTGATCCCCTCCGGAAGGACCCGGTGCGCGACCGAGACGTGATCATCGGAGGCGGGAAGCTCGAGGCGAAGCGTCGCCCCGCGCGAGGGGGCGACGTGGCAGTGCGCGATCTCGGGGAGATCGTGATCCTCCGTCTGGAGCCAGAAGACGGGAACGACGGGAACGCCCCACTCCTCCGCCAGCGCCCGGGCGAGCCGGATCGTCGTCGCCGCCTTGTACACGGTGAACAAGGGGCCGAGGAACAGCCCGGCCTGCTGCCCGGTCACGACGGCGGCCGCCCCGCTCCTGAGCGCCGCGAGGTGCGCGTCACGGGTGGCACTCGGCGCGTAACGCGCGTTCTGCGCGTCGAGCGCATCCGCCAGCGCCGGGGCGACCGGACGCACGACGCGCCGTGCCCGGCCTCGAGCCTCGCCGCCAAAGATGCCGCTGGCCACGAGCGGTTAGGACTTACCCTTCTTCCACTCGCCCATCGACTTCTCCACGTTCTCCTTGAAGAAGCTCTCGAAGACGTTGTCCCCCTTGCCGAGCTCTCGCGTCTTCTCGGCCGCCGCGACGGCGTCCGCGGAGCGACCCTTCTTCGCGAGCACCTGGGCGCGGTACCAGTTGTTCCACCACGTCGCCTTGATGCCGATCGACGCGTCGAGGTACCTAAGCGCGGTGTCGAGATCGCCGCCGCTGTCGAACAGGTACCGCCCGGCGGTGTAGTGCGGACGCCACGCGTCGCCCAGCGACTTGTCGATCCCGGCGCTCACCTGGGCCTTGGTGTCGACCTTGATCGGCACCGAGATGCGCAGGCTCTCCCACTCGAGATCGAGGCGCGTCCCGTCGTCGGTGGTGTCGGAGAAGAGGAACGTCATGCGCTCGCGGTGCGCGTTGGTCGAGGGCGTCACGTCGATGCGCGCCACGTCGTCCTTCGCCTCGTAACCCGAGGTGCCCGAGATCCCGACGTTCTTGTTCAGGATCACCGTCCACTTCGAAGCCGACGGGATGGTGAGCAGCGCGTAGGTCCCGGCGGGGACGACCTTGTCGCCGATGGTGAAATCGCGACTGCCGGTCAGCTTGGTGGATGCGTTGGCGCCCGTGCGCCAGAGCTCCCCCAGCGGCACGAGATCGCCCCAGATTTTGCGACCCTTCACCCCCGGGCTCGAGTAATCGACGGTGAAGTCGGTGAGGCCGACGCGCTGCTCGACCTTCGCCTTGAGGCTGGGCGCCGGCACTTCGAGACCCTGGGCCGAAACGGCGGGGCCCATGAGCCAGAGCGATCCCGCGGCAACGGCCACGCCGGCCGACCGGATCAGACGATGAGTGGACATTTCAGGCCTCCTTGCATGCTGAAGCGCGCATGAGAATGGATGGTGATCGACTCCGAAAGGGAGTTGATTCTACTCGGTACCTGCCACCCGGCCGCCGGCGGCGCTTGAAATCTGGGGGTGTTGACCGACAATGCGGGCATGAACCTCGAAGCTCAGCCCGGCGGCGATCTGGTCGCCCGAGGCCTTCGGGACCTCGAGGAGGGTCGCGAAACCGTCGAATCCCTTCTCGTCCAGATCGGTGCACCACGTCTGCGCGGCCTCGGTCTCGATGTCGCCGACCGTCACGGTGATTTGGCCGAGCACCGGATCTACGCGATCCTCGCCGCGACCGACCCCGATTCCGCTCACGGCCGCTACAACGCGCTCATCCGCCGCCTGAGTGTAGTCGGTACAAGCAACCTGTTCGCCCTTGCCCACGAGTACCCGCGCCTCCGAGCGTGCGGTAAAGGGGTCCTATGTCTCCTCGGTCGGGCCCTCCCCGAGGCCCCGACGGCCCGGAGGATACCCGAAAACCGTCGGGCGAGGACACGAACGGCGCGGGGCCGATGTCGTACTTTGCCGCCCACCCGGAAGGGCAGCGCGGGGCCCGTCAAGCCATTAGTCACACGGCGGTGTGGACGGGGAGCGTGATGGTCCGACTCTAATTCCTTGTCGCGTGTCCCCAAAAAGATCCAGGCGAGCCTGACGAGCCGCACGGTGGCTCGGCAGGCTCCCCGGGACCCTCACGAGGTTTTTCTAGTTCCCCTGCTCGTCCGCGGCCCGCGGTTCCTCTCCGCCTTCAAGGCGATCGATGGGTTCTCGGGCGAGGCGCGTGGAGCTCCGGCTGGCTCGCACCCTACCCTGGCAGATCGAATCCGAGCCCCGGCTTCGTGTTGGGAAAGAGCACGCCGTTCTTGAGCAGGACGGCGCCGTCCGATGGGTCGCCGATCAGGTCCAGGTGGCCGTCCAGGTCCGCGTACGCCACGTTGCGCCGCGCCAGGGCGAAGTGGACGCCGGCGGCGATGGCGAGGGCCGCCTCGTCCATGCAGCCCACCATCACCTCGAGCCTCCCCGCCCGCGCGACCGCGTTGATCGCCAGCGCCTCGTGGAGGCCGCCCACCTTCATGAGCTTCACGTTGACCATGTCCACCAGGTCGCGGCGCGCGAGGCGGAACGCGTCGCGAAGGGTCATGAGACTCTCGTCGGCCATCACCGGAAGCTGCGCCTCGCTCGTCACGCGGCCCAGGAGGTCCGGCTCGCCCTTCGGGGTCGGCTGCTCGATCAGCTCGAGCCGCTCGGACCGCGTCTCCCTCACGAAGCGCAGCGAGTCCTCCACGCTGTAGCCCTGGTTGGCGTCGAAGCGGAGGTCGATCGCCTCCCCGACCGCCTCGCGAACCTTGCGCACGCGCGCGATATCGGAGTCGACGTCTTTTCCCCCCTTGAGCTTCAGGCAGCGAAACCCCTGGGCGACACGGTCCATGGCGCGCGACACGGTTTCCTTTTCGGAGAGGATGCCGATGGTCACGCTCGTCTTGATCCGGTCGCGGAACCCGCCCAGGAGCTTCCAGAGCGGAAGCCCCGCAGCCTTGCCCAGAATGTCGTGGAGCGCCATGTCCACGGCCGCCCGGGCCGACGGCTGGGAGCCCAGGTCGGGTCGGAGCCTTTCGAGGAGCATGACGCGCCGCAAGGGGTCGGAGTCGGTGATCGCGGGTCCGGCCACCTCCCGCAGCGCGCGGAGCACCTTCTCGGGCGTCTCGCCCGTGACCTCGGGATCGGGCGCCGCGCAGCCGAAGCCCACGAGCCCTCCGCTCGTCTCGACCCGAAGGAACACGTTGGTGACCGAGGTGATCTTCTCGTACGCGATGGCGTAAGGCTCACCGAGGCGCATGGACACCGCCCACGCCTCGACCCGTGTGATCCGCATCAGTACCGCCGGTGTAGGAGCTCGTCCAGGCTCGTGCCACGGAGCGCCTCGACGAACTCCACGAGGGGTCGCACCATGAGGGCCCAGATCCTCTGACCCTTCTCCCGGGTCGCCCGGGTGGGATCCCCCAGGACGCCGCTCGGCGAGATGCGGGCGGTGTGGGAGAACCACTCGATGCGCCGCGCCGCCCCGAAGTTCATGTACTGGCTCCTGAAGCGGGGGACGAACTTCCGCGCGCGATCGATCCGGACGAGCTCGGGCCGCGTGGCGAGGGAGGTCGACGTCTCGATCTCGCCGGCGTGAACATCGCCCTGGGTGACCACGAGGTCGGCGATGTCCTTGTCGCTCGTCTCACCCGTGTCCACGCAGGTGAAGATGTGGGCCTCCTTGTTGATCATCTGCGCGGCGAACTGAAGGGTCGGCAGGTTCCCGCCGTGGCCGTTCAGGATGACGAGCTTCGTGATCCCGTGACGGGCCGCGCTCATGCCGATCTCGAACACGTACCGCGACAGCGTGTCGGGGCCCACCGACAGCGTCCCGGAAAAATCCTCGTGGGCGTAGGAGACTCCGTAGGGGACCAGGGGAAGGACCAGCGGGCGCGGCGAGGTGCACTCCTCTGCGACGCGCCGGGCCAGGTGCTCCGCGTCCCAGGCGTCGGTGTCGAGGGGGAGGTGGGGGCCGTGCTGCTCGATGGCGCCCACCGGGAGGAGCGCGACGTCCGTCTCCCGGAGCCTCGCCCGCGCCTCGGGCCAGGTCATCTCGGCCAGGAGCCAGTCCTTCCTCGCGGTCGCGGCCACGGTGCGACGACGCTTGGTGGCGGTCCCGGTTCCTGCCGCCTCGAACGGATACGGCCTCGTCATCGCGGGGTCGGCCAGGAGATCGAACGGAACCCAGACCCTCCCCGTCTTCTTCACCGCCCCCTGGGTGTGGGCGAGGTAGATCCTGTAGATCGGGGCGCGAAGGTCGAGAGGGATCTCCTCGACGGGGGATCGCTCGGGATCCACACGGAGCTTCTCCACCTCGGGCCGGCTCCTGGCGGGCCGCGGCAGCGCGCTCGCCGCAACGAGCCCTTTCTTCGCCAGGGTCCACTTGAGGTGCTCCGCTCCCTCCGCTTCCTGGTGAACGCCCTTGGACGGAAGCTCCTCGAGGCAGCGCTTCACCTGGTCCCGCGCGTAGCCGCACTCCGACGGCTTGGCGCCGCACGCGAGGAGCAGACAGACGACCCGACGGCACTTCTCGCAGCGGCCGCACGGCCGGACGCGTCCGTCGACCATCCGCGCCGCGTGGCAGGAGACCTGGTGTCGGAGGAGCCCCGGATACCGCTCCGCCAGGATCTTCTCGATGATCATCTCCGACAACGGCCGGAGGACGGAGAACTGGCTCAGACCCCAGCCCTTCCTCCGGTAGTACCGGGTCAGCGCGTGGTCGAAGAAGCGGCTCTGGTCGTACAGGCCGTCGTAGTGGGCGATCCCGTGGTGGGAGAGCCGGCGGGTCGTGTCGTACTCGTCTCCGATGACGAGCCGTCCGAGCCCGCGCTTCCTCAGGACGGGAAGCACGCCGAACGAGAATACGGCCACGGTCCAAAGGCGCTCCGGGTACTCGTCGGCGCGGACGTCCTGGAAGTCGGCGCGGATGAACGGGAGGTGACGGGCCATGAAGGAGAAGACGCGGTCCGAGGAGGTCCATACGCGCGTCGTCTCCTTGCAGTTCGCCTCGAGGTGCCGGTAGGCGTTGAGCGCCGTGAACCAGTGCCGGCCCGACTCGTTGACGAAGACCGGATGTGTGTCGAGCCCCAGCTCCTTGAGGAGGGCGAACGAGAGGAGGCTGTCCTTGCCTCCGCTCGAGAGGACCGCGTGGCGCGAGCGATCGACAGCCCACCGCGCGTCCATCGCCCCGCGCCCCCGCGCCGCCTTTCCAGGGAAGGCAAGCCGAGCCCTCAGATAGCTCTTCCGGCGGACCAACTTGAGCTTCGCCGCCGGTCCCTTCAGGAACGGGTTCGGCTCGAGGAACTTCTTGACGTAGATCTCTCGGGCCGTGTTCGCCGCCATCTCCAGGAGCAGCTCGCGGTCCGTGTCGTCGTAGGTCCCCAGGAAGGCGATCTCGTCGCAGAAGAGGCCGTAGTTGAGCGCTACCTGGGCGGCGATCATGGACGCCAGGTTGCGGGAGGCGGGCTCTTCGGGGTCGAAGACGTCCTCCTCGAACCGGTAGACGAGCTCCGCGGCGTACGTCCTCTGCCCACGGACGACGCGATACGTCGCCGCGAGCCGCCGCGGCTCGAGCCTGGGGGCGCCCACCTCGAGACGATCGAGGACCCGGAGGGTCTCGAGGGGATTGGAAATCGCGCGGGGCATCGTCGTCGGCTCCCTAGAGAGGACGCACGCCGGCACGGAGCACGTCCACGACTCCCGCGCCGCCGTGCACGAGGACGTCGAATGCGGGAAGACCGACCGCCCTCGTGATCGCGGCGCAGGCCGCGGGAATGTCTCTGTCCAGGAGCCCCTCGTGGTTCACCGTGACGGCCACCACGGGCCTTCCCGAGACAAGCTCCACCGCGCGGATCTGCTGGTCGAGCGGCTGGATCGGGTACCCGGGGAATCCGTCGTACTCGCGGCGGGCGGGCGCGTGCTGGAGGATCACCACGTCGGGGCGTCCGGCGGCGAGGATCTCGAACCCGCCCGGGTAGGCCGGATTCATGAGAGATCCCTGGCCCTCGATCACGATCACGTCGGGGCGCGCCTCCTTCCATGCGCTCCACACGGCGTGCTCGATCTCCCCGGCCACGAAATCGTTCACCACCGAGTCGAGGACGATGCCGAAGCGGGCCCCCTGGAGCCACGCCGTCTGCCCCGTCCCGACCAGCTCGGCGCGAAGGCCCGCGGACTGGAATGCATCCACGAGCACCCAGGCCGTCGTGCGCTTCCCCACGGCCGAGTCGGTTCCCAGCACTGCCACCTTGAACGAGGTCACCTCCCGGATCTTGTCGCAGAAAAAGTGCAGCTCGCTCCTCGGCGGCGGCTTCCGCACGTCCCGGATGAGCACCCGCGTCTCCCGCGCGAGCCGCGCGAGCTCCGGGTCCTCCGTGAGGAAGTCGTGAAGCCCCGAGTCGACGTTGAGGCCGGAGAGGATCGCGTCGCGGACAGCACCGCGCGCGACGGCGGGGAGCCGTCCGCCGTCGGGCGCCAGCCCGATCACGAGGTGGGTGGGGGGCAGCCCGGCCGCCCGCGCGATCCCGCAGGCCGAGGCCAGATCGCCCGCGACGGGAATACCGCGGGGCCGCCCGTCCAGCACGCTCCCCGCGTCCAGACCCGCGTGGAGCGAATCCACGATGCACGCGACCTTGTAGCGCCGGGTCCTGCGCACGAGCCCGTGGGCGGTCTTCCCGTTCGGGGTGCCCAGGGCCCCCTCGCAGTAGATCACCGCGTTCCCTTCGGGCTCCACTCCCCTACTTCCGGCGGCCGGTCAGGATCGCCACGTACCGGTCCCCCGGAAGCGCCTCCTTCCGGTGCCGCTCCAGGAGCACGACGAGGCCCGCCGCGGAGGCGGGGAGGACGCTCAAGCCCTCCTTCTCGCGGATCATCCGCGCGCACTCGAGCATGTCTTTGTCGGTCGCGTTCTCGGCCCACCCGCTCGTCTGCCGGATGGCCGCGAGGGCATGGTCTCCATCGGAGGAATGCCAGTTGATGAGCGGCTCGTTGACCGCGGTCTCGCGGATGAGCCTGGGGTCCAGATCCTCGCAGCGCGGGGAGCCCTTGAGAAACGCCTGGATCACCGGGTTCTTGCCGTGGGACGAGCCGGCCACCATGCGCGGAAGGCGGGAAGTCTTCCCGCGTCGGTACAGGCTCAGGAACCCGCGGTAGATCCCGGCAAGCGTCGTGCCGTTGGAGACGGGGACGACAACCGCCGCCGGGGCGTCTCCCATCTCGTCGTAGATCTCGTTGGCGATCTCGCCGTAGGCCTGCAGCTGCAGAGCCGTGTTGGCGCCTCCCGGGTTGGCGTCGTAGAACTCCTCGGCCTGCGCCCGGGCCCTCGACCAGAGGACGGCGTTCTCGTAGTCGCCGGGGACCTTCACGATGTCCGCGCCGATGCGGGTCATCTCGTCGATCCGCCGCGCCGTGTAGGCCTCGGGGATGTACACCACGCAGCGCAGGCCCGCGAGCGACGCGGCCAGGGATACGGCGGCGCCGTAGTTGCCGCACGTGGCCACGGTGATGGCGTCGTAGCCCCGCCTCAAAGCGTCCTTCACCTGCGCGAAGGCGATGCGGTCCTTCTGCGTGCCCGACGGGTTGCCTCCCTCGAACTTCAGGTAGATCTGGCGCAGACCCACCTCGCGCTCCACGTTCCTCACGCGCGAGAGAATCGTGTCGCCGATGTCGGAGTCGATGATGTTCTCGAACGCCTCGAGCCTTCTCTCGAGCGGCTGGACCGGGTCCGCCGCCACCACCTTCTGCTCTTCGA
>Ga0247727_10015886_pt1 | contig 12255 bp, 11 predicted proteins | sample WisWelCaveWW1625_FD_202498 | JGI IMG/M metagenome (GOLD analysis project Ga0247727, IMG submission 202498) | Biofilm microbial communities from Wishing Well Cave, Virginia, United States - WW16-25 | ecosystem: Environmental > Aquatic > Deep subsurface > Groundwater > Cave microbial mat | place... | reverse complement strand
GAAGTGCCCGCGGAGAACGTCCTGGGACAGGAAGGCGGGGGCGTCAACGTGCTCATGTCCGGCCTGGACTACGAGCGCGCGGTGCTCGCCGGCGGCCCGCTCGGCATCATGGCGGCCTGCCTGGACGCGGTGCTCCCCTACGTGCACGAGCGCAAGCAGTTCGGCCAGCCGATCGGCGAGTTCCAGCTGATGCAAGGCAAGCTCGCCGACATGTACAGCGCTTTCTCCGCCTGCCGCGCCTACGTGTACGCGGTCGGCCAGGCGCTCGACCGCGGCGAGACGACCAGGAAGGATGCGGCGGGCGCGATCCTCTACGCGGCCGAGAAGGCGACCTGGATGGCGGGCGAGGCGATCCAGGCGCTGGGCGGCATGGGCTACATTAACGAATCGCCCACCGGGCGCCTGTGGCGCGACGCCAAGCTGTACGAAATCGGCGCCGGCACCTCGGAAATCCGCCGCTGGCTGATCGGCCGGGAGTTGTTCTCGGAAACCGCATGAAACGGATTCGCAGCCGCCGGTGACGCTCTCGACGCCGTTCTGCGCGAAACTCGGCCTGACGACGCCGATCATTCAGGCGCCGATGGCGGGCGGACCCAGTTCGCAGGAACTGGTCGCGGCCTGCTCGGCTGCGGGCGCGCTAGGCTCCTTCGGCTTCGCCTACACGCAGCCCGGCGACATGAAGCAGCAGTCGGCCTGGGTGCGCGCAAAGACCGAGCGGCCGTTCGGCATCAATCTCTTCACCTCGCCGCAGCCGGGCGCGATCGACGCCGTTGCGCAGCGCGGTGCGCTGGAAGCAGTCGCCGGCTATTACCGGGAACTCGGCCTGCCTGCACCGGAGCCGGTGAATGCGCCCTATGCCCCGGATCTCGGAGCGCAGCTCGACGCGGTCGCCGAGATTGCGCCACGCGTCTTTACAGTGCACCTGTCTGATCTCCCGGAAGAAAATCTTAGAAAACTAAAGGCAAAAAACATTCTCGTCGGCGGCAGCGCCACCTGCGTCGCCGAGGCGCGGCGCCTCGAATCGCTCGGCTTCGATTTCGTCGTCGCGCAGGGCGGCGAAGCGGGCGGGCATCGAGGCAGCTACCTGCGCGATCCTTACGAGTCGCTCACCGGCACGCTCGCGTTGGTACGCTTGGTCGCGCGCGCGGTGCGCCTGCCGGTGGTCGCCGCCGGTGGCATCATGGACGGCGCCGGCATCGCGGCGATCCTGGCGCTGGGAGCGCAGGCAGCGCAACTGGGAACCGCGTTTATTCCCTGCCCGGAAAGCGGTGCGCCGCAGGTCCATAAAGATCTTTTGTTGAAGGAAACAGAAGACAACACGCGGCTGACGGAGAAATTCTCCGGCAAGCCGGCGCGCGGGCTTGCCAACCGCTTCATGCGGGAGATGGCTGCGAAAAATGCGCCGCAACTCGCGTTTCCGGCGCAGAACAGCGTCACCGGCAGGCTGCGCCAGGCCTCGGCGAAAGCGGGCAAGCCCGATTTCATCGCGATGTGGGCCGGCCAGGCAGCGCCGCTCTCGCGGGCACTGCCCGCCGCGGAATTGATTGCAAGGCTCGAGGCAGAAACCATCGAATCGATCCGGAAGTTGAAAGGAATGATCCATGAAGCCTGAACCAATCGTGATCGTTGCCGCCGCCCGCACGCCGATGGGCGCATTCCAGGGCGAGCTGAAGGGCTTCGCCGCGGCGCAACTGGGCGCCGCGGCGATCCGTGCCGCGGTGGAGCGCGCGAAACTCAAGCCCGACGAGGTGCAGGAAGTCCTCATGGGCTGCGTGCTGCCCGCGGGCCAGGGCCAGGCGCCGGCCCGCCAGGCCGCGCTGGGCGCCGGGCTGGCTCTGTCCACCGGCTGCACCACGGTGAACAAGATGTGCGGATCGGGCATGAAGGCAGCCATGCTCGCGCACGATTCATTGCTGTCCGGCGGCGTGGAAATCGTGGTCGCCGGAGGCATGGAGTCGATGACGAACGCGCCCTATCTGCTCCCGAAGGCTCGCGCCGGGTTGCGCATGGGCCACGGCCAGGTGATCGACCACATGTTTTACGACGGCCTCGAGGACGCCTACGAGAAAGGCCGCCTGATGGGAACGTTTGCCGAGGAATGCGCCGGGTCGTACAAATTCTCCCGCGAGGCGCAGGATGATTTCGCGATCACATCCCTCAAGCGCGCGCAGAAGGCCAACAAGGAAGGCTGGTTCGCCTGGGAGATCACCCCGCTCGCCATCAAGTCGGGCAAGGAGCAGAAGTTCGTCGAGATGGACGAGCAGCCGTTCAAGGCCGACCTGGGCAAGATTCCGGCGCTCAAGCCCGCCTTCCGCAAGGACGGCACGGTGACGGCGGCGAATTCCTCCTCCATTTCCGACGGCGCGGCCGCGCTGGTGCTGATGCGCCGCTCGACGGCCGAAAAACGCGGCCTGGCGCCAATTGCGACGATCGTCGGCCATTCGACGCACGCGCAGGCGCCGAGCCTGTTCACCACTGCGCCGGTGGGCGCCATCCGCAAGCTCCTCACAGGCACCGGCTGGAACGCCGGTGAAGTGGATCTCTACGAGATCAACGAGGCTTTCGCGGTGGTGACCATGGCGGCGATGCGGGAGCACCAGCTGCCGCACGACAAGGTCAACGTGCACGGCGGCGCCTGTGCGCTCGGCCACCCGATCGGCGCCTCCGGCGCGCGCATCCTCGTTACCCTGATTGGCGCGCTGCGCAAGTACGGCGGCAAGCGCGGCGCAGCAGCGCTATGCATTGGCGGCGGGGAAGCAACCGCCATGGCGATCGAGCTCGCATGAGCGTGAAAGCGTCGAAGCGCGCGCTGGCGCAACTGCTGGGCCGCTCGCGCTTCGTCGGCAGCTACGGATTCCGGCTGGCGTCGGTGAACGACGCGGCTTGCACGATCTCGATGCCTTTTCGCCGCGCGCTGGAACGCCCCGGCGGCACGGTAAATGGCCCGGCCTTGATGGCGGCCGCCGACTGCGCCATGTGGCTGGCGATCAAACGGCACATCGGCATCGAGCACGATGCAGTGACTTCAGAGTTGAACACGGCGTTCCTGAACGCGGCGCGCCGCGAAACGGTCTACTGCACCGCGCGCGTGCTGAAACTGGGCAAGCGCATGATCTACGGCGTCGCCGAGTGCCATGACCGCGCCGGCAGGCTGTTCACCCACCATACCGTGACCTGCACGCGCGTCTGAGACGGCTCAGCTGATGCCGGTCATCAAGAGCCAGCTCAACCCGCGCTCGGACGAGTTCCGCGCCAACGCCGGGCGCATGCGCGGCCTGGTGGAGGATCTCAGGCAGAAGGCCGCCGCAGTTTCGGCGGGCGGCGACGAAGCTGCGCGGCAGAAGCATGTCGCGCGCGGCAAGCTGCTCGCGCGCGACCGGGTGCGCACGCTGCTCGACCCGGGTTCGCCGTTCCTGGAGATCGGCCAGCTCGCGGCATACGAAATGTACGGCGGCGAAGTGCCCTCGGCGTCGATCGTTACCGGCATCGGCCGCATCTCCGGCTGCGAATGCGTGGTGGTGGCCAACGACGCCACCGTCAAGGGCGGCACTTATTACCCGATGACGGTGAAAAAGCACCTGCGCGCGCAGGAAATCGCGCTGCAGAACCGCCTGCCCTGCGTTTACCTGGTGGATTCGGGCGGCGCCTTTCTCCCGGAGCAGGACAGCGTGTTCCCCGACCGCGAGCATTTCGGCCGCGTCTTCTACAACCAGGCCAACATGTCGGCCGCCGGCATCCCGCAGATCGCCTGCGTGATGGGTTCGTGCACCGCGGGCGGCGCCTACGTGCCGGCGATGTGCGATGAATCGATCATCGTCAAGGGCCAGGGCACGATCTTCCTCGCCGGGCCGCCGCTGGTGAAGGCGGCGATCGGCGAAATCGTCACGCCCGAGGAACTGGGCGGGGCGGAAGTGCACACCCGAATCTCGGGCGTGGCGGACCATTACGCGCTGAACGACACGCACGCGCTGTCGATCGTGAGGAGAATTGTTTCGAATTTGAATTATGAGAAAAAAATCTCTCTTTCAGTAAAAACCCCAAGAGACCCTCTCTACCCCGCCGAGGAGATCTACGGCATCATCCCCGCCGACGTCAAGAAGCCCTACGACGTGCGCGAAGTGCTGGCGCGGATCCTCGACGGCTCCGAGCTGGATGAGTTCAAGCAGAACTACGGCACCACGCTGATCACCGGGTTCGCCCACCTGCAGGGATACCCGGTCGCCGTGCTCGCCAACAACGGCATCCTGTTCTCCGAATCGGCGCTCAAAGCCGCGCATTTCATCGAGCTCGCCTGCCAGCGCGGCATCCCGCTCCTGTTCCTGCAGAACATCGCCGGCTACATGGTGGGCAGGAAGTACGAGGCCGGCGGCATCGCCAAGGACGGCGCCAAGATGGTGACCGCGGTGGCCACCGCGCGGGTGCCGAAGTTCACGGCCATCATCGGCGGCTCCTTCGGCGCCGGCAACTACGGCATGTGCGGGCGCGCCTACTCGCCGCGCTTCCTGTGGATGTGGCCGAACGCGCGCATCTCGGTAATGGGCGGCGAGCAGGCAGCGAGTGTTTTGGCTGTTGTTAGAAAAGGATTTTCTTCCAAAAAAGAGGAAGCGGCGTTCAAGGCGCCAATCCGCGAGCAGTACGAGCGGCAGGGCCACCCGTACTACGCGAGCGCGCGGCTGTGGGACGACGGCGTGGTGGACCCCGCCGAAACGCGGCGCTTGCTGGGGCTCGCGATCTCGGCCTCCCTGAACGCGCCGATCGAAGCGACGAAGTTCGGCGTGTTCAGAATGTAATCATGTCTGAGCACCGCGCAACCGTCGAGTGGCAGCTGCAAGGGGAATTCCGGTACGAGACCTATTCGCGCGCGCATGCGGTGGACTTCGGCGGCGGCATCCGTCTCGCCGGCAATGCCGCGGCGTCGAACATCCCGCAGAGCGCCCCCGCGGCGCCCGGCGCCGACCCCGAGCAGCAGTTCGTGGCATCCCTATCGTCCTGCCACATGCTCTGGTTCCTGCACCTCGCCTGCGACCGAAAGTTCGTAGTCGCGGGCTATCGCGACGAGGCCAGCGGCGTGCTGGCGAAAGACGGCGCGGGCAAGGACGCCATGACGCGCGTCACTTTGCGGCCGCTGGTGCGGTTTTCCGGCACTGCGCCGGCCGCCGAGGAGCACCGGAAGCTGCACGAGAAGGCGCATGAACGCTGCTTCATCGCCAATTCGGTCAAGACCGAAGTGACCATCGAACCCCGCATCGCCTGAGAGAGCCATGGCCGAGAATCTGATCGTAGAGAAGCGCAACACCGTAGCCATCGTGACGCTCAACCGTCCCGAGTTGCGAAACGCCTTCGACGATGCTTTGATTTCGAATTTGACCAATACCTTCATAAAGTTGGAAAAAGACGAAGCCGTTCGTGCGATGGTGCTCGCGGGCGCGGGTTCCGCGTTCTGCGCCGGCGCCGACCTTAACTGGATGAAGCGCATGGCGGGCTACGGCTATGAGCAGAATCTCGCCGACGCCAGGGCGCTCGCGGAGATGCTGAAGACGCTCGACCGGATGTCCAAGCCGACCATCGCGCGCGTGCATGGGCCGGCCTACGCCGGCGGTGTCGGCCTGGTCGCCGCCTGCGACATCGCGATCGGCTCGCACGCCGCGGAGTTCTGCTTGACCGAGGTCAAGCTCGGCCTGTCCCCCGCCACCATCAGTCCCTATGTGGTCCGCGCCATGGGCGAGCGGCTGGCGCGGCGCTACTTCCTCACCGGCGAGGTGATCGACGCCGGCGAGGCCTACCGCCTGCGCCTGCTCTCGGACGTTTCCTCCAAGGAGGGACTCGACGGCGCGATCAACGCCCTGCTCGGCCACCTGGTGGCCGGCGGGCGCGCGGCGCACGCCAAGATCAAGGACCTGCTGCGCGCGGTTGCCGCCGGCCCCGCGGACGAACCGATGATTGCCGATACTGCCAGGCGAATAGCGGAGATCCGCGTTTCGCCCGAAGGCAGGGAGGGCATCGCCTCGTTTCTCGAAAAACGCAAGCCCGCCTGGCTGCAGCAGTTCGAAGCGGTGCGGGCGAAACCGCCGAGGAAAAAGAAGTAGCGTGTCGCGGATCGCCTTTTGCATCGTGCTCGCGGCGCTGGCCGGCAGGCAGGCCTGCGCGATGGAGGTGGCACGCGTCGAGACCCGTTATCTCGAAGGCGGCAAGCGTGCCAGCGTGCGCGTGCTGATCAACGCACCGGGAGCGGACGCCAGGGCGTGGTTGCTCGAGATCGCGGGCGGCAAGGGCGTCGGCTGGATTAAGGACGCCGCCGGCAAGCCGGCTTACGGCTTTCCCCGCATGCCGTTCGCGCGCAACAGCGAGCGCTTCAAGGAGCTGGGCATCGGGCACGTGGTGATCGAGGCGCCTTCCGATCATCCGGATGGCGTGCCTGCCAACTGGTACGAGGACCCCGATCACCACAAGGACATCGCGCAGGTGCTGCGGTTCGTGAAAGACAAGTACGGCGCGCGGCCCGTGTACCTGGCCGGCTATGCGCACGGCGCGCCTGCAGCGCTGGCCTACGGCGCCGGCGCTGCAGACGGACTCGCCGGCATCGTCCTGGTCGGCGGATATTTCACCCAGATGCGCGAATTCCCCGCCGAGCGCGTGCGCGTGCCGGTACTGATGCTGCACGCCGCAACCCATCGCTGCTCCAGTGCGCCGCTGCTCGAGGCGCGCGAACTGGCGCGGCGGGGCAGCCACGCGCTGGTGGAGTTCTACTACGATGCCTGGGAGCGCTCGGACAGCTGCGGCACCGCGTCGCAGAAAGCGCTGCATGGACACGATGCCGACCTGACCGCGCTCACGCGCGGCTGGATCGCGCGCGAGACCCTGCCCGCGGCAGTCGGCGACCGCAACGTCGGCGTCGCCTTCAACGAGCAGATCCATTTCTTCGATTCCCCGTTCGGCTTCGGCAACAACCGGCTGGAGATGACGCTCTACCTGCCGCGCGGCCCGGGCCCTTTCCCGACCCTGGTGTTCAGCCACGGTGACATAACCCTGGATTCCGCGCATATCCGACGCAAGTCGCGGGTGCGCGACTTCAATTTCGCGACCTTATTTCTCGATCTCGGCATCGCGGTCGCCTTTCCCGCGCGTTCCGGCGTCGCCATGTCGGAAGGGACCTATCAGCGGCAGTTCTCGCGCAGCGACGGCGACGCGCTCTACAAGGGCAAGGTGCACGCCGAAGAAATCCTCGCGGCGGTCGACTACCTGCGCAAGCTGCCGCCGGTCGCGCGCGACCGGATCGTGCTCGCCGGACAATCGGCGGGCGGTTACGCGTCCTCGACCGCGGCGGGGACGAGCCCGGCCTGGCTGGCCGGCGTGATCAATTTCTCCGGCGGGCGTACCGACATGGTTTACGGCGAGCCGGCGCGCGGACACAACCGCATGATGATCGAGGGCTTCGCCGAGCTGGGCCGCACCACGCGGGTCGCGGTGCAGCTCGTATTTGCGGAGAACGACAGCCGCTACAGCGCGGACACCATCCGCGCCTCCCATGAAGCCTTCGTGCGCGAAGGCGGCAAGGCGACGCTCGCGCTCTATCCGCCGCAGCCCGGCGACGGCCATCACGTCATCGCCAACCGCGCGCTCTGGAGCGGCGACGTGAAACGCTACCTGGTGTCGATCGGGCTGGCGGCGGCGGGAAACTGACGTGTTCCGCAAAATTCTCGTTGCCAACCGCGGCGAGATCGCCTGCCGGGTGATCGCGGCCGCGCGCGACATGGGCGTGCGCACGGTGGCGGTGTATTCGGACGCGGACCGGGATTCCCGGCACGTGGCGCTGGCGGACGAAGCGCGGCGCATCGGGCCGCCCGAGGCGCGCGAAAGCTACCTGAACGCGCAGGCGATACTGGCCGCCGCGCGCGACACCGTCGCCGAGGCGGTCCATCCGGGCTACGGCTTTCTGTCCGAGAACGAGGACTTCGCCGCCGCCTGCGCGCAGCAGGGCATCGTCTTCATCGGCCCGACGCCGCAAGCCATCGCCGCGATGGGCGACAAGTCGGCGGCCAAGCGCCTGATGGAGAAGGCGGGCGTGCCGCTAGTGCCCGGCTACCACGGCGAGAACCAGGCTCCCGCGTTCCTGCGCAAGCAGGCCGATGCCATCGGCTATCCGGTGCTGATCAAAGCTTCCGCCGGCGGCGGCGGCAAGGGCATGCGCATCGTGCAGGAGGCGAAGGGCTTCGCCGCGGCGCTGGAATCGGCAAAACGCGAAGCAAAGGCTGCCTTCGGCGACGAGCGCGTGCTGATCGAGCGCTACCTCGAGCGTCCGCGTCACATCGAAGTGCAGGTATTCGGCGATACGCAAGGGAACCTGGTCCACCTGTTCGAGCGCGATTGCTCGGTCCAGCGCCGCCACCAGAAAGTGCTCGAGGAAGCGCCCGCCCCGGGCCTGAGCCCCGGCCGGCGCAAGAGGATGGGCGAAGCAGCGATTGCCGCGGCGAAATCCATTGGCTACACCGGCGCCGGCACGGTGGAGTTCATCGCCGCGCAGGACGGCGGGTTCTACTTCATGGAAATGAACACCCGGCTGCAGGTGGAGCATCCGGTGACCGAGATGATCACCGGGCTCGATCTCGTGAAATGGCAGCTTGCGGTGGCGGCAGGGGAGCCGCTGCCATTGAAACAGGAAGAGATCCGGATGAGCGGCCACGCCATCGAAGCGCGCATCTACGCCGAGAACCCGGCCAGGGGCTTTTTGCCCTCCACGGGAACGCTGCGGCACCTGCGCGCGCCGCAGGGAATCGAATTCCACTCGTCCTCGGGAAAAATGCGTGCGCCGGTACGCGTGGATTCGGGCGTGCGCCAGGGCGATGCGATCACGCCGCACTACGATCCGATGATCGCCAAGCTCATCGTCTGGGGCGAGGACCGCGCCACCGCGCTTGGGCGCCTGCGCGCCGCGCTCGCCGCCTGCGAAATCGTCGGCGTCTCCAGCAATGTCGAATTTCTCGCGCGCACGGTGGCGAGCAAGGCCTTCTCCGCCGCCGACCTCGATACCGGGCTGATCGAGCGTTGCCGCGCGGAGCTGTTTCCGGCGGACGCCGGCCCAAGCGACGAAGACCTGGCCGCCGCGGCGCTGGCCGAGCTGCTGGCAGAGCAGGCGCAGGCCGCGGCGAGCGCAAAGACCTCGGGCGATCCCCATTCGCCGTGGCATAGCGTCGACGGCTGGCGCCTGAACCTCGGCTCCCACCACGAACTGGTATTTGCGGAGGGCGAACACAGCCATCGCGTGGAGATACATTTCACGAGTTCGGGACTAAAGTTTTCAAGCAAGGGGCGGGAATACCCCCTCGCCGGCAATGAAGAGGGCGACGGGCTGCGAGTGACGCTCGGCGATGCGTCGTTTCGCGTCCGGGCGGTACGCTACGCAACCCACTGGCACCTGTTTCGCGATGGCACACACCGCGTGCTGGCGCTGCAAAGCGCGCAGACCGCGCCCGAACCCGATAGCGCGATCGGCTCGCTGGCGGCGCCGATGCCGGGCAAGGTGCTGCAGGTGCTGGTGCAGACTGGGGCGAAGGTCGCCAAGGGGACGCCGCTGGTGATCCTGGAAGCGATGAAGATGGAGCACAGCATCGCGGCGCCACACGATGGGCGTGTCGCCGAAATCCACTTCAAGGCCGGCGAGCAGGTGAACGAAGGTGCGGAGCTGCTGAGATTGGAGGAAACATGAACCTGCCAAGCAAGGTCCGCATCGTCGAGGTCGGCCCGCGCGACGGGCTGCAGAACGAAAAGGGCGCAGTGCCGACCGCGGTCAAGCTGGAGCTCATCGAGCGCCTGGCCGATGCCGGCCTGCGTGCGGTCGAGGCCACCGCCTTCGTCTCGCCAAAATGGATTCCGCAGATGGCGGACCACACCGAGGTGCTGGAGCGCATCCGCCGCAAGCCCGGCGTCTCCTACCCGGTGCTGACGCCGAACCTGAAGGGCTTCGAAGCGGCGCGCGCCGCCGGGGCGACCGAAGTGGCGGTCTTCGGCGCCGCGTCGGAAGCGTTCTCGAGGAAAAACATCAACTGCTCGATCGCGGAGTCGCTGGACAGGTTTCGGCCTGTCGTTGAAAAAGCCTTGCATGAAAAAATCAAAGTCAGAGGCTACATCTCCTGCGTCGTCGGCTGCCCGTATGAAGGAGAAGTCAAAGCGCACAAGGTGGCGGAGTTCGCCGCCGCGCTCTACGACATGGGCTGCTACGAAGTGTCGCTCGGCGACACCATTGGCGTCGGCACGCCGGGAAAAACCCAGGCCATGATCGAAGCCTGCGCGAAGCGCGTGCCGGCGGCGCAGCTCGCCGGGCACTACCACGACACCTACGGCCAGGCGCTCGCCAACATCTACGCCTCGATGCAGCTCGGCGTCGCGACCTTCGACGCGTCGGTGTCCGGTCTGGGCGGCTGCCCGTATGCCAAGGGAGCCTCGGGCAACGTCGCCACCGAGGACGTGGTGTACATGCTGGAAGGATTGGGAATCGAAACCGGCATCGACCTCGTCAAGCTGGTGGACACCGGGATCTGGATTTCCGCCGTATTGAAGAGAGAGCCGGGCTCGAAAGCCGGCAAGGCCATTGCCGCGAAAAAGGCCAGGGCCGCTTGATCGCCTCTCCCTGCAACAAGGTGTGCGTGATGGATGGCGAGGGGCGCTACTGCCTCGGCTGCGCGCGCACGCTGGACGAAATCGCGCGCTGGGGCGAGATGAGCGAGGCCGAGCGCGCCCACGTCCTTGCGCGCCTCGGCACGCGGCGCATTGCAGAGCGTAGTCTCGGCGACAGTCTTCCCCGAGAGGGAGGTGCATGAGACTGGCCGCACGCAGGCAATTCCTATTCGCTGCAGGGGCGCTGCTCGCTTTCCCGTTCGTCGCAATGGGGCAGCACGCCGGAAAGCAGGTTCGCGTCGGCTGGTTAAGCAATTCGAGGCTCGACACTCCGGAGTCCATTGCCGGCTGGGATGCCTTCCGCGTCGAGTTGCAGCGTCGTGGATGGCAGGAAAGCCGTAACATCGAGTTCGAGCAACGCTTTGTCGCGGGCGATGCGGCGTTGTTTCCGCAATATGCCCGCGAACTCGTCGACGCCAAGGTCGATCTGATCATGGCGACGTCGGGATCGGCGGCAATGGCCGCGAAGAAAGCGGCGGCTTCAATCCCGGTTGTGTTCGCGCAGACCCCTAACCCAGTCGAGAGGGGTCTCGTGGCGAGCCTCGCACGACCGGGCGGAAACATAACGGGGTTCAGCACCGATGGCGTCGATCTGGTTGGAAAGCGGCTGCAATTGCTGAAGGAGACGTTTCCACGCATCAGGCGGGTCGCATATTTGCCGACCCGAGTGGTAGGAATGAACGAGCCCGCGTACCGCGCCGCAGGGAAGCTCGGATGCATGGTTCGTTGCGGAAGATCTGATGTATTTTGCCAACCGCAAAACCATCATTGAGCTGATTGCAAAACAGCGCAAGCCGGCCATGTACCCGAGCACATTTTTCGTGGTTGCCGGCGGCCTGATGTCCTATTCCGCGGATCAGAAAGACCAATTCCGCGGCGCAGCGGCGCTCGTCGACCGCATCCTTCGCGGCGCGAAGCGATTCTTTCGCTGTTCGCACTCTGCGCGACGAGCGGCACGCAGTACGCTGTTGCGCAGGCGGGGCGCAGGAAAGCACGCATCGGCATTCTGATCGGAGGTACGCCCGAGGCGACCGGTCACCTGGTAACAGCGTTTTCCAAGCGCATGGCCGAATTGGGCTGGACCGAGGGCGCCACGGTCGAGTTCCTGGTGCGCTACGCCCGCGGCGACTACAAACTGTGGGGAACGATCGCCGCAGAGATCCTGGAGCAGAAGGTCGATCTTGTCTTGGCGCCGTTCGGACCTCTTGCGCTGGCGGCGATGAAGCTCACCAAGGTCGTGCCGATTGTGTTTTGCATCGTCGAGGATCCGGTCGCGATGGGCCTTGTCGCGAGTCTCGGGCGACCCGGCGGCAACCTCACGGGCGTAATTACCGGTGGCGTCGGACTGATCGCAAAACGATTGCAAAGCCTTAAAGAATTGGTTCCTTCGATCCGCCGCCTCGGCATCGTCCAACCATCCGACGCGCCTTCCCAAACTCTTGCTGAAGTCGCTGAACTGGGGCGCGCCGCGAAGCAACTTGGCATTGAGATTGTCATCGCGAAACTGGATTCGCGACGACACTCCACGCGCGATGTGGCGATCCCCCTCTCGCGCGATCTGGCGGTTCCTCTGAACCAGTTGCT
>Ga0247727_10015885_pt1 | contig 12255 bp, 10 predicted proteins | sample WisWelCaveWW1625_FD_202498 | JGI IMG/M metagenome (GOLD analysis project Ga0247727, IMG submission 202498) | Biofilm microbial communities from Wishing Well Cave, Virginia, United States - WW16-25 | ecosystem: Environmental > Aquatic > Deep subsurface > Groundwater > Cave microbial mat | place... | reverse complement strand
GGCGCGCCATTTGCTAGTTTCAATTCGCGTAGGCGAGCGATTACATCATCGCGCACGCGTTCGTACTCTGCGCCCGGAGCCACAATGCCTTGCGGCTCACGCCCGCGCAAATTGATATGCACTTCGCCGATGTAGCCGATAGAATATGCGCGCGTGCGCGACCAATCCACATCGTTGAGCGAGAGGAAAAAGCGTTTGAGGAGTCCGCGTCCGCCGCGCCGTTTATCGAGCGTGCGACGCAATTTGCCGAGACCGAGAGCAAGGAGAAATTGGTAAACGGCGCGCGGGGTAATGCCAAGCGCAAACGCGATGCCTTTCAGTAGCGTGAGCGGATTGATTTTGAATTTAATATAGCCGTGCTGGGCAAGAAAATTGTTGACGTACAGAAAATTTCTGAGCGGACCGTGTCCGTGATCGCTCATGAGAAAAATAGAGGTTGGAGATTGGACGCCGGACTCCGGACTTTGGACTTTGGCAAATAGCCGCGCAATCCGCTCGTCAAGGTGCTGATAGATTTCGAGAATGCCGTCGCGATATTTCGCGGCTTCTGCCGCGTCGTGTTCGTGGTGCGATGGATCGAACGATGACCACAAGCCGTGGCAGACGGTATCCGTTTCGGGGAAGACGAGCATAAAGAATTCCCACGGATACTTTTGCATCAAATATTCTGCCGCGCGCGTGCGTTGTTCAATCGAATGCTTGAGCGCGTTCAGAAAAATTTCGCCGCGCCCCTTACTGTACACTTCATCCGAATAAACGACGTAATCTCCAATCGCCAATCTCAATTCTTCCGCGAGTTCGCGCGGGTAGGTATAATTGTCCGCGCCGCGCGGCGTCAACATGCCGGTTACGAGCAAGCCATTCACCGCTTGCGGGGGCCACGTGACCGGCACGCCCATCACGATTACTTTTTTGTTCGCATCGCCGATTAAATCCCAAACGGCTTTGCCATCGCGGTCGCGGACGGAAACCGGCGCGAGATCGTACGACCCGGCGCGGCGGTGCATAAAATCGAATAAGCCGTGCGCACCGGGATTCTTGCCAGTCATAAATGACGACCACGCGGACGCGGTGACCGGCGGAATGGTTGATTCCAGCTCGCTCCACGCGCCGCTATCCATTAGTTTCTTGAATGTCGGCAGTTTGCCTTGCGCGATAAACGGGCGAATCAAATCAAACGTCGCGCCGTCGAGACCGATGCAGAATACTCTGGGCATGAATTTCCATTTTCATTAAAGAAGCGCAGAGCACGCAGAGAAAAATCGCGTATCTCCGCGCTCGGCGGAAAAGTTTTCTGTGAACCGCCCAGGACTTGAACCTGGAACCGACACCTTATTAGAATGTTGCTCTAACCGTTGAGCTAGCGGCTCGATTGCTTATGGGTCTGTCTCAATCGGTAAATCGCGGACGCGAATATTCGCTTCGGTCACGGTGATGATTGCGCCTCTTTCGAGTTCTTGATCGAATCGTTCGATTATTTGGCGGAGATGACGATTCACCGAATCGGGGCGCATATTTCGCAATCGGAAAATGATCACGCTCGGCGCAGATGCTCCACTGGCTGCCATCAAGTCGCCAAAATCCAAATCATGTGTGAGGACGATGTAACCTTCTGCATGGGCTCTGACAAGAATTTGCGAGTCGGGCAATCGTCCGAGTCCCTCTTTGTCCAGATGAATCGCGTCATAACCCAGTCCACGTAGCCAAGTCACCGTATCTGGCGAAATGCCCATGTTAGCAAGAAACTTCACGCCGATGCCTCTGGCAATTCGTACACACGCTCCTCGGTCGTCCACGCGGCATATTCGAGCGACTGTCGAATGTCCTCTGCTTCAAGGTACGGGTACGCTTTCAGAATCTCTGCGTTGGTCATTCCATTCGCGACGAGATTGACGACAAGGGAGACCGTAACGCGCATTCCGCGAACACAAGCGCGTCCCCCCATTACTTGATGATCAAAAGTGATACGGTTGAATCCTACCATAGTATCATCTCCTCGCATTACTTCGTCGCGGTAATTCTGCCACAGAGCAGATGCCGCTTCAAAACATTTCACACGTCACGCCTGCGCTTCTGACGCCGCGTTCGATTTTTCTTTCCCGACCGAATCATTCAAACTGCCCAGCCACAATGCTTTCACGACATCGCCGGTATAAATCGCGTTCGGTTTCGCCTCGCAACCTGCCCAACAACCCGGACACTTTTGCACGACGCGGCGTTGCGGTTTTATTTTTTCGCCGAACCAAACTTCTTCGAGCGATTGCTTCCGCAAATTGCCGACGACGGTCGGATAGTACACGCACGTCATGACATCGCCGTTCGGCATCAGCCGCATATGATTGAACAGCTCGACGCATTGCGGCTTGGGGCTTTCAATGCCATGCATCAAACGATTTTTCAAGCCGTGCAAGTAATAGCGTTGCACCAGCCATTCGGGCAGGTCGTTGATGCCGTCGCGCACGTCGAGTTGCTCGAAAATATAACGCATTTGTTCCGGTGAAAAATCGCTCAGCGAAACCGATTTCATATTCGGCTTTTCATTTTCTTTCACGGTGTTGAGCCGATACAGCGTATAGTGATCCGTGGCGATGGCATAATGCACGCTGACGCCGAGCTGGCGCGCCTCTTCGCGCAATAGCGGAATGTGATCCACGTTTTTGTCCGTGATCGTTTGATTGATGCCGACGTAAAAGCCGTACTTTTCGCGCAGTTCGATCAAGCCGCGCAACGTTCGCATGGATTTATCGTACAACCCGCGATAGCCGCGAATCTCATCGTGGCGCGCGCCGACCGCGTCAATCGAAATTTTAAAGTGCATTTTGGGCGAGGCAATCGCTTCCGCATATTCCAGAATGCGTTTCGTCATTACTCCGGCGGTTGTGAGATGCACGATTGCCGGATTCGTTTCTTCGATGATCGCTTGCGTCAATTCGATCATATCGTGCCGCAAAAACGGCTCGCCGCCGGTGAGGCGCAAAGAATCGAGACGCGGAATTTGCTTGAACACCGCGCGGATTTCGTCCACCGTCATATCGTCATGATCGGTTTTTTTCCACACGTCGCACATAAAACAACGCAAATTGCATCGCCACGTGACGATGAACGTAGACATATTCGGTAGTTCGACTCTACCCAATTTATTATTGACGATGGCTTTCGCGATGTTGGTATAAGTGCTGAGAGGCATAACTACTCCGGTTGTAATGTTTCAAAGCTAAACTCTGAAACTCTGAAACATTGTAACGTTGAAACTATTCGTACTTTTCCCGCCGAATCGCGCTGACCTGATCCGCGAGAATGCCGAACATGAAAACAATGACTGCCGAGACGAGCAGGACGACGGCGCCGGACGGAATATTCAGCCGCGCGCGCGAAACCACATCCCAAATCCAATACGCGATTCCGATCAAGAAAAGCGCAATGCTCGTCGGAAAAAATACGCGGAGCGGATCGAACAGGGCGACGACGCGGACAATGAGCATCAGCGTGTTGATGCCGTCACGGATCGGGTTGACGGTGCTGGAGCCGACGCGCGCCCGCGTAACAATGGGAACATACACGATATTATAGCCCTCTTTGAACAGCGCGAGCGTTAAAGTTGTCGTAAAAGAAAAGCCGTTCGGCAGGAGGTGCAAAAATAATATCGCGACTTCACGGCGAAATGCGCGCAAGCCCGAATTCAAATCGGGAATTTTCGTTTGCGCTAAATAATTCGCAACCTTTGACAAAATCCATTTGCCCGGTCGGCGCAAGAGCGGCGCATTCGATCCTTTGCCGCGCGCGCCGACGACCATATCGTAATCGCCCAAGGCGTCAAGCAAACGCTGAATCTGTTCCGCGTTATGCTCGCTATCCGCGTCCATCATCACGACGATGTCGCCGGTTGCCGCGCGAATGCCGGTCTTGAGCGCCGCGCCATAGCCCTTGTTGTGCAAATGTTTGATGACGCGCACGCCGGTCGTTTCCGCGATGGCGGCGGTGCGATCGGTCGAGGCGTCGTCAATGACGATGATTTCCGCGCGCGCGCCCCATTCGCGCAGAGATTCGAGAACGCCGGCGATGCTGGCTTCTTCGTTGTAAGCCGGAATGATGATGGTGATTTCGGATTTCGGATTTCGGATATCGGATGGCACGGTGCCGTCTCAGCGTTGTTGCAGTTTTCTCAATTCTTCGCGCAAACGTTCCACCTCGGCGGCGGCTTCCTGAGCTTCTAGCGGCGTTAGCAAGTACTTGCCGGTGCGTGGATTGAAAAGGCGCAAGTCGCCTTTTACAATCTGCAAATCCAGATTCAGAATGTCGCTATGGAATCTTCCCGCCGCGTCTGCGCGCAAATGCTCATACTCGCCGCCGCTCAAGCGGTAACCCTGCAATCGCGGAATCAGGTACTCTTCCAGGGGATCATAGATAAAGTATTCTTGGACGCCCAACTCGGCATAGAGCGCGCGCTTGTTGCCTAAATCCTCCAGCCGCGTCGAACGCGAAGTGATTTCGAGCGCAAAGTCGGGCGCTTTTTTTTCTTCCCACAGTTTGTAAACGCGCCGCTCTTTCTTAGCGACGCCTTTGACGACAAACACGTCAGGCGAGACCGAGGCGGACGGATTGCCCTCTTCGTAGTACAGCATCAAGTTGCCAGAAACGTACACGCTGGGCGCGTCGTTGAAAAAAGCATGGAGCGCTTCGATGATAGCGGTCATTTCGCGGCGGTGCTTGTCTGTTTCCGTCATGGGTTTTCCATCCGATTCGGGATAGTAAACGGGTTGCGGTTTCGCTTGTGCAGTTGGCGCTTTCGGCACAGTTGGTGCGATTGCCATATCTACCTCACTTTCCCCAGTACATACCGATGATGCGCCCAGATCGCTTTGATCTGCCACGGCACGGGTGCGTGTTCGAGAAACATATAGCGTTCGATCTGCGCGCGCAGTTCGGGCTTTTTGCCGGCATAATATGCCATCGTGCTCCATTGCCAGCTCTCGCCGGTGAATTGCGCGTCCAGCTTTTTCGATTGGATGCCGAGCCGTTGCAAAACTTGCGCCGCCGGCATCACCGTATCGGGCCACGGTGGAACGTCGAGCACGCCCTCGTCCACGATTTCCAGATTCAATGCGCGCAAAATTTTTTTGATGCGCCCAAGATCTGCCCATGCTTCGTTCACGTACTCGACAAACTCGCGCTCGAGCAAATATTTCCGCAGTAAATAGCCGACCTGCGCGCGGTTCGGCATCGCGATGAAAACCAAATTGCGCGACACGCGCGCGAGTTCGCGAATCAACGCTTCGGCGTCGTCAAGATACCACAACGCCGCCCAGTTCCACGCGAGATCGAACGACGCGTCCGGAAAAGGTAGACGCGCGAAATCGCGATGTTCGATGAATTGCGCGCGCAAGTGCAATTCATTCCAAATGCGTTCCACGCCGCGCAAGCGTTCCGCGTTTTCATCCACCAGCGTGACCGCACCGCCGCGTTGCGCGAGCGCGACGCTATTGATGCCGCTAACGCCTGCCATACCATAGAGCGGCGCTTCGAGAATTGTTCGAATGTTGTGGTGTTCGGCGATGCGCGTGAGATAATCGTTGAGGACGAGTCTTTCGTAGACGAGTCCAAGTCCTTCGTTATAGTCGGTGAGGTATTTTTCCCAGCGATCGGCTGGAATTTTTTGTTGCGGTGCGGTCCCCATTCCCAAGCATATTACTCATTTTTGGATGATTTGTCTAACGTGCGTCACCGCAAAAACCCGTTCAGCGCGAATTTGAAAAGCGCGGCGAGTAACGCGGTTGCCGGAATGGTCAGGAGCCATGCCCAAAAAATTTCGCCGGCGACGCCCCAGCGCACCATATTAATTCTCTGCGCGGAGCCGACCCCCAGAATGACCGAACTAACGACCTGCGTCGTGCTCACCGGTCCGCCGAGAAAGGACGCGCCGAGAATGACGCTCGAAGAAGCAATCTGCGCGGCAAATCCATGCACTGGGCGAATCTTGAAAAATTTTCCGCCGAGCGTTCGAATCAAGCGCCAGCCGCCCGCCGCCGTGCCGAGCGCAATCGCGCCCGCGCTGATCGCGATCACCCACACCGGCACTTCGAAGGACGATAACGCGCCGGCGGTAACCAAGCCCAACGTAATGATGCCCATTGTTTTTTGCGCATCGTTCGCCCCATGCCCCAGCGCGAGCGCCATTGCGGTAAATATTTGCGACTGCCGAAAAAACCAATTGATGCGCGGGGAGGCGCCGCGCGCGAGAAAAAAAATTATTTTTGTCAGCACAAAACCGGTTGCCAAGCCGATGAGCGGCGACGCGAACAACGCGATCAGCGTTTTTTCCAAACCGCTCAAGCGGAGCGCGCCGAAGCCGGCATGCATCGCGACCGCGCCGAGAATGCCGCCGATGAGGGCGTGCGATGAACTCGACGGAATGCCGAGATACCACGTGGCGATGTTCCACACGATTGCCGCGCCGAGCGCGGCATAGATGACCGAAAGTGTAATCGTCCCCGGCGTAACGATCTCCGCGCCAATTGTTTTGGCGACGGCGACTCCAAAAATAAAGGGTCCCAAGAATTCCGCGACGGCAGTCATTCCCAGCGCGAGGTGCGGAGGCAAGGCGCGCGAGGAGATGAGCGTCGCGACGATGTTGCTCGAATCGTGAAAGCCGTTGAGAAAGTCAAAAATTAACGCCAGCACAATCAGCGTCACCAATAACGGATCCAAACACGCCCTCCCTGAAAATAATTCAAGGTGCGACGCACTCCGAAGGTCCCGCGCAGTTTGCGGGATGCGGAGTGCATCGCACCTGATGCGGCTTCAAAAGGTTACATCACTAAAGATCACGCGCCATATACAATTCGCCCACCGCATAACCGAGTTTGCGATAATACGCGCGTGTGCCGATGGCGGATATGACGGCGACGCGTCGAAAGCCGGCGGTGCGCGCGATTTCTTCCGCCGCGCGAACGAGCCGCGTGCCCAAGCCCAAATGCTGGGCTTCGCCCGCGCTCTCCGCGCCGATCTCGAGCGCGGTCCCGTACACGTGCACCTCGCGAATCATCGCGCCACCGCGAATCTCGTCAAGAATCTCATCGCGCGGCGCGTCGGCATTGGGCAGAGAGAGGCGCAAGAAACCGGCAACGCGATTTTCCGGCGTGACAAAACTCAAAAAATGTTCCGTCGTCGCGTCGGTGGCGTAGGTGAGCGTTTGCATTTGCAAATGCGCGGCGTCTATTTTTGCGCCGCGCACCTCGCGGCATCGCAGGCACTGGCACGCGCGCCCGCGCCGTTTCATTTCTTGTTGAACGACGACGCGCAGATGCGATTGAATGCTCCCCGCCGCAATATAATCTTTCGGAATATCGCGGATGACGCGATTGATGCGGCAGTACGGCGGCACGAGCGCTTTACATTCGACGAGCAGGTCAATCAATTCCGGATCGGTGTACGGGCGATAGTCGCCGCGCGCGTAATAGTCGTACAGTTTCGTTTCCTTGATCAGCGCGCACGGATAGATTTTCAATTCGTCCGGGCGAATCGCCGGATCGTCCCACAACCTCCGAAAATCTGCCGCGTCGGATTCCGGCGTCGCGCCGAGCAAATTCGGCATCCAATGCAAATGCAATTTGAATCCGCCGAGCCGAAGCAAGCGCACCGCGCGGCGCGTGTCCGCGAGACTATGCCCGCGATTATTCAGCGCGTTGATGCGGTCATCTAAACTTTGCACGCCGAGTTGTACTTTGGTCACGCCGAGAAAACGCAAGCGGCGCACTTCTTCGAGCGTGATGTAATCCGGGCGCGTTTCGATTACGAGACCGACATTGCGATGCTCTGCATTGTCATTGCGCTCTTGCGCTTCAGGGAGTGAGGTCGCGGGCGCGCCGTTCATCGCGTCGAGACAGCGGCGAATAAACCACTCTTGATATTTTTTTGGATACGCAGACCACGTCGCGCCCAAGATGAGCAATTCGATTTTGTCGGTGGCGTGCCCATTGAGATAGAGCGTCCGAATCCGGATGTCAACTTGTTTGAACGGATCAAAGTTGACGCGCTTGGCGCGTTGCGCGCCCGGCTCTTCCGGCAAATAACTGCGCGGCATGCCTTTTACATCCGGACAAAAAATGCAATCCGCCGGGCAAGGATACGGTCCGGTGAGCACAGCCATCGGCGCGACGCCGGAGATCGTGCGGACCGGACGCAAGCGCAAAAGTTCAAAGACGCGCTTGTCGTATGCAATCGTGCCCTGCGCGGCGAGATGACGATACGCTTGCAAGATGCGATTTTTTTGCAGAGGCACGCGGCGTGCCACCAGATGCGCCATTTCTTTTTCGGTCAAGGTAAGGTCGGCGCGCAAGGCATCGTACAGCGCGAGGAGGGCAGAGGAATATTCCGCCGCGTCGCGTGCGGCGTTTTGTTCAACGGCTTGAACGGAAATATCGAGGATGGGCATTTCGTTGATTGGGGGGCTGTCGTCTATAATCGGCTGGATGGAACAGAGCATCGTTCAACGCCTGCTCGATCTCAACCGACAATTCTACGCCGCATTCGCGCAACCGTTTTCGGACACGCGCTCGGCGGCGCAGACGAATTTAGACGCGATTATATCTTTGATTCCCGCTGGAGGCAAGATGCTCGACGCGGGTTGTGGCAACGCGCGCCTCGCGCTGGCGCTGGAGCGCGCCGCGCGTTGCGTCGAATACGTTGGCGTGGATGCGTCGCGCGAACTGATTGGGATTGCGCGCGCGCGCGGCGCGCGGCTAAAAAATGTGCGCGCGGATTTTTTTATCGCGGACTTGGCGGAGCCAGCGTGGGCGCGCGAGTTGCCGCGCGAGTTTGAGATTGTCGCCGCGCTCGCGGTCTTGCATCATTTGCCGAGTTTCGATTTGCGCGCGCGCGTCGTCGTAGAGTTCGCGCGATTGCTCGCGCCGGGCGGGCGCGTGCTGATGACGAATTGGCAATTTTTGAATGACGCGCGGATGCGAAAAAAAATTGTCGCGTGGAGCGCGGCGGGCGTGGACGCGCACGCGGTTGATGAAGGCGACGCGTTGTTGGCGTGGAAACGCGGCGGCAGCGGCTATCGCTATTGTCATCACCTAACGCCGGCGGAAGTGGAAGCGATCGCGCGGCGCGCGGGCTTGCGTGTGGAACAACAATTCAGCGGCGATGCGGGATTGAATTTGTATTCGATTCTTTTGCGAGAATAAAAAGCGAACATGAGGCGACGCACAAATTGTAGGGGCGCCCCTTACGGTCGCCCCCAGATGCGTCGCCTCTTTATAGATTACGCTTGAACAAGTGCGCGGTCCGCGAAGATTTTCGCGTCTTGCGCGCTTTTCGCGTTATGCAACCTCTTAATTCAACTTTTGCGCGAGCGTGTCGGCGATTTGCGCGACCGCAAGTGAAAACGGATGATTAGGTTGAGCGGCGAGAATCGGCGCGCCGCGATTGACACTTTGGACGACCGCCGCGCCGCCGGTATTTATCCGAAAGTCAATGTGCTGATGTAGACTGCGCTCAATTTCGCTCGATTCGATGCCGACGTTCGAATTCGCGCGGTTCAAAACAAGCCGCAGTTTGCTCAGAGCGATTCCTAAACTCTCCGCGATTTCCATGAAATAACTGGTGTTCATCAAGGGCCCAATCTCTGGCGTGACGACGAGTAAAACCAAATCCGAGCGTTCAAGCGTCGTGAGCGTGCGGTCGTCGTACGAACTGTGATTGTCCACGAGAATGTAATCATACTGCGCGGCGAGAACCTCGAGGATTTTTTTGATATGTTCGCCGGTAACCAAGTCGCCCCGCTCGCGATTATACGGGCTGAGCAAGATGCGAATGCCGGTGTTGTGAGAGACCAGCACTTGCTCGACCAAATCCGCGTCAATATCCTCGACGCGATTCGCTAAATCAATCACACTGCGCACCACCGGCAAATTCATTTGGACGCCGACGTCGCCAAAAGAAAGATCGGCATCGAGCAGGACAACTTTTTTATTCGTCCGGCGTTTGAGCGCGATCGCGAGATTGACGGCGACAGTGGTTTTACCGACGCCGCCTTTCGCGCCAAAGACGGAAATAATTTTGCCGTGATGCGCGGTTTGGACTTTATCGGGCGGCAACGCTTGGGCGCGCGCAAGCAGATTACGCACGCGATAAGTCAGTTCCTTATTTTCAAACGGTTTGATAATGAAATCGTCCGCGCCGGCTTCAAAGCCCTTGATGCGATCCGCGACGTCGCCGTGCGCGGTGAGCATAATGATTGGAAGCGAGCGCGTGCCGGGGTTTTGACGCAGTTTCCGGCAGAGCGCATAGCCGTCCATCCCCGGCAAGAGGACGTCCACGATCGCGAGGTCGGGAATCTGCTGCGCCGCCTTTTCGTACGCGTCTTCGCCGTTCGCCGTCGAGATGACCGCATAGCCCTCATTCGACAGAATGAGGCGCAAGAGTTGTAGAATCGCGGCGTCGTCGTCCACGACGAGAATTCGTTTTTGATTCGAGTCTGCCATCTAAAAATCCCCCCTCGTTGCCATTCGTCATTGCGAAAATCCCTGCGCGAGCGAAGCGAGACTTGTGCGCGCGCAATGCCGTTGAAAATTATTATCGGTAAAGACCGAATTTAATCTGCGATGACGACTTGATTCCGCCCGCGGTGTTTCGCCGCGTACAACGCTTTGTCCGCGACCGCATTCAAGCGCACGGGGTCGCCGTACGGCGGAAACGACGCAACGCCCGCGCTCAACGTGATCGAAAATTGCGCGGTGTCCGCTTGATGCCGAATCTGTCCAAACGTCACGCGGAATTCGTCGAGAATCTTGGCGGCAGTGGGCGCGTCCGTGTCCGGCAAAATGAGCGCAAATTCTTCGCCGCCGTACCGTCCGATTGCGTCCGCCTTGCGAAAACGTTGTTGCAACAGCCGCGATAAACTTTTCAAGACGCGATCGCCGACCGGATGCCCATAAGTGTCGTTGACCGTTTTGAAATGATCAATGTCAATCATCGCATACGCCAGCGTGGATTTCACGCGGCGCGAGCGCGCGACTTCGATTTCGAGCCGCTCTTCGATCGCCGTATGATTCAAAAGGCCCGTGAGACCGTCACGCGTCATGAAATAGCGCAACGCGGTGTAGCGTTGCGCGCGGGTCGAAACAGACGAGACGAGTTGATCCGCGCGAATCGGCTTGGCGAGAAAATCGTCGCCGCCGAGTTTCATCGCGGCGAGTTGAATATCCGGATTCTTGACGGCGGACAAGAAAACAATCGGAATGCTGACATACGCTTCTTGTTGCCGAATCACGGCGGCGAGTTCGAGTCCAGTGATGGTGGGCATATATAAATCCATCAAGATCAATCCCGGATTAAATTCAATCAACGCGTTGAGCAGTTTCATCGGATCGGTCACGACGCGCGTAATCATCCCGGCTTGTTGCAAGACGAGCGCGTTATGTTGGGCGAGCTCCACATCGTCCTCGATGATCAAAATGCGATACGGCTCCGGCGCTTTTTGCGACGTCAGCATATCGAGATGCGCGACGAGCAGGTTGATCTCGATCGGTTTGGTGAGATAAGCCGCCGCGCCCATCCGCGCCGCGCGTACGCGCTCGAGCAAATCACCGTGATTCGCGATGACGATCACCGGCAGGGGAATTTCGCGCGCCGGCTGAATTTTGTTCAACCATTCACTCGCCGCCGCGGACTGGCGGGGCTCGCTGAGATCCATAAGGATCGCGGCGGGCGCATCCCTTTCAATACCCTCCAGGATCGCGCGATCATTGCTAAAAATACTTTGAGTAAACACGCGTAGCACATAACCAAAAGGACTCAGCTGTTGCAAGAGCGTTTGGGCAAGCGCGGGATCGCTCTCGATTAAATAGACGAGATGACTCTCGACATTGTCTGCGTTCGCGGGGGGGAGGGAAATTGCCGGCAACGCCGGCGATGCCGCCGCGCCGCGCCCTGCCGCGTGTTCGATTTCATCCAACAGCGCGGTCAGTTGCTGGACGCGTTCGTTCTCGGGCGCGGAATTATTTTCCAAAAATTCTTGCAAATATAATTCCGCTTCGCGTGCGGCACTGCTCAATTCAGCAAATCCAAACGTCGCGCCCGAACCAGTCAAGGAATGGACTTGCCGATACAGCGTGCGTAATAATTCAACGTCCCATTGCCGTTGCAGATCGCGCCACGCGGAATGAATGGACGCCAATTTTTGCGGCAGACTGTTCGCGTACGCGTCGCGCAAGCCTTTGAGTTGTTCTTCAAGTTCAATGGGGTGCGGCATGT